>Ga0247815_10000526_pt1 | contig 30166 bp, 27 predicted proteins | sample UWRJL194509B1_FD_181014 | JGI IMG/M metagenome (GOLD analysis project Ga0247815, IMG submission 181014) | Plant litter microbial communities from Arlington Agricultural Research Station in Wisconsin, United States - UWRJ-L194-509B-1 | ecosystem: Environmental > Terrestrial > Plant litter >...
TTTTAATAACAGTAGAAGCACGGAAAATCCAGTGGAAAAATGCTTCAGCTTTGCTGGCACCAAATATTGCATCAAGGCTAAACATGTTTAATCTCGACAATCCTATCGCAGTTAAAGCGATCATTCATGGGAACATGGGGGCGGGTGGCGACCCATCCATTCTGGTTAATGCTTCAGTAAAGGCAAATCGTTTAACCAGTCCAGGTGGCATCATAGAAGATTGTAATTTTTCAGGCGTATATACTAACAACTTTGTAAATGGTAAAGGCTTTACCGATGCAAATTCAGCGGTGAAACTCTATCGTTTTTCTGGCAATTACTATGAAATACCTTTTACAATTGACACTGCATTTATTCATAACTTTGATAAGCCCATTGCGATGGGAACCTTCAAGTCAAAATTTGATGTTTCAAAACTAAATAAAGTAATCGGCGACGATATGCTAAAGTTTACTAAAGGTACAGCTGACCTGAAGTTACATTATCAGGCGGATATGGTAGATTTTAAGCTCAATAAACCTGTAATCACTGGCTTGGTTAGCGTCAAAAATGCAGACGTTAACTATGTGCCCCGGGATATTAAATTTAAAAATACCTCAATTACCCTCGATTTTCAAAAAACCGACTTGCTCATCAAAGATATCAGGCTGCAAAGCGGTAAAAGCATTGTTTTTATGGAAGGGGGGATCAAAAATTTCCTGAACCTATATTACAACGCCCCCGAAAAAATTCTGATCAACTGGCAGATGCGTAGTCCGCAAATATATCTTGGAGAATTTTTGGGTTTCCTCAGTTCAAGGACAAGACGCGTTCCTGCAAAATCAAAAGGTAAAAATAATACATCACCAAGCAAGCTGAACGACATGCTTGATAAGGGCAAAGCCGAGATCAACCTTAGAGTTGATAAAGTTTATTATAGTAAGTTTCTTGGAACTGATGCAACGGCTGATATATTACTATCTGATGCAGGGCTCAGCTTGAAAAATGCCAGTATGAAACACGCTGGGGGAAGTATTAAATTAAACGGAAGTGTAACTCAGGTTGGTAAATTGAACAGGTTTGCTGTAAACACGGTAGTATCAAACGTAAATATCAGGAACTTCTTCTATTCGTTCGATAACTTCGGTCTCAATACCCCAACCTATAAAAACCTTAAAGGGAACTTCTTCACCAGAACAAATGTAACGGGGAACATTACGGCTGCTGGCAAAATTATTCCTGGCTCTATGAATGGAAATATTGTTTTTGACCTGAAAAATGGTGCCCTGGTTAATTTTGACGCTATACAGAGTGTAGGGAAGTTTGCTTTTCCCTTCAGGGATCTGAATAATATTACGTTCGATAATCTTAACGGAAAATTTGATATCAGGGGCGAGAAAGTGACAATCAATCCGATGAAGATTAACTCCAGCGTACTCAACATGGATCTGGAGGGAATCTACTCCATGGGAAAAGGCACTAATATATTATTGGACGTGCCGCTGAGAAATCCTAAAAAGGATGAAGACATTACCGATAAGAAAGAAATCAGGGAGAGACGGATGAAAGGTATCGTAGTACATATCCAGGCATTGGATGGAGATGACGGGAAAATTAAGTTTAAACTGGTAGGGAAGAGGGATAAGGACAAGGTAAATTAAGGCTGCAGGCTTTCAAATTTGTCGCCGATCAAAAAGATCAGGTCTTCATCAATTGATACCTCATCGTTGGTCACCCACATATCTTCTTCCGACAGGAATATTTCAAAGGCTGTATGACCAGGAATTTCAGCTAAATAAAATGTTTCTTCGCGATCTTCTTTTTCCGTAACCACTACAGGTATGACTTCGCCTTCAAATGTTACCGTAAATTCTGTTTTTAAATCTGCCATGCCCAAATATACATTTAATGGGCTTATTTTTCAATTATATAGCGAGAACCCATCTTAATTGTACATTTGGTCGGCTTTTTGTATGCTGAAAATCGCAAAAACATTTATAGCTTTACCAATTCTGAGTTGATATAATGACTAAAAAACAAACTGAAACCTTCCGTGCCACTGCAGCCGGGCAACTTCAAAAATCCCCAACAGGCATCAGCGGTTTGGACGAAATTACTAAAGGCGGTCTGCCCCTTGGACGGCCAACGCTGATTTGCGGTAGTGCAGGATGTGGCAAAACCCTGATGTCCATCGAGTATATTATTAGGGGCGCAATGGAATTTAACGAACCTGGTGTTTTTATGGCTTTTGAAGAAAAAGCAGAAGAACTGGCCATGAACGTTGCTTCACTGGGCTTCGACCTGAACCAGCTTGTGGCCGATAAGATGGTAAAGGTCGATCATGTGCACATCGAGCGAAGCGAAATTGAAGAAACCGGGGAGTATGACCTGGACGGATTATTTATCAGGCTCGGTTATGCGATTGACAGCATAGGAGCCAAACGTGTAGTTTTAGATACGATTGAGAATTTATTTTCTGGTTTATCGAACGATAGTATTCTCCGTTCGGAATTGCGCAGGCTTTTCCAATGGTTAAAAGAAAAAGGGGTGACTGCAATAATTACCGGAGAAAGGGGCGAAAGTTCTTTAACCCGCCAGGGGCTGGAAGAATATGTGTCTGACTGCGTTATTCTGCTTGACCACCGGATTACAAACCAAATCTCAACCCGATTGCTAAGGGTAGTTAAATACAGGGGATCGATGCATGGCACCAACGAATATCCGTTCTTGATCGATGAGGATGGCATTTCTGTGCTACCTGTGACCTCACTTGAGTTAAATGTTGATGTATCTTCTGAGACTATATCCTCTGGAATACCTAGCCTTGACAATATGCTCGGAGGGGATGGTTTTTTTAAAGGAAGCAGTGTCCTTGTATCTGGTACAGCCGGAACGGGTAAAACAAGCATTGCTGCGTCGTTTGCCAACTCAGCCTGTTTAGAAAATAAACGATGTATCTATTTCGCTTTTGAAGAATCACCATTACAGATTCAGAGAAATATGGCTTCTGTTGGTATGGATCTTTCAAAACATATAAGAAATGGTCTGCTTGAGTTTCACGCATCCAGGCCAACCATGTACGGTTTAGAAATGCACCTTGTAGCCATACACAAAAAAATTAAAAAGTTTCGCCCTGACCTGGTGATACTTGACCCGATAACAAACCTGATCACGGTTGGTTCTGTCAGTGAAGTAAAAGCAATGCTTATCCGGCTGGTAGACTTTCTTCAGAACGAGAAAATCACAGTAATGTTCACGGCATTGGCATTAAATAATATTTTTAACGAACAAACTGATGAAGGAATTTCTTCGTTGGTAGATGCCTGGTTGCTGATCCGCGATATCGAATCCAATGGTGAGCGAAATCGCGGTATGTATGTAATGAAATCAAGGGGGATGGGGCACTCCAATCAGGTAAGGGAGTTTATCATTACAAGTAAGGGTCTCGATTTGGTAGACGTTTATCTCGGTCCGGAGGGTGTTCTAACCGGATCCGCCAGGGAGACACATATTCTCCGTGAGCAAACCGGCCTGGCTTTACGCGGACAGGCTGTGAGTAGAAAAGACCGTGAAATCCTGAGAAAACGCAAAGTTCTGGAAGCCAAGATTTCCAGTTTGCAAAGTGAATTTGAATCAGTTGAAGAAGAACTAAATAAAGTATACTACGAGGAGGAATTGAAAAATGAGATCATGCAGAAAACCCTTCAGGAGATGATTGAAAAGCGCAAAGGTGTAGAAAAAAGTACAGCAGGCAATAAAGCGCAGACAACAAACAGCAGGGGCAAAAAGAAATAAGATGGGTACACCAGAACAAACGTGGGAGTTAAGGCTCTACATTGCAGGCCAGACGCCAAAATCGGTTAGTGCACTACGCAACCTAAATAAATATTGCGAAGAACATTTGCAGGGAAAATATAAGATTGAAGTAATTGACCTACTTCTACAGCCACAACTTGCCGAAGGCGATCAGATATTTGCTGTCCCTACGCTGGTGAGAAAAGTTCCAGTACCGATACGCAAAATCATCGGAGATTTGAGCAATGAGGAGAAGGTTCTTGTTGGGTTAAACATTGTACCCCTAAAAACAAACTAATTGGAAAATCCATCTGTCTACCATCTCAGCCTTTTTATCACTGGCGCTTCGCCTAACTCCGTCAGGGCCATTAATAATATTAAATCTATTTGTGAGGAATACCTGAACGGAAACTATGAACTGAAAATTATCGATGTTTACCAACTTCCGGAGGTAGCGCAACGCGAACAGATCATAGCATTGCCGACATTGATAAAAAGGGGACCGGCCCCTGAAAGAAGACTGGTTGGTGATATGTCTGATACTACAAAAGTACTCCGGGGCCTCGGCATTACAGATAACTATTAGCTATGGATCAGGAGAAAACACCCGCGCAGCTAAAAGCCGAGTTGTACGAACTACGCTTGCAACTGGAAGAAGCTACAGATACTATAGAAGCCATCCGCACAGGTATGGTTGATGCATTTGTAGTACATTCTGACAACGGACACCAATTATATACGCTTAAAACTGCAGATCAAACCTATAGGGTACTGATCGAGAAAATGGGCGAAGGTGCTATCACCCTCAACAATAGAGGAATTATACTTTACAGTAATTCACGGTTTGCCGAGATGGTTGGAATATCACTTGATAAGGTGATTGGAAAATCATTCAGCGAATTTATTGACGGCTCCATTTCAGATAAGCTAAACGAAGTAATTGCAAGTGCCGATACTTCGGACTATAAAACGGAAGAGACTTTGAAATATGATGGTTGTCCGCCGGTTCCCGTCCTGCTTTCCCTTACAAGTCTCAACCTTGATGAAGGCACCGCGCTTAGTGTCCTCATTACAGATCTAAGTTTGCAAAAGGAAACACAGCGCGTTTTAAAATCAAAAAATGATGAGCTGGAAGAAGCAAGAAATAAAGCAGTACAGCTAAACAATGAGTTGGAAGATACGGTGCTCGAGCGAACCAGGGACCTCTCCGTAAGCAGGGAACATTTCGTGCTAATGGCCAACAATATACCGCAGATTACCTGGACAAACCTCCCCGGGGGCCAGTTTAACTTTTTCAACCAGCGTTGGTACGATTATACCGGCCTCTCTTTTGTTGAAACATTTGAACAGGCCTGGACCAATGTAATTCATCCAGATGACCTGGCATTAACGATGGAAAAGTTCAGGCATAGCCTGGAAACCAGTAGCACCTTTGAGATTGAAAACCGGTATAAAAGGAACGATGGCCTTTATCGCTGGCACCTCAACCGGAGCATCCCACTAAAAAATGAAGATGGAGAATTAATTTTCTGGGTTGGTACCGCTACGGATATCGATGATCAGCGGAAGGCAATAGAAAAGAAAGATGAATTCATTGGCATAGCAAGTCATGAATTGAAAACGCCGCTGACCAGTTTGAAAGCATATTTACAGCTGATCACGAACTACCGCAAAGAAGTGGTTCCGGTGCAGGTGAAAAGCTTTGTTTCCAAAGCAGAGGGCTCGCTGGGTAAGCTACAAAACCTGGTGAACGACCTGCTGGATGTAAGTAAAATACAGGCAGGCAAATTGTACTTTAATCAAGCTCCTTTAAATGTAAGCGAATTGCTCTCTGTTTGTGCTGAAAATGCTGGGCACATGTTTCCTGAATATAATATCATCTATCATCAATCAGCGGACCTGTGGATAAAAGGCAATACAGAAAGGTTGGAGCAGGTACTGATGAACCTTATCAATAATGCCGTTAAATATTCGCCCCTGCACAAGGACGTGATATTATCCGTGGAAAAGGAAGATGATCAAATAAAAATATCTGTTACTGATTTTGGAATTGGCTTATCGCCAGAACAACAGGAAAAGATATTTGAACGGTTTTACCGGGTTGACGACAAAAACTTTATGGCAAGCGGACTTGGTATGGGGCTTTACATCTCAATGGAGATTGTTAAAAACCATAGGGGCACAATGGGGGTGAAAAGTAAAATCAATAAAGGCTCAGTATTTTACATTTTACTACCTTTGCTGAAATAATAAAAAATGAAGTATTTGGTAGCGGTATGGCTGTGTTTTTTAGCCTGTTCGGGGTTCAGTCAGCATATCAATTTAAGCAGACTTAAATCGGTTATTGGCAAACCAGTTATTGCTATCTCCGATAGTTTAGCAAAAAAGGGATGGAAGGCACATCCGGAATTATCAGGGAAAAAGGACAACCAGCTGTATCAAACTTTTTCATTTGGAACCTTGAAGTCAGAACAGGTAAAGGCACTGGCCTGGTTCAGAATCCATGCAGACAATGGGAAAATTAATCAGCTCTACTATCAATTGACAGGTAAAGACCAATACAATTTGATGCTTGCTGAGATTAAAAAAGACGGTGCCGAACGAAAGGATGTACAGGATATCGAAGCAAATCAGATCAGTACCTACTATGTATCGACAGAATATATCTATCAAACTATAGTAGGTACAGGTAACTACACTGTGATGGTCACAGCAAATAAGCAACCTTAACGATTTTAAAACGCTTCGCCAAGATTTATGGCAAAACCAGAATACCCTTTACTCACGCCGTAGTCTATTGCAATGTTAGTGTTTGACGTTTTATTGAATTTAATCCTTAAACCAGTACCAATTGCCGGATGCAACTTTTTAAATTTATTATCGGCCTGCTCGGTTACCGATGTAGCGTTGGCGAATACCACGAAGCCAAATAATCCATTATCCGTAATATCCCTTCTGTATTCACTCTCCACATAAAAAAGGCCTTTTCCGCGATACCTGTTTTGATCAACTCCACGGCCAGATTTGTTAAATGGATCCCAGCCAATGCTAGGCAGGTTGAGGTAAGGTATATTGTTGCTAAGTCCTGTCCAAAGATAAGACCATAAGGCCAAAGTGTTTTGTTGATGTGGTTTAGTATTAAAGGCGATATATTTACGTGCATCAATATACAACGATTGCCAGTCGGTTTTACTTCCCAGGAAGCCAGGGTTCTCACGAAGGGAAACGTTGAGGTAGGACCCAGGCATAGGTGTCACAGAGCTGTTCCTTGTATCATATAGTAAATTTAAAGAAACGCCTGATGAAAAAGAATTTTCACCAGTCCCGGTACCGACCGGATATCTTGTAAATTCGTACAATCCAGGTGAAGAAGCCCTTACATTGATAAAATAATCCAGGTTATAACCTAAACCAGCGTACAAATACGGCTTAATACGCTTCATTGCAGTTTGATAAAACCTGATATATTTATAATTTACCAAAACGCTTTGGTCCTCCTGTCCGCTGCCGATACCCCAGGTAGTTTGGGGATAAAAAAGGAAGCGGGTGTCACCTTGTATGACCCATTCATTATTTTCAAGCCATAGATTGGAACGCAAGGGTAATCCAAAACGGCTCTTAAGGTTCCAGTACGGCGTAAACGTAACATTAGAAACGTAGGTTGTTTTCCTGTCTCCCAGATAGAAACCGGCGCTGGTTGAAGTAATTAGTGCGCGCCCACCTCCAGGTACGTTACCACCAATAGGCAAAAGTGAAAAGAACACTTTTTTATCGCCAGGTTTGGTTCTTGGTCTTTTAAGGTTGAATAAATTTTTCGCAATGTCAATCAAATCTGTCTTCATTGCAGTATCACGAACTTCATTGTTCACTGACATTGCGTTTCCAGCATTTTGTGCATTCGCACCGATCGTAAATAAGAGCAGTATAAATAAGAGCGCGGTTTTTGTCATACGACCGACCACAAACAAAACTCGCGCCAATATATATGTTTAGCAAGGTCGGTAGTGCTATTGGCTTGCATGATAAATTACATGAACTCCTGTCTTTTACTTCAAATGTCTCCTACTGGGGAATAATCTGAGGAATATACGAGATATACAGGGGAATAATAGTGGTATATATTCTACATTATGATTAATAATATTCCTTAACATGATATCTTTATTATTTAATATTAATTATAAATCACTATTTGATATTAAATGATTATAATTGTTATTTATATACAATTGTATGTCAACTATAAATACGCCTCAAATGAAATTTATTATCACTGGTGCAGCTGGTTTTATTGGCTCCCATTTATCCGCTAAATTGCTTGACCTAAATTATAAGGTAGTCGCTATTGACAACCTTTCAACAGGATCAATTGAAAATTTGAATACAATTCAGGATAACCCCAATTTGACGGTTCTCATAGACGATGTCAGAGATCAGCTGGCATGGGAGCATCTTGCTTCAAGGAATGATATTATAATTCATCTTGCGGCTACTGTCGGAGTTAAGAAAGTTTGCTTCGACTCTCATGAGACACTGAGTAATAATCTGGACGGCACTGCAGCGGTTTTGGATATAGCTTTCAGAAAAGGCTGTAAAGTTTTTTATGCAAGTACTTCTGAAGTTTACGGTCAGTCTGATAGTACATCATTGTCAGAAACAGATACGCTTAGTGTAACCTCTACAGATAAGGGACGGAGTTCATATGTCATCTCGAAATTAACCGGTGAAATCCATTGTTTAAATTTTCATCAATTAAAATCGGTTCCAGTGATTGTTGCCCGCTTTTTTAATGTTGTTGGTGAACATCAACGCAGTGACTTTGGTATGGTTATACCTACTTTTGTCAACGCTGCGCTTTCAGGAAAACCACTCGTACTATATAATGATGGTTCGCAGCGCAGAAGTTTTTGTTACATAGACGATGTATTAACAGCAATCGTTGGTTTAATAAGTGCTCCGGATACCTGGGGTAATATATTCAATATTGGCAATGATAAAGCTATTACTATAAATGAGCTGGCAGACTACATTGTGCAAAAAAGTACTAGCAGTTCTACAGTGACTTACCAATCAATGCCAGAAGAAAGAAATGGCAAGTCTGAAATCTATAGTAGGTTGCCGTCTCTGGACAAAATTTTTCAATATATAAGGTGGAAACCGGAGGTGAGATGGCAGGATGCAGTAGACCTCATTATTTTGGAGCATATAAAACAGTCTTCTATAGAAGTGCTATGAAAAATGCTTTCACCGTAGATCTTGAAGATTGGTTTTGTTCACATAACCTAAAAGGCGCTATTGGATACGAAGAATGGAATAACCTGCCCGGACGAGTAGTAAAGCCTACAATGGATATTCTTCAGTTACTTGCAAAACATAATTGTAAAGCTACTTTTTTTGTGTTGGGTTGGATCGCAGATCATTATCCTGAACTCATCCAAATTATTGTACAGGAAGGGCATGAAATTGCATCGCATGGTTATGCGCACGAACTGTTAACCGGAATGACGCGGAACCAGTTTGAAGACGACCTTAAAAAATCTGTTAATGCAATACATTCAGCTGCAGGTGTGCTGCCTGTTGGCTATAGGGCACCGGCATTTACAGTCACAAAGTCTACTCTATGGGCACTGGATGTACTAAAGGATAATGGTTTCACATACGACTCTTCAATCTATCCAACTGGTGTGCATCCTGATTATGGACTGGCCAATGCGCCGTTATCCATCTATCAGGCAAATGAAGCCTTAACGGAAATCCCTTTGTCTTGCGCCACTCTATTCGGTCAAAATATTCCATGCAGCGGTGGTGCTTATCTGCGATTTTTGCCATATCCAGTTTATAAAATGCTTGTAGGCAGGGTAGTAGATGCTGGCAGAAGTTTTATCTTCTATATCCATCCCTGGGAGATAGACGAGAATATGCCAAGGGTAAAACTTCCTGTTTTAAAAGGACTCCGGCACTACACTAATCTTTCAACCACCATGGGAAAAATGGATCGTTTGCTGCAGGATTTTGAATTTTCGTCGATAAAGGATATACTGGATAGACGGGCGCTTATTGATGATCTTAACGTCCTGAAATATGTTTAGACCAGATCCTGCTATAAACTTCACCTATCTCGCGCGGCGAAGATGTGTGGAAGTTGTCCTGATAATACTATTGATGCCTTTGTTTGTTCTGATTGCTTTAATCACCTGTGTTATCATTAAAATAGATTCGCCAGGAAGTGTGTTATACTCGCAGCTGCGCCCTGGTAAAGATCAACACCTATTTAAGATGTATAAGTTTCGAAGTATGTATTTCAACGCTGATGCATCTTTTCTTACGCTGCAGGCCGATAAGAGGATAACCAGGGTTGGCAGGATAATTAGAAAATACAGGATAGATGAAGTACCGCAGTTGTTTAATATTCTGAAAGGGGATATGAGCTTAATTGGACCAAGGCCCGTACCTGTCGACTTTTTGCAGCAGTACGAACAACAAATTCCCAACTATCAGTTGCGTCACCGCATTCGTCCTGGAATTACAGGGCTTGCGCAAGTAAGGCAGGGATATACAACTACTGTTGCTCAGGAAAGGCAAAAACTCAAATATGATCTGTTATATATCAATTCGATTTCTTACCGTGCGGACCTTAATATTTTATGGAGTTCAATAAAAACTCTAAGTAAATAGTGGTTTCAATTATTTGTATGTTTGCGAAATGCTAACCTCCAAACCCTTTTTTGACTTTTCCCAAAAGGTCGATTATAAAACCGAAATACTTGCAGGGCTGACAGTAGCCATGACGATGATGCCTGAGTCACTCTCATTTGCAATATTAGCGGGATTTCCTCCTCTGGTAGGCTTATATGCTGCTTTTATAATGGGTTTGGTAACATCAATTTTCGGTGGCAGGCCTGGATTGATCTCCGGGGGTGCAGGCGCAGTAGTGGTGGTACTGATAGCGCTGATGAAATCGCATGGCATTGAATATGTTTTTGCTGCCGTTGCTTTAGGTGGTGTTATCCAAATTATAGTAGGGCTTTTTAAGTTAGGCAAGTTTATCAGACTGGTGCCACAGCCAGTTATGTACGGATTTGTGAACGGACTTGCGGTCATCATTTTTATGGCACAGCTTGAACAGTTTAAAATTGTGGCTAATGGACAGCTTACCTGGTTAACTGGAACTCCGTTAATGATAATGGGCGGGTTGGTAGCATTAACTATAGCCATCGTTTTGATCTTACCCAGATTTACTAAAGCCGTTCCGCCATCGTTAATCGCTATTATTGTTGTCTTCATGATTGTTCTAGTATTTCATATTGATACCAAAACAGTGAGGGACATTGCTTCGGTAAGCGGTGGTTTTCCTCCGTTTCATATTCCTCAAATTCCGTTTAATATTGGCACACTGCAAATCATATTTCCATATGCTTTGATTATGGCAGGAGTAGGGCTCACAGAAGGACTACTTACACTCAACCTTGTAGACGAAATTACATCAACTAGGGGTGACAGCAACAGGGAATGTATTGCGCAGGGATCTGCTAATATTTTAAACGGTTTTTTCTTTGGAATGGGGGGCTGTCCTATGATTGCTCAGACGTTCGTAAATCTTAATGCAGGTGCCCGGGCCAGGCTTTCTGGTATCATAGCATCGCTGACCATACTCCTGATTATTTTGTTTGGGGCGCCAATTATTGAACGCGTACCTATGGCTGCATTGACCGGAGTGATGATTATGGTTGCCGTTGGGACCTTTGAATGGGTAAGTTTTAAGATTATCAATAAAATGCCCAAACAAGATGTTTTTGTTGGCATTTCTGTGGCGGCTATCACCGTGTGGTTGCATAATCTGGCACTTGCTGTTTTAATAGGCGTTATTATATCAGCACTGGTGTTCGCTTGGGAAAGCGCCAAAAGGATAAGGGCAAAAAGATATATTGACGAAAGCGGAGTAAAACATTATGAAATATATGGACCACTGTTTTTTGGTTCAGTGACTACTTTTACGGAGAAGTTTGATATCGCAGGTGATCCTGCCCAGGTAGTCATTGATTTCAAAGACAGCAGGATCGCAGACATGTCTGCAATAGAAGCGCTGAATAAAATCACCGACCGATATAATAAGGCAGGGAAGACACTGCACTTGCGAAATTTAGGTCAGGACAGTAAATTGTTGCTTAAAAATGCAAGTGATGTAATTGCTGTGAATATAATTGAAAGTTAATAGTTATCTACCTTTTAAGCAGAAAGTCGCCATCAATAATCATAAGTTTAACACCGTTTTCAGCTAGTGATCGATGGGAACTGAGTTCATCAGAAACAATATAGGTCATTCCTTTAGTCAGTCTGAACTCATCGGCATTCTGCAGTTCTGAAACAAATTCGCCTTCAAGGCAATGCACAATATGGCCTTTTGTGCACCAATGATCTGCAATATACCCTGCGGAATATTCTACCATTCTTACCCTTAAACCTTCAAATTGGAGGGTTTGCCAATAAGCAGTCCCGGTTTCTCCTTTATACTCAACTTTAGGCACTTGCGACCAGTCTATGGTTTGAAATGGTATATTGCTCATGATGCAATATGTAATTATTAATGCTAATTGACAAACTGGATGTTGGTAGATATTACATCCGGCTTAATATCTCCTTTTTCTTTTCATCGAACTCCTGTTGTGTTAGAATATCCTCATCGAGAAGAAGTTTTAATTTTTGCAGTTGCAGTACAGGATCAGTCTTGGGGTCAAAAGCGGTCAGGGCGTCTTTTTTTTCTTCAAGGACCTTCCCCATTTCCATTCCGAACCCTAGTTGAAGACCAGCACCCGCAAGGCCGCCTTCATTACGGGCCGCATCCCGTAATGCCCGCAATTTCTCAATTTCCAAATAACTTAGCCCTGCTTCGGCGGCAGCGCGATTATCAGTTGTAATATCTGCAATTTTACCGATTCGTTTTCCGGTATCTTTATCAAATGCCGTCCCCTGGATTTTGAAGTCCTTCAGTTGCAGCCCGAGGTTAGAAAATTCCAGGTTTAGTTTTTCTTTCAAGCCCTCCGCCAATCTCGCTATCTCGGCATCGATATCGAGATAAGATAGTTTCTCCTGTGCCAGATGAGATATCAGCGTTTGTGGTAAACGTGAAAGAAGCAGAGATTTGGCATCGGCGGTCGTATAGGTATGCTTTGAGCCAATAATGTCTTTAAACAGCAACACGGGATCAACGATCTGCATGGAGTAGTTGCCGAACATTCCCAGTTCAACCGGAATTTTATATTCACTGTCCATATATTTAATTGGTGAGGGAGTGCCCCATGCCTGATTGACGATATCTGCTTTCCGGTAAAAGTAGATGTGCATTTTATGCTCGCTTTCAAAAAGTAGCCTCACTTTGATCAGGTTCGTGATGAATGGATCATTGTCTGTTTCCAGGTTAAACAGCCCCTCTTTATCCAACACGCCAAGGATTTTCCCTTCGTACACCAGAATACAACCCTGGCCAGGAGAAACAATCAGTTTACTGGCATCTTTAATTTCGTCAGTTGGTGCCGGATATTTGTATAATAGCATGTTGGGATCCTGGTCTTTCCACTCTATAACTATGCTAAGCTGCCGTCTAAAAAAATCTCCTAATCCCATAATTTTATCAATTTATTATTTTTAATATTTCCTTGTAGATCCATTTGAATCAGTTCATTATGATCAGAAATTGCCATAAAACCGGTTTCAGTCTTTAGGATTTCGTCAATCTTACAACCTTCAGGAAGCGAGGAAGTCCAGGCTACACTGCCATTACTGGTATTGAGTTGCTGGAGCTTGTAAGCGCTTTTTTTATCAGCACTCGCCTGGAATGTAATCAGCAGTATAGAAGAATTGCCAATAAGTACATCAGGTGAAAAGTATAACCGGCCAGGTGTCAGGTCTTTGTAACTCAGTATCCGGCCGTCATCCATTGCATAGTCTTCTATTAATTCCTTATTATGCGGGTCAGTACTGTAGAATACACCTGATCCCCCATAGTTATCATGCCAGGAAGGGCTGATAACCATTCTCTTAGGGCCACCGTAGTTATCTTTATACCTTATTTTTAACAACTGCTGTTTAGCATCTGGATAAGTATTGCTGAGACTTGTAAAGGTATAATAGGTATCCATCTTCCATCCGGGAAGCAACTGCTTAAATCCCTGCGACAATTTATATATAGATCTTTTTGTATAAAGTTTATCAATAATAGGGTAATAAGTCCATTCCTTGCCATCGTTTGCTATTATATTGATTCCGTCGCCAACATTAGAGGCAAACTCCAGAGAGGCAATGCCTATTTGCAGTTCCTGATGTGTACCCAATAGGTCTTTTCCAATTTCATCCAGTTTAAGTTCATATTTATCCAACCTATGTAACGTGTTGTCTTTTTTAATGATATAAACATTTCCATCAGAGAACTTTTTGTTTTTAATCGAGGACATCTGGTACTGATTGGCTTCGTCAATTTTCTGTTCATTTAGACGTTTCATTTCAGGCAGCTCATAAAATGTGAGGTAATACCCTGTTTTCAGGCTATCAGCCTTGGCGTTGTAAGATCTGTTTTCAATGACCTGCAATACAGGGCTTCCTTTAACTGGCCCAATAAAAAGGTAATAATAAGCACTGCTTCTTGAACAACTGTATTCCTCCTCTTTTACTTCGATCTCAGGGGTAGATGACGATTCTGGCGGAGTATAGTTTTTGGCCGGATTAGTAAAAACCAATGTTGCCAGCAATCCAAGAACAATGATGGCAACTGCAATAGAAACCAGGGTAATTTTAGCCTTATTGGGATATGCCTTTGTTTGGGGTGCAGCACTGGCGTTATAATTATGATGATAAATTATATTCACTGCACCGTCATCAAGGTAATATTCAGTCTGGCAACTATTGCAGCGGTACATTCCATCTTTTAATTCCGTCTTGGCTGTACTGCCACAATGTGGACACTTTAATGCCTTTATTTCTCTTGCCATTTAATCTTTAATTTCAAAATCATATATGCTTTTCAGCTTTCCTTTAAAATCCAGCATAATGATATCTTCGTTACTGGTGACCGCCATGTAGCCCGAACTATATTTAACCATGCCCGTGATTTCTGCTCCTTTAGGAGCGGGTACTGTCCATTCAACTACACCCGTAGTTACATTAACCTGTTGCAAATTGTAGAGACTCCGTGGATTTGCATCGGCCTTAAATGTAATGAGCAACGTTTTACCATCATCAAATACTACCTTCGGAGCAAAGTATAATCTGCCTGGAGTGACATCCCTCCAGCTTAGAATTCTGCTCCTTTGCTTTGATGACTTATCAAATAACACTTTTTTATAAGGGTCCCTTTCCGTAAATATTCCTGAACCTCCGTAATCCTTTCCCCATGATGGCCTGGTCTCAATGTTTTTAGGTCCTTTGCCATTATCTTTGTAATGTATGTTTAACAATTGGAGCTTATCATTCGGGTAATCATCACTGGTCTTCGTAAAAACATGATAAGTTTTTTCCGAAGCACCAGGTAAGAGGTTATTAAAGCCCCATTGTGCATCGTAATATGCATCTTCCGTATATAGTTTCTGCACCAGTGGGAAATAATATAGATTTTTACCATCGTTGGTGAGTATCACCATGCCGTCACCATTATCTTCATAAACAAATTCCATCGTAGCTACACCTACCTGAAGTTCTTGTCTTCCTGAAAAAAAGCGTTTTCCCGCTTCGATAAGTTTAAAGTTTATCTTGTCTACCACGTAAAGTGTAGTTTTGTCAGCAATCATATAAATACTGCCGTCAGAGAAGGTCTTAAATTTCAGGTTACTGCTACTGGTACGTTCGTTCCCGATCTTGTTTTCTGAAATGATGCTTTTTTTTAATGGGTCATAGAACACAACATATGTACCATCTTTTCCCTTTTCACTATCTCCGTTGTAATCTCTTTCTTCTACACCCATGACAACCGGTCTGTTTCCTTCTGTAGCAATAAATGGGATAAAGTTATACCGGCTTGCCCTGAACCCCGTAGGTTCTGCCTCGTCAACAGAAGAGGTTACAACAATGCCCTGATGTGACTGGGGTTGATTTCTGTTGGCAAAAATTGAAGCTATTATAGTTATGATAAATGAAAGTCCAAAAAAAACGCCAATAACGATGGCTATAATTTTAATTGTGCGGTTTACAGGTTTTGGTGTGAATGCGGTATTTGATAGGTCATATTTATAACTGTGGTTATAGTTTATATTAACATCATTATCATCTAGAAAATAGGTAGTCTGGCAATTGCTGCACTGAAAAAAATCAGGTTTTATCTCGGTTTTTGAAGTGCTGCCGCAGCTTGGGCATTTTATTACTTTAATTTCTTTGGCCATTAATATTATTACTGATATGAATTGGGAAAGTAATTCTTAAAATGAACTGTCCTGTCAATATGTTGGTTCTTATTGAAATGTAATATACTCTAATGACAAGAAACTTGCTCTAATTGTTTTCTCCTGTCAGTATTATTATTTATCGTTTATAGTTTGGAAAGCTAGAAGCGCGAATGGCAAAATATAGCACAGTTTTCACAAAATTCTGTGCATTTTTCTTCCATAGTGTGATGCCGCTTTCATTGATATAACCCAAACTATACAAAAAGGGGACATCCGACACAAAGCGACTCGATTTGTTGCTATTGGTCGTATTTTTATCTCAGGGAATATAACGCTTTAAATCAGCTATATAATTCTCACAACTAAAAATTTATTTTTAAAGGATGATCCTGTAACTGGAATGGCGAAGCTACACCTACCGGGGGAAACCGCTTAGAAAATCTATATAAATCGCCTGCAAGATGAAAGTATTACATATTACGTATTTTGATAATGGAGGTGCCGGCAACGCAGCGCTGAGGCTGCATAATGGGCTATTATCTCTTAACATTGAAAGCCAGGTTTTAGTTTTGCAGAAAAATACAAAAACACCTGAAGTTTATGAGATGCAAACCGACAGCTGGTTGAGCAGCATACTGCACCGTATTTGCAGTAAATTTGGTTTTCCCCTTAATGTGAGGTATTGTAATTATCGAAGGTACAGTCAGTTAATAGGCGAATTTGAGTTCTTTTCGTTCGCTAACTCCGATTACACAACTCTTAGCAGTCATCCGCTAGTGAAGGAATGTGATGTTATTAACTTGCATTGGGTTGCGAATTATCTCGACTACACTTCTTTTTTCAGGTCGATAAACAAGCCGATTGTATGGACTATGCATGACATGAACGCATTTCAGGGTGGATTCCATTATAAAGAAGATGAAATTAGAAACAAGAAATTGTTGGGAAAGATAGACAAAGAACAATTTGATTTGAAGAAGAGTGCGATTGATACCATCGCTGCCGGCCAGCTTGCTTTAGTTTCCCCATCGCTATGGATGAAACGTGAAGCAGAACAGTCAGTCATGTTTAACCGGTTCAGGCACTACCACATTCCGAATGGGGTAGACCCAGGTATATTTTTCCTGAAGGATCAACTGTCGCTTAAAAAGAAACTAGGTCTGGCTGAAGATAAGATAACAGTTTTATTTGTTGCTGAACATATTAGGAATATCAGGAAGGGCTTTAGTTACATAGAGCAGATACTTGACAGTGAGACCTTTGGTGCGTACTGTGAATTTATAGCGGTTGGAGATGTCAGCGTAGCCACAAAGCGTGACAACATTAGATACCTCGGACGGATTGATGCGGAAGAGGACATCAGTGATGTATATAGTGCCGCGGATATTTACCTTCTGCCGAGTCGTGAAGACAATTTACCCAACGTAATGTTGGAAAGCCTCGCGTCAGGCACGCCTGTAGTAGCTTTTAAAGTTGGTGGAATTCAAGATCTGGTTCGCGAAGGCTTTAACGGCTGTTTGTCCGTTTCGGTTTCTGCTGATGGATTGAAGGAAGCTCTTTTAAGATGCATTAAGAAGATTGATGGGTTTGATAAACACGCAATTGCCGAACACATTGCCAGGAACTACAATACTACCAAACAAGCGGTTTCCTATATTTCTCTTTATCAGGATCAGATCTGCTCAATGACCGGTAAAACGCATTATAACGAAAGTTACCCACAAACCCTCGTAAGCTCCGACTAAGCATAAAGGCCATGATTACCAATAGAAAAGAATATATAAGATACCTAAAGGCTGATGAGGCTGCATTTAAGGTTTCAACAGCAGGTATAATAAACACATTGCGTTTCCAGGCAGGCTTGTTTTTTTTCGTTGAAAAATATATCCTTCTCCATTATACAAAGCTACTGAGGAAAGTAGAATGGTTGCATTACCGCAAAAATGACAGCTTGTTTAGAAAGTTTCAGTATTTATACGCGCTCAGACATTACAGAAAGATGTCGGTAAGGCAGCAAATCAGTATTCCGTTGCATACGACGGGCGAAGGCTTATGTATATTGCATCTGGGGCCAATTATCGTCAATTCAGGCGCACGTTTAGGCAGATTTTGCACGCTGCAACCCGGGGTGGTCATAGGCCAGAAAAGTAATTCGACAGAAGTACCGCTCATTGGAAACCATGTGTATTTCTGTCCCGGTGCAATGGTAATTGGCAAAGTTTCTATTGGAGATTATGCCATTATTGCTCCCAATTCAGTGGTAATCCATAATGTAGCCCCTTATGATACCGTATCAGGCATCCCCGCTAAAACTATCAGGAAGAATACAAACGCAACGCTCATAGCTATATGATGACCAACAAACACTTATCGATTGCTATTATAGTACCAATTTATAACAGAATAGCAGTTACCAGGCAGGGCCTGGAACATATAATAAATGCAATCTCTTATTATAAGAAATGCACCCCGAGGCCATATAATTTTAGAATAATTGTTGTCGATGACGGCTCGACGGATGGGAGCAAGGAGTGGATTCAGGCACATTTGCCCGAGGTCAATGTGATAGTTGGTACCGGTGATTTGTGGTGGACCGGTGCTGTTAATCTTGGAATTACCTATGCGCTTTCGACATACCCTGATCTTAAAGGTATTATTTTACAGAACGACGATATTGTAATTGAACCTAACTGGTTGTTTAATTTTACTACCGCAATTGACGCACACCCCATTGCTTTAATTGGATGCGCAACGTCAACACTCAATGAGAAGGATGTAATTTTGTACGGGGGCAGATTGATGAAACGGTTTGCCAGTGAACGAAAGCTCAATTACAGGATTCCGAGGAACACAGTTGATTCAGGTTATACAGTACAGTCTTTTGACCTTTATGGCCGGGGACTATATATTCCATCCGAAGTTTTTCTTCAGGTAGGTTTATTTGATACAAGGCGCTTTAAGCACAGGGGCGATATGGATTTACCCCTAAGGGCAAAAAAAGCAGGGTTTGATTTGCGGGTAAGTTATGGCGCCATCGTTTTTGAGCTCCCGCAGCATGGTTATAACCTCGATATTAAAGAAAAGATAACATTTAAAGAGGCTTATAGACTCTTGACAGACTTCCGGTCGTCGTACAGCCTCAAACACATTTTTCACTACTCTGTGGTAGCCACAAAAAATACAAAGGAATTTATTCCTTTCTTTTTAGGGAACTGTTTTTATCATATGAGAAATGTAGGGTGGAGGCTCTTTAAAAATTATGTATAGCAGTTAATAATCAGCAACATGCAGGAAGTAAGAAAAAATATATTGTTTTATACCCAGGTTTGCTACCTGGATATTGCACTGGAATATATCCGGCTGATTAGCCAGAGCTTTCATGTTCATGTAGTTATTGAACTCCCGGCATCGATGCGCAGGTCAAATATTTTGGACATCAATGTTAATTTAGCTGCTTACGGGCCAATAGTTTCCTACAGGGATGTTAAACATACCTGGAACATTGGTTACCTTGGGAAATACCTGGAACACTGCGCTTCGGTACATTTCGCTGTTTATCCCTCCAACCGGTTTGCTGATATTTTCAGAACAAGCAGAAGTTTGATCTCATTATTTAATAGACTAAAAGTTGATTATTATCATTTAGATGACCTTTCGCCGCGATTGCTACTGCTGATTCCGCACCTATATAGCGTAAGAAAAAAACTGATCCTCAACGTTCACGATCCAAAGCAGCATAAAGGCGAATTTGAGTTAAAACGATACCTGCTCAAATCCTTCTTCTTTAGGTTTGTGTATAAATACATGGTTTACTCAGATTACAGTAAAACCCGCCTGTCAGATATAATTGATGGAAAAAATAAACAGATCGTAAATCTTAAAATGATGCCATATACAGTGTTCTCCGACTTCAAACCAGCGGAATACCGAATTGACCCGGAACATTTTTTGATCAGTTTTATTGGCAGGATATCTTCCTACAAAGGTATTAATGTATTTATAGAGGCAGCAAAAATCGTCAATGGTCATTACCCTGAACAAAAGTTTATGGTGGCAGGAAAGCGCGTCCCAAATTATCAGCTTGAGTATTCAGTAGAAGATCTGGCCAGGTTCAACATACTGATAAACGAAAAGTATCTAAGCAACAGTGAACTAACCGGCATTGTGCTGGATTCTTCCATCATTGTTTGCCCATATCAGGAAGCAACTCAAAGTGGAGTGGTAATGACAGCGCATGCCTTGGAACGCCCCGTCCTGGTTACCAACTGCGGTGGGCTCCCGGAAAATATCGAACATGGCGAAACCGGCTTGATTGCCGGAAGTATATCAGCAGAATCAGTTGCAGAAAACATCCTTTATTACCTCAATAATAATTTATTCAAGAAAATGGAGGTGGCAATCCATAAGAAAAATAATAATAAGACCATTAGGGCTTATAACTTAAATGAAGTGAAGCAATTGTACAGTTCTATTTAAATCATATCTAAATATGTTCAATATCCTAATTACCGCTCCATCCCTCAATGAAAACGTAAACATAAGCGGTATATCAACTATTACCAGAACCATTATTTCCAACAATTCTGCGCAGCACCGATACTTTCATTTCCGTGTAGGAAAAAAGGACGGTGACAGAAAAAACATCAGGTGGTTGTTCAATCAGATAGCTCTGATGCCCCGGTTCTTCCTTTTTATTATCAAAAATAAGATAGATTTTATTCATTTCAACACAGACCTTACCCGGTTATCAATACTCAGGGATTTTCCGATGGTTATTGCAGGGTCTATACTTGTGCAGGACAGGATATTGCTCCATATCCACGGGGGCCACTACCTAATGAACCCTCCCCCACGAAATACTTTGTTTTTTTATTTGATCAATACCATGCTCAAGAGGGCTGCCAATAATATCGTGCTGAGCGACATAGAAGAACATGAGATAAGGAAGAATTTTCAAAGGAATAGTAAGGTCATGCCTAATGCGGTAGACGTTGATAGTATCACACATACTAGCCATAAGGACTTTTCGGGTAAACTACAGCTGTTCTTTATGGGAAGAATGGTCCGCTCAAAAGGGATCTTTTTGATCGCAGAAGCCTTAAAGGGGCTTGGCGAATATTTCGATGCATTTGATCTTCAATTGTACGGCAGTGGTCCTGACCTGGAAGAATTTGTTCGTCAGCTTTCGCAGATTGAGGGTTTGAATTTTTTTTATAATGGTATTGTTAAAGGGGCAGAAAAGTCGAGGGTGATTGAAAACTCACATATTTTTATCCTGCCCTCGTTATATGGCGAGGGACTGCCTATTGCCATGCTTGAAAGTATGGCCTTTGGTTGTGTCCCTGTTGTCTCCGACGACGCATCTATCGGCACAGTGGTGAAGCATGATGTTAGCGGATACATCTGCATAAAGGGATCTTCATCTGCGCTCAGCACTAATCTTATCCGGGTGTTCAAACAACGGGAAAAGCTGCAGGAACTCAGCAAAAATGCGCAACAGGCAATCACTGAATCTTGCAACCTCCAGAACTATATAGCAGACCTCAATAAACTTTACAAACCCTCAGGAAAATGAAACAAATAAACTTTTTAGGGATCGGTGTCAATCCCATTACTTATGACGAACTATTTGGAAAGATAGATCAGTGGATACTTAATAAAAACGGACGCTCACATCACATTGCCTGTATTAATGCCTTCAATATCGCGCTTTCATTGAAAAATGAACACTTAAAAAGGATCTACAATGCTGCCGATGTAGTGGGGGCAGACGGGATGCCCTTTGTAAAGTGGATCAGAAAAATAAATAAAATGGACTGCGACCGAATTGCGGCGCCGGACACGATTTTGAAACTTGCTGAACATGCCAAAGACAAAGGGTACACCTTCTATTTATATGGGGGGGCGCCTGATGTTTGTGCAAAAATGAATGATTATTTGTTGGAGAAGTTCCCTCACCTTAAAATACTTGGTTATTATTCCCCGCCATTCAGAGATTTAAGTGCCGAAGAAGATCAAGCTGTTGTAGACGAGATCAACCGCCTATCGCCAGACATCATTTGCGTTGGTTTGGGAACGCCGAAACAGGATTACTGGATAGCCGATCATCTTTACAAGATTAAGGGATCTGTGCTGATCGCCTCTGGCGCAACTTTCGATTTTTTCGGGGGCCGGATAAAAATGGCGCCAACTTATATCAGGAATTCTGGCTTCGAATGGCTATTCAGACTGCTTGGGAAAGACTTTAAAAGGTTATGGAAGAGGTACACAGTGATGTATGGATATTTCACCTACAATTTCATCCTTCAAAAAACAGGTATAGTAAAATACAACCTTGTCCAGTTTAAACATAAGGACTAGCGATCAACACATCATTTCTTCACACCAAAATTAACTCAATACATTATAATTAAAATTCAAGGACATGGAAACAAAATCAGCAATTGTATGCGGAGCCGGTGGATTTATTGGCGGACATCTAGTAAACAGACTTAAGGAAGAGGGGTATTGGGTACGGGGAGTTGACATCAAAGAGAATGAATTCAATAACAACAGTGCCGACGACTTTGTAGTGGGAGACCTGCGTGACTTTCAACTTTGTATGTCGTTATTCGACAGGCCGATTACTGAAGTTTATCAGCTGGCGGCAGATATGGGTGGAGCAGGTTATCTTTTTACCGGTGACAATGATGCGGCAGTAATGCATAATTCTGCTTTGATTAACCTTAACATGGCAGAGGCCAGCAGGTTGAACAAAGTACAAAAGATTTTCTATTCGTCATCAGCATGCGTATATCCGGAACACAACCAGATGGATGCCGATAACCCAAAATGTGCAGAAAATACGGTTTATCCCGCTGCCCCCGACAGTGAATATGGCTGGGAAAAATTGTTTAGTGAGAGGTTGTTTCTTACTTATCATAAAAATTATAACATAGATATTCGTATAGGCAGGTTTCATAACATATTTGGCCCTCAAGGCACCTGGCAGGGGGGCAAAGAGAAAGTCCCGGCTGCAATATGCCGTAAAATAGCCGAAGCAGAAGATGGCGGTGAAATTGAAATCTGGGGTGATGGTAAACAAACACGGTCGTTCCTGTACATCGATGAATGTATTGAAGCGGTAAGGCGATTAATGCAAAGCGATTTTATGGGTCCTGTAAACATTGGGTCACAGGAAATGTTAAACATCAACGACCTGGCAGGTATGGTTGCAAGGGTTGCAGGAAAAAACATCAGAATCAAAAATATCCCGGGTCCACTTGGTGTTCGTGGAAGAACATCTGACAATACCCTGATACGTGAACAGCTCAACTGGGCACCTTCGCTACCACTCATCGAGGGAATTACCAAGGCTTATAAATGGATCGAGTCCAATGTCATGTTATCAAAACTCTCGCAATCACCTATCAGGGAACAACAGGTAGCATAAACCCTTCATACCTTAATTTCAGTATAATGTTTAAATATCTACCAGTTGACCAATTGGCATCGGCTGTCACTTCCCATGGTTCGGGTTCTAAAAAAGTACTGTACCATGGGGGTGGAGAGCCGGTAAAGCTGAAACAAATTGCATACGGGACGCTTGTGCCGGGTGAGACGATCCCAGATCACCTGCACCCGGACATGGACGAAGTGTATTATTTCCAGTCGGGCGAAGGGATCATGACCGTGGCGCAAACGACTTATCAATTGCTACCAGAGGTGTTTGTTTATGTTCCGGCTGGAATGGTACACGGGATAAGCGCCAATAGTGCTGCGCTGGAATTCTTTTATTTCGGCCTGGAGAATGATACATCATCTGATTGACTATTGATTGGTCAATAACTAAAAGTACACGTTATGAACTTAGAGAAATATGCTTACGATGACGCGCGGTCACAGGGGGAAAGATCAGTCAAAAAAACTGATTTTAATGATGTGCTGGATAAATATATTTTTCACTGGCCGGTTTTTATCCTCTGCACATTAATTACCCTATCTACGGCTTTCCTGTATATGCACTATAAGACTCCGGGATACACAATCAAGGCGAGGTTAATGATCAAAGACGATGAAAAGGGTACCGGCGCAGAGGCGGCTTTACCGGAAATCAACCTCTTTAAAACCAGAACCCTGGTAGAAAATGAACTGGAAGTGCTGCGCTCCCGCGAGCTGATGAAGCAAGTGGTGATGGATCTGGAATTATATACCAGATACCTTGTTCGGGAAGGTATAAAATCTAAAGACCTTTATACAAAAAGTCCCTTGCATTTTATTTCGCTCAACGCAGCGGGACCAAAGGCTGGCATGAGAATAAACGTTATCATCAGGGATGAAAATAGCTTTTACCTCGGAGATGGCAAGGGCAAAAGTCCCTACTCCTTCCAATCAACGTTGAAGAATGCCGCCGGTAGATGGAAACTGAAACCGGGACCAGAAATCAATGCCTATATTGGGCGGCAGATAAACATTGTAGTGAGCCGGCCGGAAGAAACGATCGAAGCCTTGTCCGCAGGGCTTAGTGCCGAACTTGCCAACAAAAAGTCAACTGTAGTAGAACTTGCTGTGAAAGACCAGGTGCCTGAAAGAGGTAGGGATGTGTTGAATGAGCTGATTACTATCTATAACCACAGCGCCATTGATGAAAAAAACAGGGTGCGTCAAAGCACTCTTGACTTTGTAGATAAGCGACTGCATTCGCTAAGTGGCGACCTCAGTGCCGTGGAAAAAAATGTTGAATCATTTAAGAGCAGCAGGGGGCTGACAGACATCTCCTCAGAATCAAAACTTTTTCTGGAAAACGTTCGCGACAACGATGTCAATCTGAACAAGGTAAACGTGCAGATGGAGGTGGTAAGCGGTATTGAACGGTATATCAACTCGAGTGAAAATGCAGAGAATGCACCAGCTACCACTGGAATAGAGGATCCAGGCTTAATCACGCTTGTGAACCAGCTCATTAGTCTGCAGACGCAAAAAGAACAGCTGCTGACCACTACCGGGGCAGGGAATCCTTTGTTTGAAAGTCTTAACAGGCAGATTGCTTCTACTAAAAATGCCATCAGGCAAAATATCTCCGGAATCAAATCTTCCCTTGAAGGGTCTCAAAAAAAACTAATGCTGTTTAATTCAGGTTTTGAAAACTCCATCAAAAAACTACCCGGACAGGAACGGGAGTTTCTTACCATTAAAAGGCAACAGGCAGTGAAAGAAGATCTCTATGTATATCTTCTTCAAAAACGTGAAGAAGCCGCAGTTAGTTATGCCGCAACCATTGCAGATAGCCGTACGGTAGACCAGGCATATTACGGTCAACCAGACACACCTAAAGGAACCATAATTTATGGTATGGCCTTATTTTCTGGACTGGCTATTCCATTTGCATTGATTTATGGCAAGCGCCTGTTTAATACCAGGGTAAGCAATACTGATGAAATACAGGAGCTTACTGCAGTTCCGATAGTTGGGGAGCTTGCTTATCAGAAATCTGGCAATTCACTGGTTGTGCGTGATAAAAACCGTAAAATGATTGCTGAACAATTCAGGGCCCTGCGCACCAATTTGCAATATGTTTATCCCCACAAGGAAGAAGGAATGGTTACCATGATAACATCGGGGATGCCGGGAGAGGGTAAAAGTTTTATCACCTGCAACCTTGGCGCTGTATTGGCGAATGCGGGAAAAAAAACTGTCATACTTGAGCTGGATATGCGCAATCCTATGATTTGTAAAAATCTCAATCTGGGCCCTGCCGCCGGCATAAGCGATTTTGTGAACAGCAAGAACTTGCTGATACACGATATCGTTCGACCTACCGGGATTAACGATAACCTGTATATGATTGGCGCAGGAAAGAAGGTAGAATTCCCGGCGGAACTGTTGGAACATCCCAAAATGGAACAGATGATGGATTGGTTAAAACAAAATTTTGATGAAATTTTGATTGATACCCCGCCAATCCAGCTGGTTGCAGATGCAATGATACTATCAAAATATAGTGATGCAAATTTGTATGTGGTAAGGGAAGGTATTACCTATAAATCGCAGCTCAACTATATCAGACAGGCCGCGCAGGAACAGAAACTAAATAAACTCAATATTGTGTACAATGGTATCAATACTGTTTCGCCTGGTAAAAAATATCAGTACGGTTACTATCTAAATGAGGAGTTGACTGGCTTTGAAGTGTTTGAGGCTGGTCTTCGAAGTTTTTTTCAAAGATTTAAATTAATATGATCAGCAAGATATTATTTGATACTTCGCTGCGTACGGCCAGGAAACTATACCCCGTTAAATATAGTCTGAGGGGTCAATTTGATCAGTCGTATACAGATACATTCAACGAGGTGGCTGGTCAGCTGATCAGTCAGAAGCTTCGCGAAGACAAGCCACTGATGATTTCCAGGTTTGGTTCTATTGAACTTTCCTGTGTAACCAATTATCTGCACCAAAAACAGCCCCGCAACAAGTATATGAATTTTATTACCGGAAAAACCGGTTCTTACGAATGGGAGAAAATGGTAGTAGAGAGCATGTGCATACAGGCGGGCTTTTTCCCAAAATCGCTTACGCTACTCGAAAAATTTAGTGAACTGTATTTAGACGATATGAACCAGATCGATATCCTGGGTTCCTGGTTAAAAGAAGAACAATTATATTCTGATCAATTACAGCAGGCCTCGAAGGTAGGAATACTTAACCTTGAACCGTACAATCATCATCAGCCATGGAGCCAGGAGCTTCGTGGAAAAAAAGTCCTGGTGATTCATCCCTATGACGAAAGTATACGTCGTCAATATCAAAGACGTCATCTCTTGTTTAGTGATCCCCTGGTATTGCCGGAGTTTGAGTTGGCAACGCTCAGGGCGGTACAATCGATCGGTGAAAATGGAGCTGCATTTCCCAACTGGTTCGATGCGCTTGATTCGATGAAAGAACAAGTCGCAGCGCGCGATTTTGATATTGCGATCATCGGTTGCGGCGCGTATGGTTTGCCATTGGCAGCTTTTGTAAAGCGGCTTGGAAAAAAAGCGGTGCACCTGGGGGGGGCCACTCAGTTGCTGTTTGGTATTAAGGGTAAGCGGTGGGAGAACAACTATCTTGATTATAAGGAACGACTCATCAATACACACTGGGTACGCCCACTTCCCGAAGAAGTGCCAGGTAATTTTATGAGAGTCGAAAACGGTTGCTACTGGTAAATAGTTTAAGTGAATGTAAATGGAAGAAGTACAGGATTTAAAAATTAAGGCTTTAAATGGATCTTTCTGGTCTATACTGGAAAAGTTTTCCATGCTTATTGTGCAGTTTGTTGTGGGAATTATCCTCGCGAGGCTACTAAGTCCTAAAGACTATGGAGTGGTAGCACTAACGCTAATCTTTTCTGGTGTGGCGGCGGCAATTACGGATGGTGGGTTTGAAAAATCACTCATTCAAAACAAGACCCTCAAATCGGTACAAATCAACACAATATTTCTGATCAATATTCTACTTGGAGGCCTGATCATCCTTAGTATATTTATTTCCGGCCCGTTCATCTCCCGTTTTTTTAATGAACCTTTACTCAACCCCGTACTGCGGGTTATATCTTTCGGTATCCTCATTAATGCCATAGGCCAAACGCCCAGCGCATTGCTCAGGAAGGAGCTTAAATTTAAAAAGATCTCCTATAGCCATGTGATTGGTTCAGTATCTGGTGGCGTAATTGGTCTGATAATGGCTTATCAGGGCATGGGAGTATGGGCACTGGTATATTCAACCCTGGCGTCCCAGCTGATTGCTTTGTTAGGTTATCTTTGGTTTTCATCGTGGCGACCCGCTCTTCAGTTTTCAATTGCCTCAATCAGGCCGATGCTGCCTTTTGGTATAAATATCCTTTTCAGCAGTATCCTTTTTTTTAGTATTCAGCAGTTTAACAGTCTCATCATTGGAAGATATTACAGTAAAACCGATTTGGGCCTGGTACATCGTGGAAGCCGTTTCCCGGAGCTCGTGATCAGTATAATCGAAGGTGTAGTATTAAAAATGGCTTTTCCGGTATTCTCTAAGGTACAGGATGACAATAAACAATTGTCTTACATGCTCATGAAAACCGTCAAAGTGCTCGCATTTGTAACCTTCCCGGTATTAACTATTTTGTTAGCAAACGCCAGGGACCTTACGGTGGTTCTGTTCACAGAAAAATGGCTGGGCTCGGTTGGCTACCTGCAGTTTTTTTGTCTCATCAAATTGTTCTATCCCTTCATTATCATTTATAAAGAGGTACTGTTAGTAAAAGGGCAGGTAAAGCTATCATCCCTTTTACTTACTTGTTTTTCTGTCGCAGAAATAGCATTAGTCTGTTTGCTGGTACGCTATGGGATTACTACTGTGATCCTATCAACGTTGGCTAGCGCTATAATCCAATACCTTATTTATACACGCGTAGTTTCCGCCCATATCCAGGTTTCATGGTTTACACAGTTGGGCTGGATATGGAAGTATGCCGTGATATCAATACTGATATTATTAACTACCTATATTCTGGACCAGTTCCTAAACAACATGGAGGGCGTCCTGGTATTAAAATTAGTAATAAAGATGCTGGCAGCTGGGATTACATATATCTTTTTTGCGTTGTTGTTCCGCGTAGATGAAGCCGGCCGTATCCGTGGCATTTGGTTTTCCCTTACAAAGCAGTTCAGTCTGGTGTCGTCTTCCCTGAGTTTTAAACGTTAAGCAATATCTATGTTATCCAACTATCTGCAGTCTGAACATCATAATACATTCAACATCAAAATAAATTTATTTTTTGCTGGTGCTGTCCTCTTCCTCGCCGGGTTGATCCTCACGTTGCTGATCGACGTCCGTGCGGCCCAGGGCTTGCAAATTATTGCAATCATAATATTCGTTGGATACGGTATCAAAGTATCCGAGTTTCATTTTGAAGACATTTACTTTAAGTTTTGCTTTTGTCTGTTGTGCGGCTGGCATTTGTATGTGGTGTTTAGAGGTGCTGATTTATCGTACTTTTTCATCAAGCAGTACCTTTTTTCAGAATTTGTATTCTGGCCGTTTATCATTCCATTCGCGATTTTTTTGCCCAAAAATGGACTAATGTTCAAAAAAATGTTCGGCCTGTTTACCTGCCTCGGGCTATTCTTTCTCGTTTTTTCCATCGCTGCTTTCAAATTGTTTCAGGGTACACCGTTAATTGGCGAACAAGCCATTTGGACATTTTCCAGTGGCTGCGGCTTTATGCTGCTTAGCAGCAAATACCTTAGCGGTCGCCGAATCTGGCTGGCCCTTATAGTAGTAATGGTTGCATTGCTAATTGCCACGCTTCTTGCCAGAAGGAACGTAATGTTAACTAATGTTAATTATCTGGTTGCAGGCTTCCACTTGTATTTTTTCTACTACTCCAGCGGTAATTGGGCAAAGAAAGCAGGTTCACTGGTTATTTTAATACTCGTTTGTGTTGGGGCATTTATAGTTTTCGAACAGAAAAAAGACCAGGATTTCAAATTGATAATCAACCGTGCGGGAGAAGATACACGTGAGTATGTGTTTGACTATTTCTTTGACGATATGAGTAAAGCGAAATGGGCAGGCAAAGGCATGAACGGTGCTTATTTTTGTCCACTATTTATACCTGATACAGACAGTGATCCGATAGAGGACAGGGACCTGATTGAATGCGGTTATCTTCAGATCATTTTAAAGGGCGGCCTGGTCAATCTGATCCTGTTTTTAGCTATTGTCCTCCCTGCAGTATACCTCGGTTTATTCAGGTCGGAGAATGGCCTGAGCAAGGCCTCTGCGGTCTGGGTCATCATCTGGCTGATTGATATGGTACCCTATGGTCTGCCTTCGTTTTCCCTGCGGTATATCCTGGTTTGGTTTGCTATAGGTCTGTGTTATTCAAAATCGTTCCGTGAGTTATCTGAACAGGATATAGACAAGATAATCAATTGGTCGTATTAATGGCCCCGTTTATATTCACATAACGCCCAGGTAGGTTACCTGTCTTAATCAGGACATTCTGGCTTGCAGTGTTTCCACTT
>Ga0247815_10000527_pt1 | contig 30156 bp, 26 predicted proteins | sample UWRJL194509B1_FD_181014 | JGI IMG/M metagenome (GOLD analysis project Ga0247815, IMG submission 181014) | Plant litter microbial communities from Arlington Agricultural Research Station in Wisconsin, United States - UWRJ-L194-509B-1 | ecosystem: Environmental > Terrestrial > Plant litter >...
GTGAAATCCAGCAATACCGGTTTGTGCACTTCTTTTGCATAGGCAAGTCCTTCATCATAGTCGTAGAACGCATCAATATTATCTGTCGCATGGAAAAGTCCGGCATATTTTCGGTTTTTCGATTGCGTTGCGGCAGCAGGGGCGCCGCCAGAAGACAGGTCAAACTGTTGCGTGCTCTGTGGGGGAAGCCATCCGCTGATGCCTTTTAGCGGCGCGCCCAAAAGGCCTGGAACAAGGTATAAGGTAAACCCCATGGCAAGCATACCCATCACCAGCCTTGGTGTCGATAGGGAGCTCATTTCACTGTCGTGGCTTAACCTGATCTTTCCAAACAGATAAAATGCAAGTACACCAAATATGATGATCCAGATCACCAGGAAAAGATCACGACTAAGCAGGTCCCAATGGTAGGCAAGATCAACATTGGTGAGGTACTTGAATGCAAGGGCCAGCTCTAGCAGGCCTAAGCAAACTTTTACAGAATTCAGCCAGCCACCTGATTTAGGAAGACCTTTGAGCCAGGATGGAAATATGGCAAACATCGTAAAGGGCAGGGCAAGGGCAAAAGAAAAGCCGAACATTCCAACCGCCGGTCCAAGGTAACTGCCTTTACTAACAGCCTCGACCAGTAACGTGCCGATTAAAGGCCCTGTACACGAAAATGAAACCAGTGCCAGGGTAAAAGCCATAAAAAATAATCCGATCCAGCCACCGCCTTCTGACTTCTGATCAATTTTGTTGACCAGAAATGACGGCAAGGTGATTTCAAACGCCCCGAGGAAAGAAAACGCAAAAACTATCAAGATTGCAAAAAACAACAGGTTGAAAGCAGCACTACTTGCTGCCTCATTCAAAGCAGATGCGCCAAAAATCCCGGTAATTAGCAGACCAAGTCCTACATAAATCGCGATGATGGATAGGCCATATATAACCGCAGAACGAATACCTTTTGACCTGGATCCGGGCATTTTAGTGAAAAAGGATACTGTTAAGGGAACCATCGGGTAAATGCATGGCAGAAAAAATGCGGCAAGTCCGCCTAGAAAGCCTGCGATAAATATTCCCATCAGAGAATTGCTGTTCCCACCAGTGCTGTGCACAGCAAGTTCATTTTTGTATTCGGAAGACGTAATTTTCGCATTAGTCACTTTTCCGTTAATTGCCTGGGCAGGATCACTATTTAATATAATATCAAAGTTCAAATCGCTCGGAGGAAGACACTTTTGGCCACTGCAGACCATATAGGTTAGTGAACCTGTTAATTTTGCATGGGGATCTTTCGTCTCCACTACCTGGGTGAATACTACCTGCTTTTCGTGGTAGCTGATGGTCATTTCAAAAGATTTGTCTAATCCGCTTTTCGCAGTTGGCTTTTCCGTTACCTTATCAACCAGATGCAGGGCGGGAGAGGTGTTGAATTTAAAGAAGGTAGGCACTGGGCCACCACTTTTAAGAAATTGCGAATAGATGTGCCATCCTGAGTCTATATTAGCTGTGAAAGTAACTGCATACTTGTTGTCACCTGCCCGGCTGGAATCAAACTTCCAGTGTACAGGCCTTTCGATCTGTGCGAATGCCTGCATTGTCAACAGGCAAAACAATAGAATAATAATTTTTTTCATTTTGGGTCTTAAAAAAAGACCGCCACCTTTCGGTGAACGGCTTTTGTTTTAGGGTATGAACTTATTTGTTCAGATAGGCCAATACCTGTGCAGAGTGCTCATCACCTTTCATGAAATCCCTGAAACTGTAAACCACAGTACCATCAAGACCTATTACAAAAGTTTCGCGGCCACTCACCTTTATATTATTCCCGAAGTCCTGCTCTTTAACCTTGAAGGCGTTCAAAACTTTATTTCCCGGGTCGCTAAGTAAAGTAAAAGGAAGGTGCTCTTTATCAGCAAATGCTTTGTGGCTTGCCACTGTTCCATTGTTAATTCCGATCACTAAGGCATTTGCATCACCGTATTTAGCATATGCATCTCTAAAGGCACAAGCCTCTTTTGTACATACGGGGCTCTCGTCCTTAGGATAGAAGAAAATAACCAATTTCTTTTTCCCCTTGTATTTACTTAATTTGAATGGCTTTCCATTCTGATCCATCAACGTGAAGTCAGGCGCTTGTTCCCCCTGTTTTAGTGTAGTCATTTCGACTGGGGCATCTTGTGCCATTGCCGTTTTGCCAAGGCCGATGCAGGTGCTTGCTGTGATCAGGCCTATCACCAGGTTTTTCTTTAAGATTGCTTTCATAACGATTTTTTAAAAATGTATTTATATCTCAAAGGTGTGTGGAATCCACTTAGCGGATTTTCACTTAAGTTAAAATGGATGATTTTTTTGAATTGTTTATATGTAACTGCAGTCTTTCATGTTGCTGCTGTATTGGTGATGGGGGAAACATCTATGACGGTCATTTGCTGGAAAGTATTTATTATCAGGCAGAAGCACGTATAACACAATGGAATATGAATTTCCTGACCAGGATGAAATTCCCAACAGTGACAATACGATGAAGCTGGTAGGAGACATGGCAGATGTAATGGTCCGTTCGGGTTATTTGGCTGAACTGAGGTATCCGTATGAAGTCTTCCATTTAATTAATAGGTTGCTTCCTATACCTGTCAACCCATATTTTCTGGACGCGGCAATGCTGGAATACACTATTAAAGAAGGTGGGAAGCATTTAAAGATGGTAAATCAGAAAGACGGCTCATTCCGGTACGAAGAGTGCTAAAATACATACCCGGATAAACTTCGACGAAGGGTACAAAAGCAGGCTGTATTATAATTCCTAATACAGCCGCTTTTGAATTTGTAATACGTGCCATTTCGCAAGTTTGCTTTGTATGGCGAGATATCGCCACCATATGACCGTAGTATTCATTTTTAAGACGTTGTTTTTCAGTTGTTTGTTGTCTTTGGTATGCTGATTGATTTTAATGATTTAGCTTGTAATATTAGGTGTCAAAATATGCACGATAAATATAATCAGACATGAAACCATTCAACCTAGAAATCAAAAACCCGGAACCAATAGTAAAAGATCTGAGAAATCATTTCTCAAATAACATACATACTCAACAAGTTTATTTGAGATTATCTGAACAGCAGGAATATGAAAAACCATCATCTCATACTGAACAGCGTAATGCATTTGGAATGTCAGAGGAGCTATTACCTCAAATCCTGCATGCCTTTGGCATTCGCAGCATGATCCTAAATCAGCCTCACGATCTGCAGCCATTGATAAGCTTAAGTACGACAATTTTAGATCAGAAAATTTATGACAAACGAAAACTGTTAAAATTGAATCCGCTGGTTCAGGAACTTCAGGAACTCTTTAAAAAAAGTAGGACCATCGCATTTGATGAATGGTCTGGCTTTAACTCTGCATCTGTGCTTTGGCCGGGCTTGCTGGAAGAGATCATTGCACCGCTTGATAAAAAGGACCTGGAGTTTATTTTTTATATGGGCGACCCTACCGATAAATTTTCTTTTCAGGTTGAAGATGCATTAGAAATTATTTCTAGATTCTCAAGAAGGGGAGAAGTAACTTTAGCCCTTGATGATAGTGAGGCCTTAAGCTTATGGCGTATATTGAACGGTGTTGGTAAAAATATCTTTCTTGGGACCCAAACTATAGGAGACCTTAAAAAAAAATACTTTTCTCTCTTTTGTGCTTTGGATATTAGCCGCCTATTGATCTATTCCACAAATAGTGCAATACTATTTTCAGCCGATGAGCAGTTTGTGTTATCACGGAAACCGGTGGATAGCAAAATTGAGTTGGGCAATAATGCAAGGGAAAACTTTATTTGTGGTTATAGTGCCGGACTGTTGATCTTCGGTAAGGTTCCACATAGCATCGCAATGGGTCTGATCATCTTTGGAGCAAGTGGTTTAAATAATAATATGCCTGATCTTGTAGCGGTAAAGGAATATATAGATGAGTGGATTGAGGATTTTGAAAAACCTGATGCTATCTTTCTATACCAGTAGAGCCACCACGTAAATCATTGCCTTATTTCGTCAGCACTGAGCGTTTCAACGAAATAAAAAGACCAATTAATGTGATTAATATATTAGTTGTCTGTAAAACATATATTTAAATTGTTGGTGTGCTCTTTGCAATAAAAATCATCATGAGCATTAGACTTATACGGTATGAGTTACAATAGACAAATAACTATTAGCTGTGAAAACAGCCCCAGCGCTGAATGCACGGTTGAAGCAGCCTTATCAATTATTGGTGGCAAATGGAAACTTAAAATTTACAAAGCGCTAAAAAGTGGTGTCCCTCAAAGGTATTCAAGCTTGAGCAAAGCTATTACTGATATATCAGAAAAGACCCTTGCCGCCCAGCTCAAGGAAATGGAGCGGGATGGTATTGTAACCAGGGTTGTATTTGCTGAAGTTCCCCCCCGAGTTGAATACGAGCTTACTATTCTTGGTAAGTCTCTTGAAACCATTTACAATTCGCTTGATAGTTGGGGTAAAGAGTATATCTCGCAAAAACGATAATTGAACAGCCTTCTATCAACTGGAGTTTATTGTCAGCTTAAAGTTAAATCGCAAAAAATTCGATTTACCAATCATCTGATAGAGAGCAATTCAAACCGTGTTTGCAGTAACTTACCTTGGGGTAAGTTATTGTTTGTGTACCAGTTATGTGCTTATTTTGATCAAAAGTAATAATTATCATGAACAAAAATATTTTAATAACCGGAGGTTCATCTGGCATTGGCGAGGGACTTGCCAGACATTTTCACTCAAAAGGATGGAACGTTTTAATAACAGGCCGTAATACCACTAGGTTAGCTGAAGTGGCTGCAGCATTACCAGGGATTCATATCATCAACTATGACAGCTTACAGAAAGGCCAGGAAGAGGCTATTTTCGAATTTATAAATAATGAATGGTCGGGAAAACTTGATGTACTTATAAATAATGCTGGTCACGTAGCAATTACTCCCATCACAGATATAAATCGTAACGACCTGGAGGACATGTATCAGGTACATCTTATTGCACCATCTATTTTAACATCTGGGTGTGTTAGATTTCTAAAAGAGGCAAAAGGACAAATTATCAATATCAGTAGCAGCCATGGAATTAAAGCCTTTGCAGAATTAAGCGCTTATGGATCAGCGAAAGCGGGCCTTAATATGCTTACTTCAATATGGGCATTAGAACTTGCCCCGTTGGGAATACGCGTAAATTCTATCGCGCCAGGGCCAACAAACACGCCTGTACTGGAGGCCGCTGGTGTGTCGGCGGAAATGATTATAGCCATTCATGAAAATGATAAAACTACTATTCCTTTACAACGAAGAGGAACAGTAAGCGATATAGTGGCAAATACAGCTCTGCTTGTAGAATCAGGGTCATCCTGGGTAACTGGGGTAATCTTTCCTGTTGACGGAGGAATCTCCGTAAGCTAAGAACCAGGAATAGCCACATCCGTGGCTATTCTTTCATCACACCTTGGAAGCCGGCATAAGCACAAGGATTAATAGGCAATAGGTGCAGGACGCTTAGACTTAAGGTTTATTATAGTACTGTTTATGGACGGAAAAAGAATAATCAGTAATAGAACAGCCAGAATAACCCAACTGAGGATTTGGTAATAGTCCAAAGCAAACCTGAGTTGTGTTTGAGCCGCCAGGCCTTTATTTAAAATAGTATAGGACATTTTCGACGCCTGATCTGGTGCAACTCCTTTTGCGATCATTACATTTTTTATGGCAAGGAGTCTGTCGGATGTTATTAAGCTAAGACTGCTGAGTTGATCCTGGTATCTGTTAAAATGATCATTTTGCCGATATAACTGGAAAAAATTGATCAGCGCAATGCTAGAACAGAAACCACTAAACCTGATCAATATGCCGACCGCAGAGCCAGTGTTCCCAAATTTTGCCGGAGAGGAAGAAACCAGGAACACTATGATCGGGGTCATTAACATACCTGCACCGAAACCTTGTAAAATTACGGGAATGATCAAATCCTCAGCATCGACTTGTGTTGTGAACATGAAACACATCACAATATGAAAAATAAGTAAAATGAAGAAACCATAAATAAAGATCAGTCGCATCGGTTTTTTAGTGAGAATGAGCTTTGAAGATACTATGGCTGCTAAGATAATAGCTGCCACATTGTAAACTAATAAATAGCCGATGTGAATTGGGTCAAGCCCCCACACCGAGCCCATTATACTTGTCATTATTCCAAAAGATCCTCTGCAGATGTAAAATATAAATAGTAAAAGCGCCCCGACAACAAAATTTTTTCTTTTAAATACGCTCAGGTAAATATAGGGCCGCTTTAAATTTCTCTGCCTGATGATGAATAGTATGATGAGTACCAACACTAAAAATGCAGCTATCTGTATCGTAATATCCTCGAACCAATCATATTCCTGTGCATAAACTGCAATGTAACCTACGAGGCAAAATCCCGTAGTATACATTAAAAAGCTGGACCAATCTAATTGGTATAGGGGGAATTTTCGATTCAACCGCACGTTATTCATGAGCACATACATAAGCGCTGCACCTGGAATATAAGAATAAATGGCCACTTTATAAATCGCATTGAAATTGAATGTATCGATGATGGCCGAAGTAGCAAAGGTTGAAAAAGGAATAGCTGACAATAAAATTCCGTAAATAACGGAATAAGCTATTTCCCTCGCGCGCCCAGAATGCAGCCTGCTGAACATGAGCGTTGCGGTGATATTAAGCGTGCAACAGGTAATTAATCCCTGTATATATCTGCAAATTAATATTATGGCAAAATTTCTTACCGAATAACATATCAGGCAAGTTAACATCAGCAGAATTACACTGATAATCAGGTATTCTTTGCTGGCTACGTTTTTGAAGAACCTGGCTTCAAGTACCACAAAACTTGCCATTGCTGCATAAAAAATGATAAATGAGTACTGAATATCGTTCGGACTGACTCCATAATAACCGGCTGCTGCATTATTATTACTCATAGACAGGACAAAAAGTATGAGGCCAGGCAATACAACAAGAAACAACGTTATACGAATTAGCCACTCGGGCGCCCATGGTTTAAAAACTTTTTTTGATTCGCTCATCGCTTTATTTTTTTTGTACTGAAACTTTGGCATTCATGCCTGCGCTCAAGAAAGACTGCATGGAGTCATTTAAATCGATCTGGATTTTTACGGGGATGCGCTGCGCAATTTTCACAAAATTACCTGTAGAATTATCCGGTGGTAGTAAGGAGAAACGCGCACCAGTTGCAGGGGAGCACGACACAATTTTCCCCTTTATTACTTTGTCTGGATATGCATCGGTAACTATGTCTGCCATTTGGCCAATACTTAAATTGCGAATTTGTGTTTCTTTAAAATTTGCGACTACCCATAACCCTGAATCTTTGTCAACTATGTATGCCAGTGTTTGCCCGACTTGTATCTGTTGGCCTGGTTGTATTGTTCTTTTTCCAATTCTGCCGTTGTAGGGTGCGGTAACTACAGTATAGGATACGTCCAGGTCAGTTCGCTTCATCACAAGGTCACGACGATTGATTTCGGTTAAAACGGGTGCGATTTGTGCTTTACTATCAGCCACTTTTGACAGGGCAACTTCGTAATTGTTAACCGCGGCCTGATAATTGGCTTTTGCTACCTCAAGCGCACTTTTGATGCTTTCCATCTGTTCCATCGTCGCTGACTCGGCTTCCAATAGTTTTTTGTAGCGGTCATATTCCTGTTGTTCCCTGATAAGGATAGATTTTGCCGCTCCGATCAGGGATTTGTTAACTTCGGCAGTCTTTTCTGCGGTTTCAACGCTACTTTGAAGTGCCCGGACATGTTCCTTACTGGTTTGTAGACCTGCTACAGATTGCTGGCTGGTTATTTTATACTCGTTATTATCTATGATTAAAAGGGTGTCACCTTTTTTCACTTCCTGATTGTCATTGTAATGGATCTCTTTGATAAAGCCGCTTACTCGGGCAGTAACGGGATTTATAAAAGCCTCGACTTGTGCATCTTCTGTTTCCTCATGGGTAAACATACGTGTTAACGTGATCACACCCCAAGCCATAAGGAATAAACCAATGATTGCTGAGATAACTGTTGTAATTCTGGTGATTATAATATCGGTTTCTGTATAATTGTGTTGCTGTGACATGCTAAAGTTTTCCTGTTATGTTTAAAAGTTGGTAATATTGAAGTTGTGCCGAAATTTTTGCAGATGCCAGATCAAACTGCGTTTCTAATAATTGTGTATCAGCATCAATAAGGTCGGTAATTAAGGAGGTATGATTGAAGTATGTATTGTTTATAATCCGGCGATTTTCGATCGCTTGTTTAACATTTGATTCTGAAACTCTTACACGCTTAACGGATTCCCGATAACGTAAATACGCTTCATTTACGTCCTCTCTCAGTTCGTCCCGAATCTGTAGGTACTCAACCTCCTTAAGATTATTACCAAGCTTCGCGATTTTCTGTTTATGATTGTTTTGATAAAAAGCAGAAAGGGAAAATGAAGCTTTAATGCCGGCCATGCCGAATCCATAGATGTTCGCTGAATAAGGATATAAAAATATTTGGGGGTAAGAGTAAGCGTAATCGGCAAACAGGCCAACCTTTGGTGCAAGATTAGCTTTAACATCCTTTATTTGTAATCTGCTTAATTCGGTTTGACCTTTCGATATTTGAACTTTATAAGCATGATCGTTTGCGTAATTTATATAATTATTATAAGTGTCTATAGAAATTAAATCTATCTCTAGCATTTTAGTTGGTTGGATGCGTTTACCCACAGGGAAATCTATTAGGGTATTAAGTTTGTCATTAGCTATAAATAGGTCATTTTGAATTTGTTCCAGTACCAAACCCTGCCTGGAAAGTTTTAGTTCTGACCTTAATACATCACTTTTAAGAACGCTGCCATTTATTTGCAATGCTTTAATACGTTTGAGCTGCTTCATTTCAGCTTCAATATCTTTCTTTAGCAAAGATTCGAAGATCAGATTTCGTTGCATTTCAAGGTAATAGGCTGCAGCGCGTAATTTAATTTCTGATACAGTCATGCTGGTTTTAAACTGCGCGATGTTATAGGCTGTTTTGCGCTCGGCTATCTTGATGTTAGTTTTAGAGCCACTAAAAACATTGAGATAAGCACTTGTTCCCACCTTATAATAGTTATGCAGTACGGGAAATTGAGTTGGCGTATGAAGGATGCCATTTTTAAAAACGGGCATATTACTCACCCGGGCATATTCACCATATGTTTTAATGTCTGGTAAGCGATCGGATTTTGCGTCTTTAACCTCTTCCAGATTGACGTTTTCTTCAATCTTCTGCTTTTGTATGGATTTACTGTTGACGGATACTTTGTTCCAAATCTCATCAAGTGTTATCAGTATAGAACCGGACGTATCAGATTGTGTTTGTTCTGCTCTGGCGTTATACGTTGCCACCAGAGAGATCATAAGAATATAAAAAGGCTTCATGGAGTTTTTCTTTTATTGTTACCCACCTGTAGGGTACCTGGATACGATACATTTTTGTTCATAGATTTTAATCGATATAATTTTTATCACGACAAATGTATGGTCAAATGGAAAGTTGAAACAGGTAAAAAAGCCCTATTAATCGGTAGTTTTTTACTTCAATAGCAGACGGACAGACCTCTTATTATGCTTCCCGGCCTGCAAGATCAAGGGCACCAGACTTTATATGGTCATTTCGGAACTGTTTTGCTGTTTTTCCGCAAGTATTTTTAAAGACCTTATTCAGATGGCTTTCATCTGTAAAGTTTAGCTCGTAGGCTATCTCGGAAATCGTCAGGTCGCTATATTTTAGCCTTGTCATAATGATTTCCATTTTATATCTGGTAATATATTCCTTTATGGTACTTCCCGACTGTTGTCTGAAATATCTGCTTAAGTGGCCTTCAGATAGGCCAAAGTGTGCAGCGACATTTTCTATCTTGATCGCATTACGATCATAGATGTTATGCTGAATGTAGGCAGTAATGTTATGGGTTTTATTCTTAGAATCTGAATGGATAGAATAATCGTATAAATTTTGCTGTATATTTCTTGCGATCAGGTTGAGTAGTAAAAAAATGATATTTTGCGTAATAACCTTCCCGAAAGGCAAATCATTTTCATGCTCTGAAATTAACTGCTGGATCAGGGAATTGAAAATTGTACGGTCTTGCTCCCGGACGATCTTTCCCGTCACGCCATGAAGATTGTGGAAAATGTATTCTAATCTTTTAAAAGCTTCACTCAGGTCAGAAATATCATCTAAATCACGATTGCTTTTTGAGAACAAACTTTTGGTAAAATCGATCAGGCATATTTTAGGGGCAGGCTCCGCCACAAAGCTATGTTGGTCTCCTGGTACAAGCAGGAACACATCTCCAGGGGAAAATTCAAAATTGTTCTTATTAATCATATGAATTCCATTGCCTTCAAGTACATAGGCGAGCTGAAAGTAATGATGCGAATGTAGCGCCCCAGCGATCTGGTCAACATCCATGATAGTTACTTCAACGGTTTTGTAGAGTTGTTTGAATTTCATACGCAAAAATATCTAATGACGCTGGCTTTTTACTTGTTTAAAGCAGGGTTCTGATGAGGAGTAGCAATAAACAATAAGGATGTACTTTAAAAATTATTTGCATAATGGAGCTTTGCAACACTTAGCTTTTTCATTTTTGAATGTAATGTGGATGCCGGAATTCCCAGTAGCTCGGCAGCACCCTCATTCCCTGAAACCTTCCCATTACATCGTTTTAATGCTTCAAGTATATGTGCGCGCTCAACATCATGCAAGGCATTGTAGGAGACAGGCCATTGTATTGGCATGGTCTTCTCCATATTTATTGGCAAATCGATTTCTGACAGTATACTCCCCTCGGCGAACAAAATGCTCCGCTCAATAAGATGTTCGAGTTCGCGGATATTTCCCGGCCAGGTATATTCCCGCAATTTTTGTAATACCTCACCTGATATGGAATCAACCTGCAGGCCGTTGAGTTTGCTATATCGGTGGACAAAAAAAACGGCGAGAGGTTCCATATCTTCCAATCTTGCCCGCAACGGTGGAAGGTTGATTGGAAAGACATTCAGCCGGTAAAATAGGTCTGACCTGAACCGGCCTTCTGTTACCTCCTTTTGTAAATCCCGATTGGTTGCCGCGATTATTCTTACGTTTACCCGGATGGTTGTTTTACCGCCAATACGTTCAAATTCACGCTCCTGTATTACCCGGAGTAGCTTTGCCTGCAGTTCAAGAGGCATTTCACCTATCTCATCAAGAAAAATTGTGCCCCCATCAGCCAATTCGAACTTTCCTATCCGACGTTCATAAGCACCGGTAAACGATCCTTTTTCATGGCCAAAGAGCTCGCTTTCAATAAGACTTTCTGGAAGGGCGGCACAATTGACTTTTACCATTAGTTTGGTTTGTCTTGGAGAAGAATTGTGAATGGCCCTTGCGATGAGTTCTTTGCCAGTGCCGGTCTCGCCAAGAACCAGAACTGTTGAATCTGAAGACGCAACAATATTCATTAAATCATATATTTTTTGCATCTCAGCGCCATTTCCAATAATCTCTGTAAAATTATAATATGTTTTAATCTGCTCGTGGAGATGATCGTTTTCAATTTCCAAACGCTGTTGATATTTTAATACCTGCTCGTTGGCCATTAAGTTTGACATGGAAATTGAGATTTGACTACATATTCCTTTTATTAGAAGTGTATTGATTTCATTCATGTCAAACCAAAATATTCCTAATTCTTCACTACCAGTACGGAGTGCCATTCCAACTATTTTCTCAAACCCCATATTCTTCCAGAACAAAAGATATTCGGGACTATTCCCATGTTGAATCTCTTCATCGATGTTAAAGACTATTGGACTAGAACTGGCTAGCACTTGATTTTGGATGTTATCTTCTATTGGGAATTTTGACGTTCCAATTTCTATAGCACTCTCGGAATTGGTGTCTTTCGGATTTTTGTCGTACGCATATATGCTCATAGTGCGCCCGTCTGCGTTGATTTTTGTTATCCCATAAATTTTAACAGGACTCAATTTTTTCATTGTTTTTCTAATTGCAGGCAACAGATCTTCTTTTTTCCGCACAGTGGCAATCTCGGTGCTAAATTGCAATAGAAATGATTTTTCTTCATCGCGGTTTCGTAGCTGTTCGTTTGCCGCTATATTTTTGGTAATGCTTGAAAGCTGATCCGATGTCCGCTCAATAATATCAATAGCTTTTGCGTCAAAAGTTCCCTGCTTATCAGCAAACAGCATCAATGCAAATTCTGGTGAATCACTATTGCGAAAAACTTTAATTAAGGTTTCGCGGGTGCCTGACGCATAATTAAACCGATACCAAAGGGGTGAAGCCTTTAGCTCAACGGAATTTGAATCAAATATAACCGGCTTATCAGCCTTTAAAGCTACATTAAAAATGCTGTCGTCCACACGGTTTTCCCGCGTTAAAGCTTCATTGAATTTGTTGAGGTTGCGTTGTTCTGAATCCTGATCTGAAAGAAATAAACTGTAAAATCCGGGATTATCGTTCGCCAATACGATGGCACTGTGCGAAAAGTTGAACGCTTTTTTTAGGCCCTTGTTAAGCACTTTAAGGAGATCTTTTTTGTGGCGAACAGAAACAAGCTCGTTACTCAACGAGATCAGGAACTCATTGATGTGTTCCTTTTTTGAGAGTTCTTCATTCAAAAGTATATTTAGGACCGCATTTGACAGTTGCGGTGCTATTCCCATTATGAGCGACCTAAATTCTGGGGTAAAGCAACCTGAATCATTAGAGTAGATATGCAGAAACCCAATTGTTTCCATTTTTGTTCTCAGGGCAACCATCAAAATCTCTTCTGTCCCGGATTCATAGTTCACTTTTATAAAAGCGGGAACACCTGCAACATCCTTAATTTGTTCAAGATGATATGATACCGGCACCGATGAATTAATAATGCTTTGGATAAAAGGCTCGTCTAAATTGAATCGGGTGCCTAACAACTCCTTATACCGGTGGTGATCTTTTACTGCGGTGTAACAAGGATCAGCACAAAAGTAACCATATGTAGAATCCGTTTGGTCAATAAGTGAGATTAATGCGTGGGTAAAACTGAACATTTCTTTTAGGGTTGATGAAATAACTGTAATTAAGTCAGTCTTGTTCCTAACTTTAGTAATAGCATCGCTAACAGTTAACAGGGTTGTACGTTGCTGCGCATATAAATCAATAGCAGCAATAATGTTATCACAAAAGGTACTATGTTCTTTATGGGCTAACTTATAGCTTTCTAACTTGGATAGAATCGATAATTTACCGTTCATGCCTTCTTTAACACTGTTCATGTTTTTTGTCCGTTAATTCCTTCGCGTGTGTACAAATGGATCTGATGGGTTTGATGAGATAAGCGATTATTGAATGCTTACAGATAGATACTCTTTTTTTAATATTCTAAGTTTTTTAATCTTTGAATGTAAAGTTGATGGAGGTATCTCAAGAAGATCAGCTGCACCTCCGTTACCCGCAATTTTTGCCCTGCAACTTCTTAGAATATTAATGATGTGCTGGCGCTCCATTTCCAACATAGTTTTTATAGGTTGCATTTCAAAAATCACATCATCATCAGGCTCTTGTCCCGGAATATGAATAGTAGTCAGGGTTTTTCCGCGGTTTAAAAGTACACTTCTTTCAATGAGATGCTCAAGCTCCCTCACATTGCCAGGCCACGAATACGCTTTTAGTTTATCAATCACCTGTTCAGACATACCGTTAAAGCCTAATCCAACCTTTTTATTGAAACGTTGAAGGAAATAATTCGCAAGTGGAATGATGTCCTCCACTCGATGCCTCAATGAAGGAAGTGTTATTGGAAATACATGGAGCCTGTAAAAGAGGTCTTGCCTAAACCTGCCTGTGTTTACCTCCGCCTGCAGATCGCGATTGGTGGCAGCAACTATTCTGACATCAACTTTAATTGTTGTAGAACCTCCAAGACGTTCAAATTCACGCTCCTGGATTACTCTCAGCAATTTTACCTGAAGGGCTAAAGGAAGCTCCCCAATTTCGTCGAGAAAGATTGTTCCGTCATTTGCCAATTCAAATTTTCCAATTCTGCGTTCGGCAGCTCCTGTAAAGGCACCCTTTTCATGTCCAAAAAGTTCACTTTCTATCAAATGTGCAGGCAGTGCGGTACAATTTACTTTTATCATGTTTTTATTTTTTCTGGGTGATGAGCTGTGTATGGCACGGGCAATAAGCTCTTTCCCTGTCCCCGTTTCACCAAGGATGATAACAGTAGAATTGGAAGGGGCTACTACATTCATTTTCTTGTATACTTTCTGCATTTCCTCACTATTTCCCACTATTTCAGAAAAATTAAAAATCGTTTTGATCTGCTCGTGCAGTTGGTGGTTTTCCATTTCTAACTGCGTTTTATACTGGATCAACTTTTCATTAGATCTGATATTAAATATTGCGATCGAAATTTGGGAAGAGATGCCTTTTAGTAGTTGTAAATTGGTTTCATTGGTCATAAGCCACAGGATTCCAAAATTTAAATTACCAATGCGCAGTGCAGCACCGTAGGCGCTTTTAAGTCCCATTTTTCGCCAAAACTGTATGTAAAGCCCCTCGTTACCGTTGCGCACTTCTTCTTGAATGTTAAAAATTATCGGATCCACGCTGCCCAGTACGCGGGCAGAAATTTCATCTTCAACAGTAACGTGTCTCAATAGTAAAGCTTGATAAAGAGGATCCTGAACATATGCCGCCTGTTCATCATACATGTAAGGTGATAGTGTTGACCCATCATCATCTATTAGTCTAAGCATTGTAAGTTTTGTATTGAGCAGCCCTTGCAATACTCTGGAAATAACTTGTTTTAAACCTTCTTTGGTTCTTATACTGGAGATGGCGGTGCTGAAATCCAATAAAAATGATTTCTCTTTTTCTCTTTCTGCTATTGCTTCGGTTGCCAGTAAATTTCTCGCTACACTGGAGAGTTGTCCTGATATTGTTTCTATGATATCAATCGCTTCTTCACTAAATGTCCCGGGGATATCAGAAAAGAGGATTAGTGAAAACTTCTGTATATCCCCATTGGGAAGTATCTTAATAACTATTTCTTTGGTACCAGCCTTGCAATTCAGCTGGTACCAAATAGGACCCTTATCCTGGGGTACCGTATCCGCATCGAAAACAACAGGGTAATATGATAATGATGCTACACCATATATTTCATCATCCACAGAATTATCGGCTCCAATGGCCTGTACAAACGCCTGATGATTTTTAGGCAGTTCATAGGAGTCAACCAGAAACGCACAATATTTTTTACCAGTTGAATTACTAATAGTTATAAGGCTATGACTAAATGGTATCAATTTTTTCAAACCTTTATTTAACACCCTCAGCAAATGTGTTTTATCTTTAAGCTTAACCATCTCATGGCCCAACTCCAAAATTGTATTACTAATTTCTTCTTTTCTCTTTCTCTTTTCGTTAACAATTATGTTGGCAACGGAATTGGCGAGATGGGGTGCTATGCTTTTCATTATCGACCGGAACGGCCCTGTAAACGAGTGCTTCCTCTCGGAATAAATATGAATAAACCCTATAGTCTCAGACTTATTTTTTAGAGGCGTCATTAGAATCTCTACCATTCCAACCTCAAAATTAGCTTTAAGAAACGCAGGACTGCCCGGCAGATCCATAACGTCTCTTAATAAAAATGATATTGGACCATCCGCATCAAGTACCATTTTAATAAAAGGTTCTTCCAAACTGAATTGTGAATCAACTAATTGTTGATAATCTTTGTGATAGATTAGTGGAGATGAGGCCGGATCAAGTAAAAATGGTGAATATTGATGTTTGGTTGTGTCAATCAATGTAACAATTGAATGTTTGAAATAAAAAAGTTCTTTAATCCTGGAAGAAAAAACTTTTATCAAATCATGTTTTTCCCTGACTTTAGTGATTTCATTGGCAAGGTCCAGTAAGTTGGTTCTTTCCTCTTCCAGAGCAATAAAATTCATAACCAGCTCATCCAAAAATTGGCTATCGATGGGTGTTATTTTGTTATAGTTGTAAACTGACTGTAGGTTGAAAGTGTTATTAATTGTCCCTGGGCAATTGCTGTGATTAATTTCTTCTTTTTGTTTCATCTCGGAATATTTGAAATAAGGGAAAGTGGTTGGTACCACTCCAATAACTCATTAAAATGGTGCCAGATTTCTTAATGTACTGACTAATAGGTATATAGTTCATGATTTGCCTTTGTAGGATAGCGACATAACGCTAATCTGAACGTTGGTCGTTAAATATCGCGACTTCCTGTAATTCATTCTATTTACTCAATGTAACTGAGGTTGGAGTTGCCTATATAATATTATATCTCGCGAGCACATCTTCTAATTCGTGAAATAGAACGAGAACAATTTAATCAATATTAATATAACATATTGTATAACATGTGTTTATGTGTATTGGCATAAGTGTTGCGAAGCCTGTTCAATAAGACATATACATAATGAACAACTTCATACTTGTTTTCCGGAGGGATTACAAAACAAAAAATATTCAGCCGTCTACCGGAATACTCCAGGCACATTTAAAAAAGTGGCAGCTGTGGTTTGACGACCTGTTATCTGAAGGATGTCTGGCCGCACCCATCCAAAAAATTGATGTAGAGGGGAGAATCATACGAAATGATATGGAAATATATAATGGGCCATATGTAGAATTGAAGGAATCAATAGGTGGTTTTGCATTTATAAGGGCCCTTGAGTACGAGCAGGCAATTGCAATTGCAAAATCTTGCCCAATATTAGACATGGCAGGGAATGTAGAGATCCGGAAGCAAATTAAAACTTTAAACAACATCGATATTAACATTTTGATATATCACCAAATGAATGATTTTGTACTGACCTTGCGTAACAGGAAACATCTAAATCCTGCAGTAGTGCACCAACTGCACATCGCCCTGCTAAAGTGGTATGATAAGCTGGCGGCTGAAGGTAAATTATCCAAATCGGTACATAGTTTTGATTTGGAGGGCAGAACCTTGCGGCACGATGATGTGATTATCGTTGGTCCGTATGCAGAGATTAACGAAGTAATATGCAACATACTGGTCATCAAGGCTCATAATTATGATGATGCTATTAAACTCGCCAAAGGCTGTCCCATATTGGAAGCAGGTGGCAATGTGGAAATCAGAATGGAGATTTAACTACTGCCAGGTAGAAGAACCATATCATGATACAAGTGATATGGTTCTTTCGCACAAACAATGGTTTCTTCAGCCTATCTGTGATTTATTATCCAAACATACCCACTTTATAACTTCCCGGCAACGTAGGGAAGCAAAGATTGATGCGGTTCCAGGTGTTTATTAGTGTAACTGCGTGTGTAAGTTCAATCAGTTCGTCTTGAGTAAAGTGGATAATTACGGCTTCGTAAACCTCATCTGGAACATATGCCGAAGTTATTGCTTCTGCCCAGGTTAAAGCTGCTCTTTCTCTGTCACTGTAATAAGGAGACTCTTTCCATGAACTCAAACCATACAGACGTTGCTCTGTTTGACCGTGTGCCCTTGCTTCTTTCCAATGCATGTCGAGGCAATATGCACATTTGTTTATCTGTGAAACGCGTACGTCTACAAGCTCAATTAGCTCCAGTCCAATTGATGAATCTTTTAAATAATTACCAATCTCAAACAGTGGTTTAAGGGTATTCATTCCTTTTGCGAATACATTTATTCTCTTTTCCATTTTTCTTTTTTTTGATTTTATACCCCAATGACAACTCAGTTTTTGGATCTGGACATTATTTAAATAATATTTTTCCAAAACTGGCTATGTTGATAACACTATCTCATTTAAACGGCGGTCGCTATATATAGTTAGCGCTTGAGGATTGACGGTATTAAGTGATCAATTAAAGTGGTTTAAATATTTAAGTAATTGATAAATAGGTAATTGTGCTTTTGGACTTACTATTGTAAAGGCCTTGATATAGTTAAAGGAACTTGAACAGCCGCTCGAGCAAACTCTCATAAAAAAGAAGGGTTTAAACTGCCCGCTAAAACTGTCTGGTAGCAATTAAACTACTTAAGGCATTTGTTATGAATAGAAAGATTCACATACTTATCATCCTCTTAACGGTATTGGCGCTGCTCTGGTGGTGTGGGGAATAGGTAGCATCGACTCACTTAAATTATAAATTATCAGATATGAAAAGATACAAATTAAATAGAATGGACAGATTGCCAAGTTCTTATTGGGTTAATACAATATTTTGGTCGGGATTGATTTCCGGAATACTTGATGCATTGGCAGCTTGTATAGTTTATTATTATAGACAAGGCTTCAATCCTGGTGATGTAATGAAATACGTAGCAAGCGGACTCTACGGCCCATCAGCGCTTGCCGGAGGGAATGATATGATTGTTAAAGGCATTTTGCTGCATTTCATAACCGCGTTTGTGATTGCCGGATCCTATTTTATTATTTATCCAAAAATGAGAATGTTAAAAAACAAACCATTTTGGTCTGGAATTATTTTCGGAACACTTGTTTGGATAGTGATGAGTTTTATTATTATTCCTTCAACAGCGGTACCGAAGAGCCCTTTTACTTTAATTGACGCGATGATCGGTATAAGCTGGCACATGTTTTTAGTCGGACTTCCAATTGCAGTTATCACAAAAAGAGCTTACAATAGCTATTAATGCATTATAATCATAATTTAAACCGTTACTATCATGAAGATGAAAAGAGCTGGAGCTTTTATTAAAAATCATCTCCGGGACGACAACCTGAGCCCTGAAGTCAAAAGCTTTTTAATAGGGCTAAATGCGAATGGATGCAGGCTGGAATCTTTGCCACCAGATGATGCTAGGCAGGTGATAATAAATGCCCAGGAGTCTTCTTCCGTTAATTTTTCGGGGATTATAGAATCAGAAAGAATGATCTACAGTGACGGCTGCCGTATTAAACTTACTATTATCCGGCCAAAAGGTGTACAGGGCGTATTGCCTGCATTTATCTTTATACCAGGTGGAGGATGGGTTCTGGGTGGTTATTCTTCACATAGGCGAATGGTTAGGGATTTAGTTGTGCATTCTGGTGTAGTTGGCATATTTGTAAATTATTCTCTCACTTCAGATTCTTTTTATCCGCAGGCTATTAATGAAATATATGCAGCAACTAACTGGGTGTCGGAAAATGGGCTTGAAATACAGGTTTACGGCAAACGGCTGGCGATAATTGGAAATAGTGTAGGGGGTAATCTGACAGCAGTTACTTGTTTAATGGCTAAAGAGCTTAATGGTCCGGAAATCAAAACTGCGGTAATGATGTGGCCAATTGTAGATGCCGACTTCACAACCGATGCTTATAAAAAATGTGGTTACGACCGTTTTCTTGCAACGCCCCTAATGTCGTGGATGTACGAGATGTATATATCTGATTATTATAAGCGAAAAGAAATATATGCGTTTCCTTTAATGGCCAGTATAGAGCAATTGCAAGGGTTGCCGCCAACGCTTATTCAAGTTGCAGAAAATGATGTGGTAAGAGATGAGGGAGAGGCATACGGGCGAAAATTGCTCGAAGCGGGTGTAAAGGCCACCACGGTAAGGTACAATGGTGTTATTCACGATTTTGGTATATTAAACGCCCTGGCTGAAACACCGCAGACGATAGACCTGATTATCCATGCATCTGCTCAACTAAAAAAATATCTTTGAATAAATTTTTCGCACACCTTTGTCCAATTCCTTTTCTCTGATTGTCATTCTACATATAACATTTAATTATTATAATGATGAAAACGATAAATGAAACATCAGGAACAAAAAAACAGCTTTTAATAATTGGCGGCGGCTACGCCGGATTTTGGAGCGCACTCAGTGCGATCCGCGAGAGCAGAGAAATAAATAAGGCTGATGAAGTAGAAGTAACACTTATCAATACAGATAATTATTTCACCATGCGTCCCAGACTCTATGAGGTTTCTTTGGAAGGACTTCGCATAAAGCTTGACGAATACTTAAAACCATTGGGTATCCATCAAATCATGGGAAAAGCTGAAATTATCAATCCTGACACAAATGAAGTGGTTGTTGCCACTGCGCATGGCATACGCCACCTAAATTACGACTATCTGATACTTGCTGCTGGTAGCTCTTTAAAAGCACTAAATTTGCCTGGTATGGAATATACGTTTAATATTGACACCTACAATAATGCAGAACGTCTTGAACAGCATATCATTGAATTAGCGAAGCGTAATTTTGAAAATGAAGGTGACGATATTTTTGTGATAGCTGGTGCTGGATTGACCGGGCTGGAGGCCGCTACAAGCATTAAAGATAAAGTTAAAAAAATGCAGGGCTTGTATTCCACTAAAATAAAAGAGGTAAAAGTGATACTTGTAGAGCGCAGTGCTGAAGTCGGGTCGTATTATTCAGTTGAAGCGCAAGACTATTTGAACCAAAGTATTAAGTCTAAAAATATACAGGTTATCACTGAGTCAGAAATAATTGCTGTTGAACCATCTGCCGTGCACTTAACCCATGATAGCTACATCCCAACAAGTACTGTGATCTGGACGATCGGACTAGTTGCAAGCCCACTCACTACATTTTTTAGAGGTGAAAGAGATGACTTGAACAGAATTGTGGTAAACGATTTTCTGAAATTGACTGAATATCCCAACGTGATTATAGCAGGGGATGTTGCAAATGTCAAAGTTGGCCAGGAAAAAACCGCGGTGATGTCATGCCAGTTCTCACAATTCCAGGGCAGATGGGCTGGCCATAACGCAGTCAATGATATATTTGGTGTGGAAATGATGAAGTATGTTCAGAATGGATACAACACCTGCCTGGATCTGGGAGGCGAAAATGCGTTGGTGACTGATGGATGGGACCGCGTCTTGCATAAGACAGGAGGCGACGCAAAAGCAATTAAAATGTGGATCAATACAGATCTTATTTATCCCGCAAAAGATCCAGAGGATGCGATAGTACAGTCTTATCCCCGAATTCCAAAATTTTAATCATTAAGCCGGAAGGTGTTAATTTTTATCTTCCGGCGTTTACATTGTACGGGAAAGGCGTTAACTCCGGATTGGTGATAGAGCGTTGCGTATATGGAGCTCATTGTGATGCCTAAACGAAGTATTATTAAATTATAAATTATGAATGATTTTTTATTGATTTTCAGAAGAGATTTTATGAACAAAGAGGCGCAGCCGTCGCCTGAATTACTGCAGAATTCCATTAAAGCCTGGCAAAACTGGTTTGGCGGTATTGCTGCACAGAATAAACTAGTCAGGCCGCTGCAAAGATGGGATACAGCCGGGAAAGTTGTAAAATCAGACAAACATGTGATCAATGGACCTTATGTCGAGATCAAAGAGTCGATAGGTGGATTAATCCTTATCAAAGCAGAAAGTTACGAGGAGGCCATTCAGATCGCACAAAATTGCCCAATCCTTGAATTGGGCGGTAATGTTGAAGTGCGTATGGCCGACAATCCAGAGGGATAATTTATATTGCCTTTGCAGAACGTTGCAAAGGCAATTTTTTATATTTTACGATATGGAAAAACAAGAATTGATACCTAATTTATTCAGAAGTGAATACCAAAAGATTGTTTCCGTACTCGTTCGTTTATTTGGTATCGCTGAAATAGAAACAGCCGAAGATATCGTGAGTGATACTTTCCTTTCTGCTACTGAGGCTTGGAGTACCAGGGGCCTCCCAGAAAATCCAACAGCCTGGTTGTATACCGTAGCCAAGAACAAAACGAAAAACCACCTGAAACGGGATAAACTATTTCAGGACAAACTATCCCCCGAAATTCAATATCTTGCCGCAACAACAGAAGAATTTGAAATAGACCTGTCCTCAAAAAATATTGGCGATAGTCAACTTGCGATGATTTTTACTGTATGTAACCCCCAGATATCTTTAGAATCTCAAATCGCACTTGCGTTAAACCTGCTTTGTGGGTTTGGTATCCAGGAAATAGCCGATGCTTACCTTACTAATAAAGAGGTTGTGTATAAAAGGTTGAAACGGGCAAAGGCGAAATTAAAGGAAGTAAATGTTAAAATAGAACAACCTGGGCTGACCGAAATTTCGGAAAGGTTGAACACCGTATTGACAACCCTATATTTATTGTTTTCCGAAGGGTATTACTCTACTACAAAAAACTCTATTCTGAGAAGGGATTTTTGCGCAGAGGCGATGCGGTTAGTATACCTGTTAGCGAGTCAGGAGCAAACCAACCTTCCAAATGTTAACGCATTACTTTCCCTGATGTGCTTTCATGTCTCCCGGTTTGATGCACGGGCAAATTCAGATGGCGAAGTAATCCTGTACCACGACCAGGATGAGAGTCTGTGGGATCATCAAATGATTGAACAGGGCAAATACTATCTCGGCTTGTCTGCCCGTGGTAATCAGCTAACAAAATTCCATTTGGAGGCTGCCATAGCTTATTGGCATACCCATAAGGAAGACCTGCCTGAAAAATGGCTTCAAATACTTCATCTTTATAACAACCTGTTGATTGTTGAATATTCTCCTATTGTTGCTTTAAACAGGACTTACGCCCTGGCGAAGGTAGAGGGCAAAACTGCGGCGATTATTGAAGCAGAGAAGCTAAACCTTAGCGACAATCAATTTTATTACTCATTATTGGGTAACCTTTATACAGGAATTGATAATGTGGTTGCTTTGGATCATTATAAGCAAGCCATGGCACTCGCGAATACGGATACCGATAGGTTGATTATCACTAAACACATTCAGAATTTGGAAAGTTAATCTTCATTTCAGCCATTGGAAATATATAGCAACAGGCATCATTGCCAGTATAAAAGGGACAATAATCGAAAATGCGGTTCCTGAAAAAGAAATTAGACCATTGTACCTGCGGTGATTCCATCCCAGCGTTTGAAATGCGCTTTTAAATCCGTGTAAAAGATGCCAGAAAAGGGAGAAACAGCCAAAAAGATAGATAATAACTTCTATTGGACTTCGAAATTTCGATAGCATCATTTGATATAAAGGAAGTTCTTCTCCAGTATTAAACTGATGGATCCGGTTTGGGATCCAGAAATTCCTGGTGTGAATAACTAAAAACAAAAGGATTAAGGTACCCAGCAAAGTCATGCTTCGGCTGTACCATTTACTGGCTGAGTTATCATCATACGCATATTTTATCGGCCGTGCATTTTTATTTTGTCGCCACAGCAACAAGCCCTGGATAATGTGGATTAGAAACCCTAAGATCAATACAATTTCAAGAGTTCTGATAATTGGGTTCGTGGCCATAAAATGCGCGCAGATGGTAAAGATTTTACCACCATCATCATAAAATATTGTTGCATTTATGGAGCAATGAACAATTAAAAAACTGATCAGGAAAAAACCGGTCAGTGCCATGGTAAACTTTTTACCAAGGGAGCTTAATAAAAATGTTGTGAACCAATTCATAAATTTAAATTAATCAAATAGTGAACACCGCAAATTTATTACGCTTTAGTTGGTTACTAGTGGTCCAGTGCACAACTTAATGGGGGGCCAGCACGCGTGGACCGCAATTATTTGAATTCAAATAAAAGGAACGTGGTCTTTAGAAGCATATTTAATGTTAAAGCAGCTCCGTCATCAATTATCAAAACATCATATCTATTTAAAAGTGTTTCGTTGGCGATCATTGTTCCTCTTAAATTTATTAATACGATCTTACCATCGGGATGAGCCCTATTATGAACAACCAATATGTTATCTTCAAATCTGCCTTCATATGCCAATACAGCTTCAGCATTTGTATTAGGTTCTGGTAATGCAGTTGATATAGTTTTCAGCGCGTTCATGCGGGTTGAAGAAGAACAAATATGATGGTAATGTTTATCTGCTTTGATAGCTGTGGGGACAATAATTTCAATTAACTCGGCTTCAGTTTCATCGCCGGAATTCAATAGGCAGTTTTCATAACTGCCGTACTGATCGTCAAACCTTAGCAGATCTCCACGCTGCAAAGTTGATTTAAATCCAGTGGTATCCCTGTAAGATATACTACCAGCTATTATATAGAGCAATATTGTACATCCTGCAAATGCATATCTGTTCGGAACAGGGCCAGATAACCGGGCAAGAATCTTGTGATTTAAAGAAATAACAGGGGGAAATATACTTGTATCAGCTAAACTTATAGTAGGATGGATGTACTGATAAACTTTAAGATTGATTTTGTCTGTAAATATTCGCGAATTTTCAGCTATGTGAATCATATATGTAAGGCATCAGCCTGATGAGCCGATTGCAATAGCAAATATCCTCGACGTTCATATTCAAAAAAGGTTAACAATGCGGTAATGTTGGTTAACTTCTCGGTTAGCAACGTTTAAATGAGATTGGGTAAGGAGATTTACAAACTTGTTTTGCGGTATTGTGAGGGTGAGATTCCTTGCAGATTTTTGAAGTATTTTCCGAAGGTTGACTGATCAATAAAATTTAAATACTCACTGATCTGCGAAATATCAAGGGAATTATCCCGAAGCAGAAGTTTGGCCTCTAGCAGCACCACTTTATCTATCCACTCTCGCGCAGTTTTTCCGCTATTTTGCTTTACTACCTCAGACAAATGTTTAGGGGTAACATTTAAAGCGTTAGCATAATATTTGAGGGACCTGGCACTGCGAAAATCTTTTCTTAGCAAAATTCTAAATTTTTGGAACAGTTGGTTTTTTGGGTAGCTATCTGTTTCGGGGAACACATGTTTCTTCTGGAATAGGTCGGCATTATAAATTAATATGTGGATCAGATGGCGGACAATAGCCCGCTCGTGAATAGAATTATCAATATGGTAATTTTTTAATTCAGCAAATATGGACTGCACTCTGGCAATTTCCTCGTCTTGAAGGGATATCACCAGTTTATCAGGGTCTTCAAAAAAAGAAAAATTAGTCAGGAAGAAAACGTCCGGCTGGCTTTCGGACAAAAAAGATTCGGTGAAAAATAACAATTCGATTTCTGGCGTCTCTTCAGTTGGTGAAAATCTTCTGGGGATTCCTGGAGCCGCAGTTATCATGGCTGGTGCTTTTACCACATGGCTGATAAGTCCAGTATTGATATGTATCTCACCTTTTTTTAGAAGTAAAAAGGCGTAGGTTTCTGTTCGGAATGGTTCATCAGTATAAATTGGTCCTTTACCTCTATCAACCAGGAAGTAGTCTTTAGCGCCGGAATGTATTTCCAGTTCCCGCTGTATTTTTGAAATTGAATACGTTTTTATCTCGGCCATAGTGAGTGGGTTCCAAACGAAAGTATAAAAAATGTTGGTAAATAAAATAGAAATTGCGTTAAAGAATTTGATCAGTGGCTTGGCGGTAATAATAGAATAAAAAAGGGAAGCTATTAGCTTCCCTTAAGTTGAAATTTTCATTATAAATTTATTTTTAATTGTTAGGAAGCTCTCATAAGCACCTTTTAATTTTCCTCTCAAGCTGAAAGTCGGGAAGGCATTACCTTTTTTCAAAAGGATGTCTATGATGGTTTCGTCATTTTGAAATATTCTGTGTGATTAATATTGGTTATAAATGATATTTATTATCTGGATGAGCCTTTGATAGATTTTGAAAAGATAACCGCTAATTATATTGCCATTTATTTCCCGTGCTCCCAGATATTTTGTGATCTGGTTCCCTAAATTTGCAAGGGCGTATTTAGCGTTGGGTAAAGCGGTCCTTTTTTTTGGTGAATTTCTCATCTTATGAATGCTGAAAATTTGTTTTGATAAATTATATTCAGCATTATACATAGCTTGTGCCGTTTTTTATATATATCTGTAAAACAGTATTTTGTGTTAGAATGTATTTTCGATTTCAGCACTTTATTTCGCGGATATTTGATTACGGTATCGACATGAAACGAAGTTTTGGGAGATCGGCTATATATGGCAAGCCAAACACTACACAGGGCCCAAAAGGTGCTGCAATCAGCGGAGATATATTACCCTGCGATTTTATTCGCAACAGATGTGGTTACTACTGTTATACCAGATCTTGTACAGTAACCAATGCCTTCTCATATCTGGCCGGATAAAGCCTGCGAAACATGGTATATGTGACCCCGACCATAACAAATGCAATGATTGCATCTGTAGTTGCCGGAAAACCCAAAACGGCGATTTTCGATAGGAAAGCGAAAGTGATATCAAAAAATATCCCTGCAAAAACCCATTCTTTTAATCTGAGCAATCGGTTAGGGATCAATAGTACCATTACTCCTGCAAGTTTCGCCACCCCCAGAATGTAAATGAAATGGGGAGGATAACCAAGTTTAACGGTGATATCCCAAATAACCTGGTTGTTCGCCAGTTCTCCTGTTCCGCTTGCGCCGAACCATAAAGATGTTAATGCTGCACCGATCCAGTAGATTGTCTTTGTTGTTTTAAGTGTCATAGTATGTATTTTTTATGGTTTAATAATGTAAAGCTCGGCTGAATCATATTTTTTACCAGCATAAGAAGCCCGAACCAGACTATTTGAGCCTTTAAAAAGCCACTTTATGACGCGACCATTTTTTAATGGTGTAGGCTCCACCTGGCGAATTGGTATGCGACTGATATGACAGTTTCCCCACGTTGTGTTTTCGGACCCCGGATTGCCCGATATACCATCTAAAACGTCCGGTTAAGCCTTTTAATGATGTGCGGGGAGGCTATCTAAAAATACTTTTGATCTCACAAAACACAATTATGCATTAAAATTTCTTTACAAATGAAAACAACAATCAACAACCTAGGCAGGGCAGTAGCCGGCATTATTTTAATCTGCGCTAGCCTTTCGGTGTCTGCACAAAATGCCTCCGGAATTTCTGCAACAGCAGGCAACGAAGAAAAATCTATTAGGCCCTTTACAGCAAGCATCCCCGATGCCGCAATTGCGGATATGAAAAAACGAATAGCAGACACCCGCTGGCCGGAAAAAGAAACGGTTACGGACGCGTCTCAGGGTGTAAAGCTGGAAAAATTGAAGGCACTCGCCAATTATTGGGCTACAGATTACGACTGGAAAAAGGCCGAAGCGAAACTTAACGCATTTCCACAGTTTGTCACTACGATAGATGGCCTGGATATTCATTTTATCCATGTTCGGTCTAAATATCCGAATGCCATGCCTTTGATCATGACCCACGGGTGGCCTGGTTCCGTATTTGAACTTCTTAAAGTGATCGATCCGTTGACTGATCCTGTAGCCTCCGGGGGCATGGCGGAAGATGCCTTCGATCTGGTTATCCCGTCCATTCCAGGTTTTGGCTTCTCGGGCAAACCAAAAACTACCGGTTGGGACTCTGACCATATCGGACATGCATGGGCAGAGTTGATGGCACGGTTGGGTTATACTAAGTATGTATCACAGGGCGGCGACTGTGGTTCAGTTATCTCGCAGCGGATGGCGAAAAACCATGAGAAAGGGTTGATCGGTATACATGTAAACATGCCGGCAACCATCCCAGCGGAAATCGCGAATGCCTTAGCCAACGGTGAAAAGGCACCTGCCGGCCTGTCATCTAAGGAATTGGAAGCTTATCACACGATTGATATCTTTTACCGGAAAAGCACTGGTTATTCGGGTATGATGGTGACCAGGCCCCAGACTATCGGGTATAGTTTAGGGGATTCACCTGTTGGACAGGCTGCATGGATGTATGATGAATTCGCAGGATGGACGTTTTCTGGGGGAGATCCTGAAAAATCGCTGACCAGGGATGAAATGCTCGACGATATATCTCTTTACTGGTTAACAAACACCGGAGCCTCTTCGGCAAGAATTTACTGGGAAGATCACTCCAATAATTTTAATGCAGTGAATCTGACGCTGCCTGTCGCAGTTACGGTTTTTCCAGGTGAAATCTACAAAGCGCCAAAAACTTGGGCTACAAAGGCTTATCATAATCTGATTTATTTTAACGAAGTGAACAAAGGCGGGCATTTTGCTGCCTGGGAAGAACCTCAGTTGTTCTCAGAAGAAATCCGCAAAGCATTTAAAACGTTGCGCCCGGCGATTAAATAATTGATCCAGCAACCCGGTGTCCGGTGCAGGAGACCATCGGAAATGCTATACAAGCGAAGTTCAATTGTTAAAATGATGTCATATGGGTAGGAGTTCACTGGTATCATCTGTTATACTGGTAACAAAATGATACCAATAGCATATTACCTTTGCTTCAAGTTAAAATAAAAGAAATAATGGAAAATTTAAAAGGAAAAAAAGCACTGGTAACAGGTGGAAATAGTGGTATTGGTTATGCTGCCGCTAAAGAGTTAAAAGTACAGGGTGCAGAAGTGATCATTACAGGCAGACGTGAAGACGCTGTGCAAAAAGCAGCTGCTGAACTTGGTGTAATTGGTCTGGTATCGGATCAGGGCAAGGTGATCGCTATTGAAAGTCTGGCAGCTCAGGTAACGGAAAAATTTGGTAAACTGGATATACTTTTCATCAATGCAGGCGTTCTAGGCGGAACGAGTATTGAAGGTGCAAAAGAGGAAGATTTTGATTACGTGATGGACGTAAACTTTAAGGGGGCATTTTTTACGTTGAGCCGTTTCATCCCGATCTTAAATGATGGTGCGTCAGTCGTGTTCCTTTCTTCAAACGTAGCAAGCATGAATGCTGTCAATTCTTCAATTTACTCATCAAGCAAGGCTGCGATTAATTCTGTAATGAAGATTGCTGCGGCGGAATTGGCACCGCGTAAGATCCGTGTAAACGCGATTAGTCCTGGCCCAACGCAAACAGAGATATTAAATAAACTTGGTTTGGATGATGCATCACGCAAGGGTTTAGATGATTTGATGATCTCTAAAACCCCATTAAAAAAGTTAGGTACTGCAGAGGATGTTGCCAAACTTGTTTCTTATTTCTCAGGAGATGCTGCGACCTTTATAACAGGTGCGGAAATAATTATTGATGGTGGCTTTAGCCTTTAATCTGTGTACGGAAAGTTTCGTAGTGACGAAGTAAGTTATTAAGTATATGTAAGGTCGGGCCTTTTGGATCGACAAAAGCGCAGGTAAAATAACTGCGCTTTTGTCCGTGTTAGGGCAGGGCTTATTTTCACAGTAGATTACTAGTAATTTGATCCAGATAACATAATTTTGTAAGCAGCATAATAAATACGGAGAGATGGTAAATGAAGAATTAATCAGAAAAGCCGGCGAGGTTCTTTCAGACCCGAGAAACCAAAAAGAGGAGGTTCAGGCTTTACAAGACACGATGTATGTTGTAGGCGGCAAATGGCGGTTACTGATTATCAATTCCATCTGCAACGGCAATAAAAGGTTTCGCGAGATTGAAAGAAGTATACCTGGTATCACTACCAGAATGCTGTCGCGAGAATTAAAGGATATGGAAGCCAATCATCTGATTAAGCGTACGGTGATGCCTACAACACCGGTTATGGTCGAGTACACAGAAACTGATTATTGCATGTCTTTTGGCGGTATTATCCTGGAAATGATCAATTGGGGGAAGATGCACCGGGAGAAAATTAAGACAGGCTAGATTTGTTGAGGGATCGTTACTAATATATATCGCCGGGGACGTTCGTGCAATGAAATGCCTGACTAGTCTACCAATTTGTCCACTTCGGGGATTAGACGATTTCCATCAGGCTTACCTGAGGCTACATTTGTTCAGCCAGCCGATCGTTATTGATCTTCTGATGAAAAACAACGTAAACCTTTAATCACATGGAAAACCAAACGGGCCTCAACCGCCGCCGCTTTTTAAGTATCGCCGCCATGGGGGCTGCGATAGCACAATTTACCGGCATCAATTCATTACAGGCCAAACCTGCTGTAAAACCTGCCAATGTAATCAAACCAGGTCAGGATCTTAGAACATTTACCAATATCAGGCAGATCAAAACTGCTCTGCTGGACATCGGTTATGCTGATGAGGGACCAGCTAATGGTCCTGTAGTTATCCTGCTCCACGGCTGGCCTTATGATATCCATAGTTTTGCCGATGTTTCATCCCTTTTAACAGCTGAAGGCTACCGCGTACTGATCCCGCATTTG
>Ga0247815_10000528_pt1 | contig 30146 bp, 17 predicted proteins | sample UWRJL194509B1_FD_181014 | JGI IMG/M metagenome (GOLD analysis project Ga0247815, IMG submission 181014) | Plant litter microbial communities from Arlington Agricultural Research Station in Wisconsin, United States - UWRJ-L194-509B-1 | ecosystem: Environmental > Terrestrial > Plant litter >...
AGTTTATCAGAAGGAACGCTCTTATATGATTTAGCGCAGGTGCAGGCCATTTATTTATTTCCAATAATTTTTGGTTTTTCTATTTTGGGTTGTCTTCTGGGAACTTTTTTAAGCAAACCAACAGATATCGAAGTGCTGAAATCTTTTTACACCAACGTAAGACCCTGGGGCTGGTGGAAACCGGTTTACAAATTATTAAGAGCTGAAGATCAGACTTTCGAAAAAAACAATGATTTCTATAAAGATATGCTGAATTGCGTCATCGGAATTGTATGGCAGTCGAGTATGATTCTGCTTCCAATATTCTTCATTATCAGAGATTATCCAAAAGCAATTACGGCATTGGCAGTGTTTTTAGTAACCACGACAATACTGAAATTCACCTGGCTGGATAAAGTGAGAAAAATAGAAGATTAGCTAATTAGCTAATTAGTCAAATAGAAAATTTTAAACACGCGACAACTTTGCCAAAGTTTTAAACTTTGACAAAGTTCATGAAACAATAAACTACAAACTACAAACAATAAATAAAAATGAGCGCAATTCCTTGGCAAGACAGACCAGAAAACAGCAATGACGTAATGTGGAGATATTCTGAAAATCCTATTATCGACAGATACGCAATTCCATCATCAAACAGCATTTTCAATAGTGCGGTTGTTCCTTTTGGAGACGGATTTGCAGGTGTTTTCAGATGCGATAACAAAGCGGTTCAAATGAATATTTTTGCCGGTTTTAGTAAAAATGGAATCGATTGGGACATCAACCACGAACCAATCGTAATGCAGGCGGGAAATACTGACATGATCGAATCAGCTTATAAATACGATCCGCGTGTAGTCTGGATCGAAGATCGTTACTGGATTACGTGGTGTAATGGGTACAACGGACCAACAATTGGAATTGGTTACACTTTCGACTTCAAAGAGTTTTTTCAATGTGAAAACGCTTATCTTCCATTCAATAGAAACGGCGTTTTATTTCCTCAAAAAATAAACGGAAAGTACGCGATGTTAAGCCGTCCGAGTGATAACGGTCATACGCCTTTTGGTGATATCTGGATCAGTTACAGCCCGGATATGAAATATTGGGGAGAACACCGTCTGGTCATGAAACCAACTCCTTTTGAAGACAGTGCCTGGCAGTGTACCAAAATTGGTGCGGGGCCAATCCCAATTCTTACCGAAGACGGCTGGCTGATGTTGTACCACGGTGTTATCAATACCTGCAACGGCTTCCGTTACGCAATGGGAGCTGCACTTTTAGAGGTTGATTCTCCGGATAAGGTAAAATACAGAACAAAGCCTTATTTACTAGGACCCGCAGCATTATATGAGCAGGTTGGAGATGTGCCAAATGTGGTTTTCCCATGTGCTGCTTTACACGATGCTGCAGAAGACAAATTAGCCGTATATTATGGTGCGGCAGATACTGTTGTTGCCATGGCGTTTGGTAAATTAAGTGAAGTGGTTCAGTTTACAAAAGATAATAGTTTATAGAAAAAACATGCATTTAAAATTGAAATGGTTAACAGTTGTTTTAGGTTTTCTTTCAGCGTTGGGTTATTCACAATCGCAAAAAGAAGTGGTGCCTAAAACCTATACTGCCCATAAAATAACAGAACCTCTTGTAATTGACGGAGATGCATCTGACGTTTCCTGGAACAAGGTAAATTGGACAGATCTTTTTGAAGATATTGAGAATTCTGAAAAACCAAAATACGGAACAAAAGTTAAAATGCTCTGGGATGAAACCAATTTTTATATATTAGCGAAGATAGAAGAACCGCACGTTTGGGCTAATTTGAAACAGCGTGATACCATTATTTTTTACAACAATGATTTTGAAGTTTTTATTGATCCCGACAGCGATACTTTTAACTATTATGAATTAGAAATAAATGCCTTAAATACAGCGTGGGATCTGTTTCTGTCAAAACCTTATAGAGAAAATGACAACGTAGTTTTAAACGACTGGAATATTCCGGGGCTGCAATCGGCGGTAAAAATAAACGGAACGCTTAACAATCCTGATGATATTGATCAGGGCTGGGTATTAGAAATGGCAATTCCCTGGGCATCTTATAGAAAGTCTTATAATGAAAAAAACGTGCCTGCAGATCAATTTTGGAGAGTCAATTTTTCGAGAGTCAATTGGCAGCACACGATAACAAACGGAAGTTACGAGCGTAAAAAAGGCCCTGACGGAAAATTTTTACCGGAGTACAATTGGGTTTGGTCGCCAATGGGCGTAATAAATATGCACGAACCTGAAAAATGGGGATATGTTTATTTTTCTTCTAAAGAAGAGAATGACACTTTCACAATTCCGCAGGAAGAAAAGGTAAAATGGGAATTGTATTCTTTATACCGAACACAAAAAAAGTATTTTGAAACACATAAAAAGTGGGCAAAATCATTGACAGATCTCACAAAGAAACCTATCAGCGTCGATAGTAAAGTACTTAAACCAATACTCGAAAATCATGCGTCAGGATATAATATTTCAGTAAAAAGCCCATTTTCAAATAAAACATTGATTATTAGAGAAGACGGTCGTATAATATCAAAATAAACCACTATGAAACTACCAAAACTATTACTTTTTTTATTGGCATTCAGTATTTTTTCGTGTGCAAAAAAAGAAGAACAAACCACTTTTAAATTTGGAGTCTGGACCACAGCCGACGCTAAAAAATCAGACGCAGCTTACACCAAAGAATTTAAAAAATACAAAGACGGCGGTATTGATGAAGTTTTAATCAATACTACAACAGATCCAAAACTTTTGAAAAGATTAGTGCCTTTAGCCGTAAAAGAAGGATTAAAAGTACACGCCTGGATTATGGCCATGAACAGACCCGGAGATTCAGTCGCATTACAGCATCCGGATTGGTATCAGGTAAGTAAAGAAGGAAAATCCTGTTTTGACAATCGTCCGTATGTCGATTATTACCAATGGTTATGCCCAACCAGAAAAGAATCCAGAAACCACGTTTTAAATTTAGTGGAAGAATTGGCAAAAGTAGACGGAATCGAAAGCGTTCATTTAGATTACATCCGTTTCCCGGACATTTTTTTACCAATCAGTTTACTGCCAAAATACAACCTGGTTCAGGACGTAGAATTGCCTCAATTCGATTTCTGTTATTGTGATGAATGTGTAAAAGCATTCGAAAAAATCCATCACAAAAACCCGAAAAACAGCCACAATACTTCTATCGATATGGAGTGGAAAAACTTCAGGTTAAATGCCATAAAAGCAGTAGTAGATGATGCTTATAAAATTGCCCACAAACACCATAAGCAATTGACCGCAGCCGTATTTCCGTATCCTGAAATGGCCGATCATATGGTGCGCCAGCGCTGGGATAAATGGAATATCGATGAAGTCTACCCAATGATTTACCATAGTTTTTATAATGAAGAAATTGACTGGGTAGGTTATGCCACAAAACAGGGCGTTTCTGATTTAGAAGATAAGAAAACGAAAATCAATACAGGAATTTATATTCCGGGATTAAAAAATGACAAAGAGTTAAAAGAAGCAATTCTAATGGCAAAAGAAAACGGTGCCGTTGGCGTTTCTTTTTTTGACGGAAATGCTTTGTCTGAAAGTAATCTAAAGACAATCAGAGAAACAAAAGCAAGTTTATAATAAAAAGTATACACAACAATTTGAAATCCTGAGGAACGAGGGATTACACATGTAACCCGACAAAGATTAGCGAGTTAGATTACAGAGTTTGTTTTGTGATCCTTCGTTCCTCAGGATGACAAAATACTAAGCGTAATATTTTAAAGATAAAAGTAAGCATATGTCAAATAGAAGAGATTTTATCAAAAAAACAGCCTTAGGCGCAGCAGCCTTAAGTTCTGTTGTTGGCCTCAGCGCTTTTGCGGCAAAAGAAGATGAAAAAGAAGTGTTCGGATTTTCTTCAAAAAAGCAAAAAAAGCCGGTTATTATTTCGACATGGAATCATGGTTTACCTGCAAATCAGGAAAGCTGGAAACAATTAAAAGCCGGGAAACCGGCTTTAGACGCAATTGAGGCAGGTATGAAAATTCCTGAAGCAGATCCAACTGTCCGCAGTGTGGGTTACGGCGGTTATCCGGATCGCGAAGGAAAAGTGACTTTAGATGCCTGTATCATGGACCATAACAGCAATTGCGGCTCAGTTTGTTTTCTGCAAGGTATTATGCATCCCATTTCTATTGCAAAAAGAGTATTGCAAAATACGCCGCATGTTATGCTAGCCGGTCAGGGTGCTTTGCAGTTTGCCTTATCAGAAGGATTTAAAGAAGAAAATTTATTGACTCCGGAATCTGAAAAAGACTGGAAAAAATGGCTTGAAGATTCTAAATACAAGCCTGTCATCAATATAGAAAATCACGATACAATAAGCATGCTAATGTTAGATCAAGATGGAAATCTTGCTGGTGGATGTACTACCAGCGGTGCCGCCTGGAAAATGCACGGCCGCGTCGGTGACTCCCCAATAATCGGCGCGGGTCTTTTTCTGGATAACGAAGTGGGAGCTGCAGCGGCAACCGGCTTGGGCGAAGCGGTTATCAGAACTGCAGGAAGCGCAATGGTTGTAGAATTAATGCGCCAGGGAAAATCGCCTTACGATGCCTGTAAAGAAATCACAGAACGTATTTATAACAAACATAAAAACCACAAAGACATGGAGTATCTGCAGGTTGGTTTTATTGCATTAAATAAAAACGGAGAACATGCCGGTTACAGCTTAAGATCCGGTTTCAATTTTGCCGTTTCAGATGACGAAAAAGGGCACAGAATGGAAGATGCAAAATTTAAAATGTCCTGGGATAAATAATATGTAAGCTTTCAACTTTGACAAAGTTTTAAACTTTGACAAAGTTTTGTCATTTCGCTATCACTCGGGTCTCCTTTCAGTCGAAATGACAAGCAAAAACTAAAAAACTACCTCTCTCTGGTTTTAACAACAAACCACAAAGAGAAACCAAAAAACAAAGAATGAAAAAAATAGTATTCCTATTAACCCTAATCACTTCAATTTTCTCGGCTAACGCGCAGAAAGTTTATACGGAAAATGATATTCGTATCATTCCAAAACCGTCTCAGACTCTTATTAAAACAGGTGTTTTTCAATTTACAAAAGATACAAAGTTTGTAGTAAATGGAGATTTCCAAAAAGATCTTGCAAATGCTTTGGCTTCAAAATTTGAAGCAGCTGCAGGATGGAAACCAGAATCGGCGACAAAAGCGCCGGTAAGCAATTTTGTTCAGTTTAAAGTTGATCCGAACATAAAAAATGAAGCTTACGTTTTAGATGTAAATCCGACGAGCATTGTTATTGCTGCTAACGGAAATGTTGGTTTTATGTATGGTTTAGAAAGCGTGAGACAATTACTTCCAGAAGCGATTGAAAGTAAATTTGCGATTTCTACTGCAAAATGGGAAATTCCAAGTTTGACCATTACAGACGAACCTCGTTTTAAATGGAGAGGATTAATGCTGGATGTATCACGTCATTTCTTCGATAAAAATTATATCCTGGCAACAATTGATCGTTTGGCAATGCATAAAATGAACGTATTGCATTTGCATTTGGTTGATGATCAAGGATGGAGAATCGAAATTAAAAAATATCCAAAACTAACAGAAGTTGGTGCTTGGAGAGTAGATCAGGAAAACACAAGCTGGAATGCCAGATTAACTACAAACCCTGACGAAAAAGGTACTTACGGCGGATTCTTCACTCAAGATGAATTAAAAGAAATAGTTAAATATGCATCGACAAAAGGAATCGAAATTATTCCTGAAATCGAAATGCCCGCGCACGTAAGCAGTGCAATTGCAGCGTATCCGGAATTGGCTTGTTTCAATCAGAGAATTGGTGTTCCGTCAGGCGGAGTTTGGCCTTTGACGGATATTTACTGTGCAGGAAAAGAATCGACTTTTGAATTTTTGCAAAATGTAATTGATGAAGTAATTACAATTTTCCCTTCAAAATATATTCATATTGGAGGCGACGAAGCGACGAAAACGAATTGGGCAAAATGTCCGCATTGCCAAAAAAGAATCAAAGATGAACATTTAAAAAGTGTTGACGAATTACAGAGCTATTTTGTAAAACGTATGGAAAAATACATCAACTCAAAAGGTAAAAGAGTTATCGGCTGGGATGAAATTTTAGAAGGCGGTTTGGCTCCAGATGCAACGGTTATGAGCTGGAGAGGAATGAAAGGAGGCATCGAAGCAGCAGATCAAGGTCATGAGGTAATTATGACTCCAGAATCTCCTTGTTATTTCAATTTTTACCAAGGACCGCAAAACGAAGAACCTTTAGCTTTTGATGCTTATAATCCATTAAGTGAAGTATATAAATTTGATCCTGTAGCGGCAACAATGACGCCACAAGAAGCTGCACATGTTTTAGGCGGTCAAGCCAATTTATGGGCAGAACATATTGCAGGACCAAAGGATTCTGAGTATATGATTTTTCCAAGATTGGCAGCATTATCAGAAACTTTATGGAGTCCAAAAGAGAAAAGGAACTGGAATGATTTCACAACGAGATTATTCTTTTTATTACAGCGTTACGATTATTTGGGAATCAATTATGCGAAAAGTGCGTATTTGGTAACCGCTTCTTCAACAGCTGATTTGGCTAATAAACAAATCAAAGTCGAATTAAAAAATGAATTTCCTAATCCAGATATTCGTTACGTTTTAGGAGATAAAAGTATCGATCATCATGCTGTAAAATATGTTGCTCCAATTGAGATTAAGGAAACTACAGTTTTAAAAGCTTCTTTATTTCAGAATGAAAAACCGGTAGGAAAAACATATACAGATACGCTTGTTTTCCATAAGGGATTTGCTAAAAAAGTAAAATACTTAACACCTTACAATTCAAATTACAAAGGAGATGCTAATACAATGGTCAATACTATTCGCGGAAGCAAAAATTTTCACGACGGACAATGGCAGGCTTGGTTAGTAAACAATATGGAATTGATAATCGATCTTGAAAAACAAGAAAGTATCGGGCAAGTAAGCGTAGGTACTTTAGAAAGTCAGGGAGCAGGAGTTAATTTTCCAATTGAAGTTAAAGTTTTCATTTCTGACGATGGATTTAAATATAGACAAGTTGGAAAAATAACGCGTTCGTATGCTGTAAATGCAGTTCCGGAATTGAAAGATTTTAAGATCAATTTCCAAAAACAAAATGCTCGTTTTATAAAAGTTATCGCTGGCAACTTAAAGAAAAGTCCAAAAGGAGAAAGTTCTTGGTTGTTTGTCGACGAGATTGTGGTGAATTAAATTTTAGCTATTACCTCAATAGTTTTATAAAGTAGAATTATTAAAGAATAACTCTCTGTAGTATTTGATTATCTAAATCGTTTACTGCTTTAAGATTGCAATTTTTTAAGTTATAAATGTATAATCTGAAAAAAAAATGAATAAGATATTATTTAAGCTCGGGATATTATTGATTTGCTTGATGCCGTTTTTTACCAGTGCTCAAACGAAAGGATTTTCTATATCTAATGGAGAATTTCAAAAAGAGGGGAAAATTATTAAAATACATTCAGGAGAAATGCACTATGAGCGTATTCCTAAAGAGTATTGGAGACATAGGCTGCAAATGCTTAAAGCCATGGGATTGAATACCGTAGCCACCTACGTGTTTTGGAATTACCATGAAATAGAGCCAGGTGTATGGGATTTTAAAACTGGAAATAGAGATTTAGCAGAATTTTTACGTATTGCTAAAAGTGAAGGATTGTATGTAATTCTTAGACCAGGTCCTTATGCCTGTGGTGAATGGGAATTTGGAGGATATCCTTGGTGGCTACAAAATAATCCGGATTTAGTAATTCGTACCAACAACAAAGCATTTTTAGAAGCTTGCAAAACGTATCTGGAACATTTGTATGCAGTGGTAAAAGGAAATTTTGCTAATCAGGGAGGGCCAATTATTATGGTTCAGGCTGAAAATGAATTTGGTTCTTATGTTTCTCAAAGAACCGATATTAGTGCTGATGATCATAAAGCATACAAAACTGCAATTTACAATATGCTTAAAGAAACGGGTTTTCCAGAGCCTTTTTTTACTTCTGATGGTACTTGGTTGTTTGAAGGCGGTGCTGTTGAAGGCGTGTTACCAACTGCAAATGGAGAATCAAATATAGAAAATTTAAAGAAGCAGGTTGATAAATACCATAAAGGACAGGGGCCTTACATGGTAGCAGAGTTTTATTCTGGCTGGCTGGATCATTGGGCAGAACCATTTATTAAAATTGGATCTGAGGAGATTGCAAGTCAAACTAAAAAGTACCTTGATGCAGGTGTTTCTTTTAACTATTATATGGTACACGGCGGTACTAATTTTGGATTTACCTCTGGAGCAAATTATAATGAAGAAAGCGATATTCAGCCGGATATTACAAGCTATGATTATGATGCGCCTATTAGCGAAGCAGGTTGGGCAACACCAAAATTTATGGCCATACGTGAAGTAATGCAAAAGTATGCTAAGACAAAATTAGCACCGATTCCAGAGAAAATAGCAGTTACAAAATATCCTAATCAGCTTATCAAATCTAGTATGGATGTTTTAAGTTGGATAAAAAAAGAAAAAGCTGTTGTTAATGATCAACCTTTAACATTTGAAAAGTTAGGTCAGGGAAATGGATATGTTTTATATCGCAAACGATTTACGCAGCCCATTTCAGGTAAATTAAAAATAGAGGGATTAAGAGACTTTGCTGCAGTTTATGTAAATGGAGTTAAGGCGGGTGAATTGAATAGAGTTTTCAAAAATTACGAGTTGACAGTTACTATTCCTTTTAACGGTATTTTAGAAATTCTGGTTGAAAATATGGGGCGTATTAATTACGGAGCAGAAATAGTGCATAATACTAAAGGTATTATTTCTCCAGTATTCATTAATGAATATGAAATTAGTGGTGGATGGGAAATGTATAAAATGCCGATGAATGAAGTGCCAGTTATTAAAAATGAAACGATAAAACCCGGGCGACCAGTTTTATATGAAGCTACAGTAAACATAGAGAAACCAGCTGATACTTTTCTTGATATGACAAATTGGGGAAAAGGAATTGTATTTGTTAACGGACACAATCTTGGACGCTACTGGAAAGTGGGACCGCAGCAAACGCTTTATGTTCCAGGATGTTGGTTGAAAGCAGGTGCAAATAACTTTGTTGTATTCGAGCAGCTTAATGAAAACACCCAAAAAGAATTAATTTTTACAGATCAACCTATACTTGATAAATTAAATTGAGATTACCTATTAAACCAGAAAAACAAAGAATAATAAATTATAAATTAGATTAAAGATGAAAAGAGGAATATTCATAATCGCCCTTTTATTTTCAGCTCAGATATTCGCTCAGGCAATTTATGAAGATGAAAGATACGTACCGGAAACAGACCCATTAGTGTTGAAAAATTTGGACGAATGGCAAGGCAAAAAATTTGGTCTGCTCATGCACTGGGGAACTTACAGCCAATGGGGAATTGTAGAATCCTGGTCTATCTGTCCGGAAGATTACGGCTGGTGTGAACGTAAAAAAGGGAGCAATCCTGCCAATTACAATCAATATATTGCAGATTATGAAGGATTAAGAAAAACGTTTAATCCTGTAAAATTCGATCCAGAAAAATGGGCAAAAGCGGCTAAGTATGCGGGAATGAAGTACATGGTTTTTACCACAAAACACCATGACGGATTTAATATGTATGATACTAAATATTCTGATTATAAGATAACTAGTAAAGATGTTCCTTTTCATACCAACCCAAAAGCAGACGTTTTAAAAGAGATATTCAACTCTTTTAGAGGTGAAGGTATTTCAACTGGAGCTTATTTCTCTAAACCAGACTGGCATAATGAAAATTACTGGGATCCTTACTTTCCACCATTCGACAGAAACGTAAATTACGATCCGTCATTATATCCAGAAAAATGGCAGAAATATGTTGATTTTACGCACAATCAAATTTTAGAAATCCTAACCAATTATGGTAAAGTTGATATTTTATGGCTTGACGGAGGATGGGTTAGAAAGAGAGATCAGGTTAATATAAATGAAAACTACGCTGAGAAATTTACTGAAAACGAATCTAAAAACGGTTTCATCAAACACAGAGTGGTAGATCAGGATCCTAAAATGGACGAATTGGTTGTAAAAGCACGTGCAAAACAACCAGGTTTGATCGTTGTAGACAGAGCAGTTCACGGTAAAAATCAAAACTATTTAACTCCAGAAGGGCGCGTTCCTGAAAAAACGCTTCCTTATCCTTGGGAATCTTGTATTCCAGCAGGCGGTGGATGGTCTTATTCTCCAGGTGCTACTTATATGACTGGAAGACAAGGAATTCATATGTTGATTGATATTGTGGCAAAAGGTGGAAACTTATTGTTGAATGTTGCTCCAAGTCCAGAAGGCGAATGGGATAAAGGGGCTTACGATTTATTGCAAGCTTACGGAGACTGGATGAAAGTAAACAGCACAGCGATTTACAACACAAAACCAATTGAACCTTTTAAAGAAGAAAATATTTGCCTGACGCAAAATAAAGCTGGAAATGTATTTGCATTTTATTTAGCTAAAGAAGGAGAAGATAAAATTCCTGCTGCAGTTACCGTGAAATCGATCAGTCCTAAAAAAGGAACAAAAATTACCATGTTAGGTTCTAAAACTTCTTTAAAATGGACAAAAGAAGGAAACGGATTTAAAGTTGTAATTCCAGAAAGCTTAAGAAATAACCTTCCTGCAAAAGAAGCTTGGACTTTAAAAATCGAAGCTGTAAATCGATAAGAATTAAGCCTATGCTTTTAAATAAAAGAAATAAAATTAAGACAGCATGTATTTTTTACATGCTGTTTTTTAGCATCACTATTTTTGCGCAACAGCCTGCAGATTATGTAAATCCGTTTATTGGAACTTCCAATTTTGGAGCGGCATTTCCAGGTCCAATTGCGCCGCGCGGTATGGCAAGTATTAGTCCGTTTAATGTTGCTGGGATAAAAAATACTCCAATGGAAAAAGACAGTCAATGGCTGTCTAATCCGTATGTGAATGAAAATACTTTTTTAACGGGATTCAGTCAGGTAAATTTAAGTGGTGTCGGATGTCCGGAATTGGGCGTTATTTTATTAATGCCGACGACTGGTGCGGTTGAAACCAATCATCTAAAATACGGTTCAACCTATTCTAACGAAACTGCAAAAGCAGCGTATTACAGTGTCAACATTGATAAATACAAAGTAAAAGGCGAATTTACGGCTTCAAAACGAGTAGGCGTGAGTAGATTCACTTTCCCGAAAGGGCAGTCTAACATTTTATTGAATCTGGGTTTAGGTTTAACCAATGAAGAAGGCGCAATGGTAAAAGTAGTTTCTTCGACAGAAATTGAAGGAATGCGTTCTGTTGGATCTTTTTGTTACAACAGTCCAGAAGATGCCTATCCGGTTTATTTCGTAGCTAAATTTTCTAAACCTGCGGCCAAATTTGGAGTTTGGAAAAAGCCATCCAAATATAAAGGTGTCGAGGCACAATGGATGACCTACAACGGCAAAACCAGAATGATGGACAATACCATTAAAACGGTTGTCGGCGACAGTATCGGAACTTATTTTTCGTATCAATTTGATCAGGAAGAAGTGGTTGAAGTAAAAATTGGAGTTTCATACGTAAGTATCGAAAATGCCCGTGAAAATCTGGAGCAAGAAACCGGAAACAAATCGTTCGACGCTGTTTACAAAGAAACATACAATGAATGGAACGAAGCACTTTCTAAAATTTCTGTTGAAGGCGGTTCAAAAGACGATAAAACTATTTTTTATACGGCTTTGTATCACACTTTAATTCACCCCAATACCTTAAATGATTTCAACGGAGAATATCCTGAAATAAAAAGAAGCAAAATTGGTAAAACCAAAGGTACCCGTTTTACCGTATTTTCTTTATGGGATACGTACCGAAATTTGCATCAGCTGATGTCTCTCGTGTACCCGCAGCAACAATCCAATATGGTGAAAAGCATGTTAGAAATGTACGATGAAAACGGCTGGTTACCTAAATGGGAATTAAACTCGACGGAAACTTTTACCATGGTAGGAGATCCGGCAAGCATTGTTATTGCTGATACGTACCTAAAAGGGATTCGTGATTTTGATGTACAGAAAGCATACCAGGCGATGCTGAAAGGTGCCGATCAAATCGAGAATAATCCGCTGCGTCCGGGATTAAAAGATTATATCGAAAAAGGATTTTTAACGACCAGCGACCGCGGACCTGTGTCGACAACGCAGGAATATAATGCTTCTGATTATTCGATTTCACTTTTGGCGAAAGCCTTAGGAAAAAAAGAAGATGCCGAACGTTTTAAAAAGCGTTCCATTTCGTACCGAAAATTATTCGATAAAAATTTAAAATTACTGCGTCCGAGAATTGCAAACGGAAATTGGTACGAACCATTTGATCCGGTTTCAGGAGCTAATTTTGAAGAAAATGTTGGTTTTATCGAAGGAAATGCGTGGCAGTACGCTTTTATGGTACCGCACGATATCATCGGGCTTAAAAAATTAATGGGCGGTGATAAAGCTTTCTCCAGTCAATTGCAGAAAATATTTGACATCAAACAATTTGATATGGCAAATGAGCCGGATATTGCTTATCCGTATTTGTTCAATTATATAAAGGGAGAAGAATTTAAAAGTCAGGAATTGGTTAAAAAACTGGTCAAAGAATATTTTCAAAACAAACCAAACGGATTACCCGGAAATGATGATACCGGAACAATGTCGGCCTGGCTCGTGTACTCGATGATGGGAATTTACCCCATCGCACCGGGAGATCCAATGTATACGATCACAACGCCAATGTTCGATAAAATAACCATTCAGTTAGACCCGGTATATTATAAAAAGAAAAGTATAGTAATTGAACGTGAAGTCAATAATGACGGAAGTATCAGGCAGATTCAGTTAAACGGAAAAACACTGAACAGCTTTTTCATCTCACATGATGACTTTGTAAATGGAACAACACTAAAAGTGATTCAAAAATAAACACACAACACTATGTTACAATTAAGAATGAAAAAGACAGCCATTATATTCGTAATGGCTGTAAGTTTTTTTAACCAGGCCGAAGCGCAGCAAAAATATCCGTATCAGGATTCAAAATTAGCTGTTGAAGATAGGGTAAAAGACTTGTTAAGCCGAATGAGTTTGGAAGAAAAAGCCCGCCAAATGGACATGTACAAAGGCGAGTTTTTTAAGGAGAAAGAAGATTATTCTAAAACTAAATCAGATGTAAAAATCGGAAATTTAGGCATTGGAGCCATTCATGACATTTATCCGCGTTCAGCGAAAATGATCAACGACCTTCAGAGTGAAATAATGAAGAAAAACCGCTGGGGAATTCCGGCATTGATCATGTGCGAAATGCTTCACGGTTATTTGGATGACGGAAGTACGGCTTTCCCAATGAACATTGGACTTGGCGCTACCTGGGACAAAACTTTGATGGATAAAGTAGGAAAAGTAATTGGTGCTGAGGCTAGAGCGCATGGAGTTCATTTTGGTTTTGGTCCAAATTTAGACCTGGGGCGCGAACCACGCTGGGGAAGAGTTGCTGAAACTTTTGGTGAAGATGCTTATTTGAACAGCGAAATTGGTCTGGCGATGATCAGGGGAATGCAGGGCAATGATTTAAAATCAGATCGTTCGATAATTGCAGAACCTAAACATTTTGCCGTGCACGGTATTCCGCAGGCGGGAGGAAATTCTTCTCCAATTTTGGTGGGAGAACGTTCGGTGCGCGAAGATCATCTTCCTTCCTTTGAAAAAGCATTTACAAAAGGAGGCGCTTTAGGAACCATGTGTGCCTACTCTGAATTAGACGGAATTCCTTGTGCCGCAAACAAATGGCTGTTAACAGATGTTTTAAGAAACGAGTGGGGCTTTAAAGGAATTGTAGTTTCAGATCTTGGAGCTGTAAAATACCTGCAGACCACGCATTATGTTGCAAGTTCTCCAAAAGAAAGTATTAGAGAAGCCATTTCGTCTGGCGTAGACATGCAGTTTTACGACTTTACCAATGAATTTTGGCAAAACAGCATCATCGAATTGGTAAACGAAAAGAAACTGACAATGGAACAGATTGATCGTGCTGCCGGCGGTGTTTTGAGATTGAAATTTTTATTGGGTTTATTCGAAAATCCGTATACAAATAAAAACCTGATTAAAGAGCGTTTTCATACCAAAGAAAATCAGGATGTTGCATTAGAAGCCGGTCATAAATCGATGGTGTTACTCAAGAATGATGGTAATATCCTGCCTTTAAGCAAAGATATTAAAACGGTTGCCGTTATCGGTCCAAATGCTGATGCTTCAAGACTAGGCGGTTATGCAGTAAAAAATAAAGTAGGAACTACAGTTTTAGAAGGAATTAAACAAGTAGTGGGCGCTAAAACAAATGTTCTTTATGAAGAAGGTGTTTCGCTGATTGTAAAAGGGCAGATCATTCCGTCGAAATTTTTATTTACGCCTGACGGATCGCAAAACGGATTAAAAGGAGAATATTTCAATAACAGAAATGTTGAAGGAACTCCGGCATTAACCCGTATTGACAGCCAATTAGAGTTTGACTGGCCATGGTCTCCCGGCGACGGCGTTACAGATGATGATTTCTCCATTCGCTGGACGGGATATATTCAGTCAGAAAAATCATTTGACGGCTGGCTGGGTTTAAGTTCTGATGATGGAATCAGAATGTGGATTGACGATCAATTGGTAATTGACAACTGGTCAAAAGGCGCAACTAGTATGGTGACGACCCCAAAAAATATTGAAGCAGGCAAAAAATACAAAGTCCGCATTGAAATGTGGGAAGGAGGCTGGGGAGCCAGAGCACATTTACGCTGGAATTTAGAAAAAGTAAACTTCCAGCCAGCGATCGACATTGCTAAAAAAGCCGATGTTGCAATTGTTGTTTTAGGAGAATCGAATGAATTGGTGGAAGAAAACAGGGATGTTGCTTCGTTAGACTTACACGGAATGCAGCAAGAATTAATCGAGGCGATTCAAAAAACAGGAACACCAGTGGTTTGTGTATTATTAAATGGCCGTCCGTTATCGACAAACTGGATCAGTGAAAATATTCCCGCTCTTGTCGAAGGCTGGTTCCCGGGTGAATTTGGAGGAAAGGCTGTGGCCGATGTTTTATTTGGAAATTATAATCCGGGCGGCAGATTGCCAATTACGGTTCCAAAATCAGTAGGACAGCTGCCTATATATTATAACCAAAAAAGATCTGCGATTCACAGGTATGTTGCAGAAAGCGAAAATCCGTTATACACTTTTGGGTACGGATTAAGTTATACGAACTTTCAATATTCAAACCTGAAAATTTCTTCTCCTGAAATTAAAACTGATGGAACATTAAAAGTGAGCATTGATGTTAAAAATACAGGAAATTATGATGGAGACGAAGTGGTGCAGCTGTATTTAAAAGATGTTTACAGCAGTGTAACGACTCCGGAGAAAACGTTAAAAGGTTTTAACAGAATTTTTGTTAAAAAAGGAGAAACGAAAACAATTGAATTTACATTAACTGCAGATGAACTTTCGATCTGGAATCGCGAAATGAAAAAAGTCGTAGAACCGGGTGACTTTGTAGTAATGGTAGGCGGTAATTCTACTGACTTGCAGAAAATAAATTTCAAAGTTTCGAACTAAAATCAATTAATCTAATAATATGTTCAACGTTTTAAGGATAATGAAAAGAATATGTTTGAAAAAGCAGTAAATCAGTTCTATTTTTATTGCGAGCGTCAGTAAAATAAGGAGGACAAAGCTTACAAAAGAAAACGTTTTCTTTCCATAAAAGCGCAAAATTTATCCAACACCTTTTCAAAATTGTCGTTTGTCGAAATTATATTTCGTTAACAAAATGTATTCTTAAGTTTAACATGTTATTAACTCTAAAAAAACAACTAATATGATTAAAGACGTACTAAAATTACTGTTTGTGATTTGCTTGTTCGGGTTTCAGAATCTGGAAGCACAAACTACAGTAAAAGGAACGATAACAGATGCCGGAAGCGGAATTCCAATCCCAGGGGCAAATGTTGTTGTTAAAGGAACAAATAAAAGCACATCATCAGATTTTGATGGTAAATACAGTATTACGGTTCCAAATGCTGCAGCAGTTTTAGTTTTCTCTTATGTAGGATCTGCTTCAAAAGAAATTGCTATTGCAGGACAATCTACAATTAATGCATCATTAGGTGCAGACACACAGCAATTAGGAGAAGTAGTGGTAACCGCTCTTGGTATTAAGAGAGAGAAAAAGGCCATTACGTATTCAGCACAAAACATTTCAGTAGACGAACTTTCTGAAGCAAGATCATTAAACGTTGCCAACTCACTATCTGGTAAAGTTGCGGGTCTTAACTTCTCGACTACCTCTAATGGTGTTGGATCTTCTTCAAGAATTACATTACGTGGTAACAGATCACTTACAGGTAACAACCAGCCTTTATATGTAGTGGATGGTGTGCCAATTAGTAATGGAACTAGTGCAGGAAACTCTGATGTTGATACAGGAGGAACTACACAGCCAGATGGTATTTCTAACATTAATCCTGAAGATATTGCGTCGATGACCGTTCTTAAAGGACCATCTGCAGCAGCGCTTTATGGTACAAGAGCAAGTAATGGTGTTATTGTTATTACTACTAAATCTGGTAAAGCAGGAAAAACATCAGTTACTTTATCATCAAACTTCATGGCTTCTGCAGCGTACGATTTGACTAATTTTCAAAATGAATACGGTCAGGGAGATGATGGAATTTACAGCCCAACTTCAAGCTCAAGCTGGGGAGGTAAATTAGACGGACGTCAGGTTGCAGCATGGCAGCTGGTTCGTAATCCTGATTACGCAGGACCGGCAACTACAAGTTATACGCCACAGCCAAACAACGTTATGGATTTCTATAAAACAGGTTATAACTTAGCCAATACGTTGACTGTAACTTCAGGAAATGAAAAAGCGCAGGGTTATTTCTCTTATACCAACACACGTGCAGAAGGTATTGTGGGAGGAAATCAATTAGACAGACACAACCTTAATGTAAGATTTACAAGCAAACTAAGTGATAAATTTACATTAGATGCAAAAACAAATTATATCGTTCAGGATATCGATAACTTGTTAAGAACCGGAGAAGAGTCTATTGGTACATCAGCATATTTACTGCCTCGTAGTATCAAATTCAGTGATTACAAAAATTTTGAATACACGGATGCTGCAGGACAATTACAGCAAAACTACTTCTTAGACGAAACCGGATCACCGGGCGGAAACCCTTACTGGTCTGCATTGCGTAACAATGATCGTAAAGATAAAAGAAACAGATTCATAGGTCTTGCGTCTCTTAAATACGATTTTACAAGCGCTTTAAGCTTGCAGGTTAGAACTGGTTTAGACCAGACGACGAATAAAATCATTACAAAAAGATATGCTACTCAGGCATTTACAAGCAATCTTGGTGGTTATAATGAATTTTATGAAACTGCAACAGAATTCAATACAGATGCTTTGCTTTCTTATAACGAGAAATTTGGTGATTTCTCTGTAGGAATCAACGCGGGTGCCAACTTACTAAACAAAGCAGCTCTTCATTGACTTCAGGAGGAACTTTAGGCAAGAGAAATTATTTCGCTATGTCGAATGTACCAACTGTGGGATCAACTTCTGCAGCTTCAGAAAAACAAATTAACTCTGTTTATGGTTTCTCACAAATCGGATTCAGAAATTATTTGTTCCTTGATTTAACAGCAAGAAATGACTGGTCTTCTACATTACCGGCAGACAACAGATCATTCTTCTATCCTTCGGCAGGTCTTTCAGCCGTAGTTTCTGAAATGGTTACCCTTCCGGAAGTAATTAGTTTTGCAAAAGTAAGAGCTTCGTACGCAAAAGTAGGTAACGATACAGATCCTTACCAAACAAGTTCAAGAGTAACTTATATTGGCGGTAACGGTGGTATCTTGTTTCCTCAAACTACAGCGGCAAATCCTAATTTAAGACCTGAGATGTCTAATTCTATAGAATTTGGTGCTGATGTTAGATTTTTCAAAAGCCGTTTAGGTTTAGATTTCACGTATTTCAAAACCAATACAAAAGATCAGATTTTCTACATCAATACTCCGGAATCTTCATCTAAATCAAGAGCGGTAGTAAATGGTGGTGAAGTTCAGAATAATGGTATCGAGCTTGTGCTTACAGCAACGCCAATCCAGACACAAAACTTCACTTGGGATATTACAGCGAATTATGCTGAATATAAATCAGAAGTAAAATCAATTTACGGAGGCAGAGAAGAATTAGTTCTTGGCGAAGGAAGATTGGTAAGAAGTAAAGTAGTGCAGGGCGGTGAATATGGAGATTTATATATTAAAGGTTTCCAAAGATCTCCTGACGGTAAAATTATCGTAAACAGTTTAGGTATTCCACTAGCAACAAATAGTTTCGACGTTCGTGCTGGTAACTTTAACCCGGATTGGACAGCAGGTTTTAAAAATAACTTTAAATACAAAGATTTCTCATTAAGTTTCCTTGTTGATTTCAGAATCGGAGGAGAAGTTATTTCTTACAGCCAGGCAAGAGAAGCTGGTTTAGGTGTCAGCGATATTACTTTGGCAGGAAGAGAAGGCGGTATTGTTGTTGATGGTGTCGTAGCTACAACTACTGGAGGTGTAACTACTTATGCTCCAAATACTACAAGTATTAATGCAGAAGATTACTGGACAGCAATCGGACAAAGAACACCAATCGCAGAACCTTTTATTTATGATGCAACAAACATCAGATTAAGAGAGCTTGTTTTTGGATATTCATTACCAAAACGTTTATTGGGAAGTACAGGTTTTACAAGTGTTGACTTTTCATTGGTAGGAAGAAATTTATTCTTCTTCGTAAACAAAGCCAAATATTTTGATCCAGAGGCGGGTGCTGGTACAGGAAACCTGCAAGGTGTAGAATCTTTCAACATTCCTTCAACGAGAGATTATGGGGTTAATGTTAAATTTGGATTTTAATTTAAAAAAGAGATATCATGAAATATAGTTTTAAAATAAAAACATTAGGAGTTGCTTTATTGACAGTCTCTATTTTATCAGGCTGTACAGGCGATTTTGATGAAATAAATACAGATAAAAATTCTCTTACTGAAGATCAGTTAGATGCTTCAATGGCGGGACCGGCATTTGCAACAGCACTTTATGCAGGTATTCATAACGGAGCAGGTGATGCAACCGGATATGCAGATGATCAGGGAACCTGGGGAATTGCAACAGGTATATTATCTTCTACTTTTGTACAATATCTTTCTTGTGGATATGGTACGGAGAGAAATGCGTTTGTAAACGGTTACGAAGGCCGTGGATGGACAAGATTTTATACGATTGCTGTTCCTGGTTTAGGCTATGCTTTTAAAGCGGCTGACGGAAATGCCGAAGCGACTGCAATTCTTAAAATATGGAAAGTTTTTATGTACAACCAAATGGTTGATGCATACGGGCCAATTCCGTATTCAGAAGCAGGAAATGGTAAAGAAAAAGTGCCTTATGACAGCGTAGAATCTATTTACGAAGATTTCTTTAAATTATTAGATGAATCAAATGCTACATTAAGTGCGGCTTCTGTACCAACTGTTGCTGCATTTCAGACAAATGACAGAGTGTATCAGGGAAATATCGCTAAATGGAAAGCCTTTGGAAACAGTATGAGACTGCGTTTGGCATTAAGAATTTCTGATATTGATCCGGCTAAAGCAAAAGCACAGGCAGAAGCGGCTGTAGCAGGAGGAGTAATGCAGACCAATGACCAAAGTGCTTTCTTTAAAGTGAGCAATATTACGCCAAACAACTTAAACATGGTTGTTAACGGATGGGGTTATACCATGACTGCTTCTATGGAAAGTCTTTTGGTAGGATACGGCGATCCAAGATTGGCAAAATGGTTTGCTCCAAATACAGATGGCGTATACCGTGGAAAACCAATTGGTGGCACCCAAAACCAATTTAGAGATTTTAAAATTTCTGCTTTTAATGATGAAATTTTAGGTAACGGATCTAACCCAAGCGCGAGCATAAGCAATACCAAAAACATCGAAATCTTCATGGCTTCTGAAAATTATTTCAGCAGAGCAGAAGGGGCTTTGAATGGATGGAACATGGGCGGAAGTGCTCAAAGTTTGTACGAAGCAGGAATCAGATTGTCATTATTGCAATGGGGAATCACAGACAATGCAGCGATCAGCGCTTATATTGCTGGAAATTCACTGCCAACTGTACCTAATATTTCTACTGTTTATCCAGGTTTAGGATTAGAGGATACTCCGGTTAAATTACCAGTTGCCTGGTCTGCGGCAGTAGCCAGCCAGCGCACTCAGATCGCAGTTCAAAAGTATTTGGCTATTTTTCCTGAATCTTGGGAAGCGTGGGCTGACTTAAGAAGAAGCGATGCTAAAGTTATTTATCCGCCTTTGAACACAGACAATACGGATGCAGGAGTTGGAAAAAGCCTCCTAAAAAGAATTATTTATGTTACAAACGAATATTCTTCTAACAAAGAAGCTGTTACTGACGGAATCGCGAAACTAAAAGGTCCGGATTCAGGAGGAACAAAACTTTGGTGGGATACAAAATAAAATAAGTAAAGATAAGGAGATTCGTTACTTAGAAAAGCAAAAGGAGAGGTAACACTCTCCTTTTGTCATATATACTATATGCATTATTAAAAGCTCAAAAATTGAACTAAAAAAAACATTTTAATTAGAAAAGGCAGCGTAGATTTTCATTTAGGCAATATTCTGAAAACTGCAGTAAAACTGCCCCATCATCAAATACAAAAAACATGGTTAGCAGTACAATCTCTTCTTCTGACAAGAAAAACACCTTAATTCCAATTTTAATTATAGCCAGCCTATTTTTTGTCTTTGGATTTGTAACCTGGATTAACGGAGCCTTAATTCCATTTATGAAAACCATAAACGAATTAACATCCGCCCAGTCACTTTTAGTCGCATCAGCCTCGTATATTTCTTTTGTCGTAATGGCATTGCCGGCCTCGTATATTCTGGCCAAAATCGGTTATAAAAAAGGAATGTCTCTGGGTTTGTTTATAATGGGTTTTGGAGCCTTAATTTTTATACCTGCCGCAGAAGCCAGAACCTACTGGATGTTTTTGACAGGTATATTTATTCAAGGCGCCGGAATGACTTTATTGCAGACCGCATCAAATCCTTATATTACCATTTTAGGCCCTATTGAAAGTGCGGCAAAACGTATTTCGATTATGGGAATCTGCAATAAAATTGCCGGTGCCTTAGGATCACTTATTTTCGGTTCGATTTTATTATCAGGAATCGATGAAATTCAGAAAAAGCTAAGTGTAGTGAGTGCAGAGGAAAAGGCAAAATTATTAAACACGATGGCCGACAGCGTTGTGGTACCTTACATTACAATGGCAGTCGTTTTATTTATTCTCGGAATATTGATCAGAAAAGCGCCTTTGCCCGATGTTGAAGCAGCTCCAATCGACGAAGCCAAAGAAGGCGAAACCACAAAAACAAGTATTTTCCAATTTCCGCATTTATGGCTGGGAGTTTTAACTTTGTTTATGTACGTAGGAGTAGAAGTTATTGCCGGAGATACGATTATTGCTTACGGAATCGCACTTGGTTTTCCTGCCGGAGATGCTAAATTTTTTACCACATTTACCTTATTGGCAATGGTGGTGACCTACGCACTTGGTGCATTTTTAATTCCGAAATACATTAGTCAGGCGCTGGCTTTAAAACTTAGTGCCTTACTCGGAATTCTATTGTCGTTTTGCATTGTGTTTTCTACCGGATTTGTTTCGATTTTATTTGTTGCGGCCTTAGGAGTTGCAAATGCCTTAGTCTGGCCGGCCATCTGGCCTTTGACCTTAAAAGGATTAGGCAAATTTACCAAAACAGCTTCGGCATTGTTAATTATGGCGATTTCCGGTGGTGCGGTTATTCCTCCCTTGTACGGAAAATTCGTTGATACAAATAAAATAGATATGCTGGCGCAGGGTTTTAGCGAAGCGAAAGCGACCGCTAATGCCGCAACCGAGGGATATTGGATTCTCCTGCCTTGTTATATTTTTATCTTATACTACGCCGTTGCAGGACATAAACTGGGATTACGCAAGGAGTAATAATTAGATAATTAGATAGTTAGATAATTAGATAATTAGACAGTTAGATAATTGGACAGTTAGATAGTTAGATAATTGGATAGTTAGATAATTGGATAGTTAGATAATTGGATAGTTAGATAATTGGATAGTTAGATAATTGGATAGCCAGATAAGTGGATAGCCAGATAATTGGATAACTGGATAACTGGATAATTGGATAATTGGATAACTGGATAATTGGATAATTGGATAACTGGATAATTAGATAATTGGATAATTGGATTTTTGAAAATTAAAGAATTGGAATTTAGAATTAAAGAAATGAATTTAAAGTATATCTTAATCTTATTAGTGTTTGCTGGTATTTCCTGTAAACCGGTAAAAAAGAAGCCACAAGCAGTCAATATGGTACAAAATTTTATTACAGAACAGCCCGTTACAGCTGCCAGTCATGCATCGACTATTGTTGAATTAGAGCCTGACAAATTGATGGCAGCCTGGTTTGGAGGCCAATACGAAGGTGCAAAAGATGTTGGCATTTATCTTTCTGTTTATAATGAGAAATCATGGTCTGCGCCAAAGAAAATTATTGAGCCATTAATAAAGGATGGAGACACTTTACCATGCTGGAATCCCGTGCTTTTTAAAAGTAAAAGCGAGATTTTATATTTGTTTTATAAAGTGGGAAAAAATCCGAGAGAATGGTTTGGCGCCATGATCACCTCAAAAGATAATGGAAGTTCATGGAGTACTCCGAAATATCTTCCGGAAGGTATTTTAGGCCCCATTAGAAATAAACCTATCGAGACAACGCCGGGCATCATTTTATGCGGCAGCAGTACAGAAAGTACTGAAAACACAGATTGGAGAGTGCATTTAGAAACGTATTCAGAAGCTGCAGCTACATGGCAGAAAACAGTCCTTGAAGATCCTAAGAAATTTGATATCATTCAGCCCACATTTTTAGTTCATTCTGACAGTGAAATTCAAATGTTATCCAGAAGTAAACACAACAAACTAATTGCAAGCTGGTCTGATGATAATGGAAAAAACTGGAAACGCACGGACAGCATTAATGTTGTCAATTCAAATTCGGGAGTTGATGCTGTGACTTTAAATAAAAAATCATTTCTACTCGTAAACAATCCGCTGAAACAAGGAAAAGACTGGTTTAACGGCCGTAATGTTTTGGATGTAGAATATTCGAAAGATGGAATTTCCTGGGAAAAATTATTCGATCTTGAAAACCAGCCCGAAGGAGAATTCAGTTATCCGGCAATTATTCAGGCCTCTGATAAGAAAATTCATGTTTTGTATACCTACAATCGCAAATACATCAAACATGTGGTATTTGAACTGAAATAATAGCAGTTCGGAGATTTATAAGATTTCTGATAAAAGTATTCTCCTCTGCGTCAGCAAAAAATAGCAGAGGAGAAAATACAATCAAAATTAAGTACTTCGTAAGTAAGGAAAATAATACTTAAATTTTATTTAGTTTTACGTATCTGATATAACCTTTGCCTTCTGTTTTTTCGGTGATTCCGTCTGTTGTTAACGGAATTTCAACATCTTTCAAATGATATTTTTGATCTTCAACTGCCGTCTCAAAACGTAACTTATATCCTTTATCAAATTTAGAGGTCTCGATCTCAAAGGTCGTAACACTACGGTCACCTCCAGTAACCGATGCGCCTGTTTTTGCGCTTACGATTGGTTTTTTAGACGAAAACTTATGCCATTCCTTTAGGGTATTGTACCACTGTTTGTCATTCCCCATGACATATAACGTCTTTTCATATTCGCCTTTGGCATCAATGAGCGAAACCACAACATAAGCGCCTTCGCCCATGTAATTAGACATTTGCAGCAGACACTTGTATTTTTTTGACTGCGCTGTCGATTGCAAAGAAAATAAAATAGCAATTACGGCTGTCAGTCCAATTTTAGAAATTAGTTTCATTTTATTTATTTTAAAAATTCAATTGATATGGTGTTCTTTTTTAGCAATTCGTTTTCTTTTGCCAGATCATAAGCCGTTTCATCAAACTCGGTTTTGATCTCTTTTTGAGCGCCAATTGATAACAAATATTTCAAAATAACATCATCTTTACCCATCATTGCCGCTTTGTGCAAAACTGTTAATCCTTCACTATTTTTAGTATTGACATCAATTTTTAAAATTTCAAGTTTTTTAAGCAATACAAGATCGTTTTTAGCAATAGCGGTGTGGTATAAAGTGTTTCCGTCTTTTTGTTTTGCCGCCAGATCGAGTCCATTTTTCTGTAAAAGATTTAATTTATCTCCAAAATCGTCTTTCTGAGCCGGACCGCCATTCATGCCTCCTCGGGGTGCTCTGTACGATTCGACCAAATAGTACGCCAGATTGCTGCCGTTTTTGTCCAGAACATCACTTGCCGCTCCATTCTCTAAAAGAAAAGCCACTACCTGGGCATTACTGCTTTTTACGGCTTGTGTAAGCGCAGATTCTCCTTTGGCATTAAGGGCGTTGCTATTTTTTACTTTTGGAAGTAATATTTGCAGCAATTCTAAATCTCTTCCTGCAGAAGCCACCATAAAAGCCGTATTTCCTTCTTTATCCGCTTGATTGACATCGACCCCTTTTCCGATAAAATAGGTTACAATTTCAGATTGTTTTTCTTTTCGGGCCAGAAAATGAAGAACCGTCTGATTGTTTGAAGTGCTGTAATTCGGTTTTATTTTAAGTTCATCTGCAAGATATTGATACACTTCAATAGTGCTGGCACTTCTTCTGCTTCCTTGTGCCGCATTAATGAGCGCGTTATTGGTATATTTTATACCTTTGCCTGAAAGTGTTTTCAATAAGTTTACATTACCGCTTCTTGCTGCATAGTCAAAAGCCGTATTACCTTCATTATCAATATCTTTTAGAGAAAGACCTTTTGATATAAAGTAATTTGTTAAAACCAGATCTTTATCATTAGAAATAGAAAGTAACAGCAAATTTGCTCCGTCTTTGTATTTCTTTTTTGGATCAAGCCCCGCCTTAAAAAATGCTTCATATAAATCAAAATTGGTTTGTCCGCTTCCGGATGCAAAAACCAGTGGAGTGGTGCCGTGGCTGTCTTCTAAATTGATGTCAGAACCTTTTGTAATCAAGTACTTAGTCAGTTCTATATTTCCTTTCAAAGCTGCCCAATGCAGATAAATTCGCGCATCGTGTGTCAATTTGTTCACGCCGTTGCCAGGCTGGTCCAATAAAAATTTAATACTTTCGAATGAAGCATTATTATTAATAGCCATTACAACCGGATCAAACGCCATCGGATTCAGCTGCGAAGGATCACTGCCTTTTGCTATTGCCGCTTTTAAAGCCTCTAAATCCGGAGATGTTTTCCAGAAATTTTGGTCTAAAAGAATATTTTGCTGCGCATTAACAAACAGAGTTGCTGTCATTAATGCTGCTAAGAGTATTTTTTTCATGAATAATAGAGGTTGTTGCAGCAAATGACGATCTGTTTTTATGCAAACATTCCGCCCAGATATACAGAGCGGAATGTTTTAAAAAAAATAGTCAAGTGATGACATTTTTACAGTACGTTTTTTCTCGTCTGTAGATTTTTAGAATACTCCAATATAGTGGTTTCCGGCTTTGTTAACCAGTTTAGCACCTTTTGTAACTGCACCTGTCACTGCATCAATTATATAAATATTTCCATCTTTACCAATTGGTGTAACCGCAATATATACATCGTTTCCGTCCACAACAAAACCTTGGTATTGATCAAAATTCAAATCAGCATCATACGCAATTCCGTCTACCAGTTTTGCAGTTTTTGCATTCAAATCAAGTCTTGCTACATAACCCTGATTCGTACCAGTATACGAATAAACTGCGTATGCAATTCCGTTTCCGGCATATCTCCAGGCATCAATATGAGAACCTTTGATTCCAAGAGCAGTGTCTAAACTGAAAACATACGAATTGTCATATTCATTATTTTGGTTGATTTTTAAGATATAAGACCCTTTTTGAGTATCTCTTTGAGTAGCCTGATAAATGTTTCCGTCATTCGCTACAAAACTGTTGAAACTTCTGTAACCGCTTGTATCACCAAAACCAACTGTAGAAGTAATTACTTTTGGATTTTGTAAGGAAGGATAATCTACTACCACAGATTTAGAACCTAAACGTTCAAATGTACCTTCGTTTGCTGCGGTCTGCGGATTTGTTTTACGCATCCAGGTGCCAATGATTAATTTGTTTCCGGCTTTGTTTAATGTTGGCGCATCCAAACGGAAAATATGGTGTCCTAAAGCTTCTTCCGCTGCAGCAAGTGGAATTTCGTATTGTCTGTAATCAGAAATTAAATACTTCTGTAAATCCAGGCTTAAAACAGTGGCAGAACCTCGTGTGTATTTATACGTTTTTCCATCTGCTTCAAAAACATTTACAGGCGATGTTACGTTTACCGCCACACCTGTTTTATCGCCGTCAAATAATTTTACCCATCTTGGAGATGTTCCTGCATATTGTGCGATACTTACAGTGGTTCCGGATTGTACAAAATTTTTCGCTCCGTTAACCGCGTAAGTCATGAACTCACCGCCGTTAGCACCGGTATACGTAATATTAAAAAGTGTTTTTCCGTCTACAGAAGATTGTAAACGAGCTGTTCTGGTCGATTGAACCGACTCACCGTTGTCATAAACATTAATAGAAACGTTTGGGTTTTTAGCATCTTCTTTGCTTACAGAGTAAATTTTTGTACCTCCGTTTCCGTCTCCCGGATTGGTCTGCATCAAAGCTCCGGCTACGGTAATCCAACGTCCGTCTGTTACCGGATTAACAGGTGCTGCTTCTTTATTATCGTCGCTGCTACAGCTTGTTGTAAGGGCAAATGTGGTCAAAACCAATCCACATGCAAATAGTTTAATGGTATTTTTTTTCATATTTATTGAATTAATTATTAGTGATTAAAATTTATTGATCGTGTAATTTATTTTTAAATAAAAAGCTCTTCCCGGTTTTTGTACGGCAAAATTGTCGTAAACCTGCATATTGGTTATGTTTTTGGCATCAAAACTTGCGATGAATTTTTTGTTGGGAAAAGTGTAGGTAACTCCCAGATCGTGCGGAATCTGAGTGGGTGTCTTATCGTCTTCGCGTTCCAGCCAGGTCGTATAAAATGAGCCCACATAACCCACGTTGTAATAAAGATTCAGCTCTGAATTTTTCTGTATTACATTTTTAAAATTGTATTGCGCATTTGCATTGATGGTAAAATAAGGCTCGTTGGGCAGCTGCTGATTGTAACGTTCTAAAAGCTGTCCGCTATTGTCATATTTTGTTTTAAAAAGCGAATTAAACTTCGACATGTTCATCGCTATAAACAATTTGTTATGATGCGAATATTCGGCTGAAGCTTCGTAACCCAAAGATTGCGCTGTACCTAAATTGACAGATGGTGAAGTTTGCAGCGCTTCGTTTACACGACTGCTGAATTCACGCACAATTTTATCTCTGGAATTTCTCCAAAATCCTGAACCGTTAAAACTAAATTTGTGCTCGTTGATTTTATAAGGACCAAATCGTAACCCAACATTTAGGTTGTTGCTTTGTTCCGGTTTTAATGAACTGTTGCTGGTCAGGTTTTCGCCCGGATTACCAAAAATTTCATTTTCAGACGGAAGTCGGATTGCTTTTTCTGCAGATAAGGTCAACATTAATTTAGGACGAATAAAATAAGACGACGCTAATCCGTAACCGTAAAAAGTGGTATTGTTATTTTCTAATTTTTCTTCAATGCGCGTTTCTCCATTTTGGGTAATGAGTAACGGCGTTCTCTGTTCTGTTTTTTGATTATACCGTTTTCCGAATAAATTGGTCCTTAGTCGGGAATCGAGTGCTTCCAATTCATAAGCAAATGATAATATGTTTTTTTGCAGATCCCGTTTTTGCTGAAAATTTCTTTCCAATTCTGATTTCATTTCGTCATAATCATCTCTCGTAAAAGCATACAGCATACTGCTGAAAACAAATTTATGATGTTCATTCAGCGTATAATTTAAACCTCCGCGTGTACTGAAAATTTTGTTATTGAGATGCAGGATTGTGGGAGCGCCCTGCTGCGCGCCAGAGGGCGATAAAATAGGATCGCCGCGCAGACCAAGCGCTTTTTCGCCAAACCAGTTATAATTCCATTTGACAGTATCGCTTAACACTTCTGCACGCTGGCTTAAAACAGAATTGACAGTAAATTCAAGCCCTTTTACAATAAAATCCTTCTTTGCATAATTAATGCTGATTACCTGCGCATCCGCTTCCGTAAATCTTCCTTTATACGGTCTAGACATGGCCTGCCCGTGTTGAATTTCATTATAATCGTCAGTGGCGTTAAAACCAATCAAAAAAGTATCTGCCCAGTTGACATCTGTAAAACCGGCCTCAATACGGCCTCCGTGAGAACGGTACGCATCTTCAAAACGTTTTGCTTTTATAAAAACTTTTTGTCCGTTTGCTAAAATATTATACGCAAATTTGCCCCATATTTCGTAATCATTATCAGAGTAATTATAGAATCCCGAACCTTTTACTGTAAAACCATTTTTGTCGCGGTAAGTCGTATTAAAGTTCGATTGAAATGTATTAAATGAACCGTAGGATGCAGATGCATTCAACGTATTTCGCGCTCCTTTTTTTAATATAACATTAATCGCCCCGCCCAAAGCATCATCTGCTAAATGCGCTGGAATAACCCCTTTATAGACCTCAATACGCTCGATTAATGCGGGTGGAATACTATTTAAATTGAAAGACGAACCGTATGTAGCAATCGGAATACCGTCGATGAATACTCTAATCGAGTTACCGGTCATTCCGTTCAAATTATAAGAAACACTAGAACCAAGCCCACCATTTTGTCTCACGCGAACACCCACAGATTGTCCTAATAAATCATTAGTCTGGATATTTCTTTTAGCAGCTTCCTGAGTTTCTATAACATTTACAGAAAACCCCTTCTGCATGATTTCTTTTTTGACAGTTGTTTTTTGAACCACAACTTCTTTTAGAATTTTAGGATCTGTAACTTTTGCTAAAGCAATAGTAACTTGCAGCAAAGGTTTATTCAAGGTAACATTCACCACTTTAGTTTTAGCTTCTATAGAAGAAATTTCTAAAGCATAATTTCCATAAGCCAGTCCTTTAATCTCAAATTGTCCGTTAGAATCAACAATTGCAAATTTTTGTGTTCCTGAAATAGTTACCGAAGCACCAAAAGCCGATTCATTATTTTCAAAAATTACTTTTCCTGTTATTTTTCCGGTTTGCGACCAGCCTGAAAAAGTTATCAAAAAAAGAAAAGCGTATAAAATTCTCATAAGTAAGCGTGCTGATTTTGTATGGCAGCAAACTTATTTTATTATTTGTATTTAATCTAAATAAACGCATTAGAAGATCATTAGAACTTACATTAGAAGTTTTAATGTTGGCGTTTTCAATTGTGAATTATCAATGTGAATTGTGAGTTTTGGGTTGAAGTTGAAAAACCGGACTGTCTTAGATGAAAATTTCACCTATTTCTATGCAAACTTTGAGATTAACGCCTTTACAGGATTAAACAAAGGCCAGCGCCTGTAAAAAATTACAATTTGGCTTTAAATTTCTTAATAGGGAAATGTTTAGAAGTGATAACTTTCCCGTTATCAGTAATCATTATACAGCTGTAGCCGGAAAATTTTTGAAGTAAAAGCAGTCCGTCTTTTTGTCCCAAAACCATTAAGGAAGTACTCAGGCCGTTGGCCGTTTCGGCATTTGGTCCAAAAACGGTGACACTGCATAATCCTGTTGCGGGATATCCTGTTGCGGGATTTATGATGTGTGAATATCGTTTGCCG
>Ga0247815_10000530_pt1 | contig 30118 bp, 42 predicted proteins | sample UWRJL194509B1_FD_181014 | JGI IMG/M metagenome (GOLD analysis project Ga0247815, IMG submission 181014) | Plant litter microbial communities from Arlington Agricultural Research Station in Wisconsin, United States - UWRJ-L194-509B-1 | ecosystem: Environmental > Terrestrial > Plant litter >...
ACATAACCTACTGCATTACCTAATTTCCCCCGCAAGGGACCGCTAAATCCATTTGTTAATTTTCCCATATGATTTTATTTTAATTGTTTAATAAATTTAGATGTCATTTTTTGTAATTGCAAGAGAATGCATGAGCGTGTCTTCACTTGTCGGAAATTGGCGCCAACGTTTGTACAACAGTGGCTTAACAAAAGCGTAGAGGTACATTTAAAGAGTGAATAAAAGATAATAACTGGGTTGGATCTCAGGATCACCATGTATTCAGGTAAATTTTACGCATCTATCAGGTGGCTTAAAGCTATCTGGGGATAGGATATAGATAGGTGAAAGATAGGTCAATGATAGGTCAAGGATAGGTCAAGGATAGGTGATCCCCATACTGTACATAGATTCCTTGAAGTTTTATACTATTATTTGTTATGCAAAATGGTGATAAGGTTACCATATACTTAATTATGAATATAACCAGACCGCATATCTTGGAAAGGTGAGGTATATATTTTACAAAAATTCCGCCTCAAATTCGCTCGAGCGTTTACAAAGTGACGAATATCATCCATTTGGTTTGCGGAAATCAAGAAGTCTAGTATATTTAAATAATAATATCCAATGGAAAGGAGATATAGTACGAACTAGGGCTATATGATTATGGGGGCAAGGTTCTACGACCCTGTGATTGGTAGGTGTAATGTTAAAAAATAATGGAGATTTCGAACTGGTCGCTAAAACTAATGATTAAACAGATATTATCATAACGAACCCTGAAACTATTAAATACCGATGAAATTAAACGTAGCATTTTGGGGATTGATAGTCTTGATATTTTTAAGCTGCACTGCAAAAAAAAGTATATCCTCTTCGAAGAAGGACATCACTGATGCTGTTCAAAGCGCTATTGTAGATTTCTTGCACTCAAAAAAAAATATTGCGGAGAAAGATAGTGTGTTTTCGGTCTATATTGAAGATATCAGCACGGATGTTTTAGGAATTGGGATTTCAGCTGAAAGGGATAAGGTATCGTTATTTACAAAGAATGAGATCGATTACGATTATCGATTTTTTCCGGCAAGATTTTACGAATATCAAGATAAACTATTTTATTGGAAAGATTCAACGGTGAACGTTTCCAATGAAATTATAAAAAAATTATATGACATGAATCGGGTTGATACCACAATCTATCAAAAGATTATTCCTCAGAGAACCATTGATGAAAAACAAATGGTAGTGCATTACTATTTTTGTAAAAAGGATTTAACTCGATACAGTAAGAAAAGAACAAGCATAACTAATAAGAATTATAAAATTCCGAAAATAAACTGTAATCTCTAAGATGCCAAGTTGATAACAAAGTGCCAGCCTTTTTTGGCTTATGTAGCACAATGGTGATAGATATTACAAAGGTACCGTACCTGTTACCCTTGCTAAAAATCGGACTGTATAAAGACGAAAATTCAAGGATCTACCAGACTATCAGCAAACTCAATTAATAGCTTTTGGGTACGCCTAACTGAAATAGTAGGCGGAATAAAAGTAAATAAATTACTAACAAGTGCTGCATGCTTTATATATTCGTCATAACCAACAATTTAGTCACTAGGTCTTTGCCGATCACATTTAGCCACATTGTTATGGATTTACCAATTGTAATTAAACTACTGTCCTCAATTTTGATTTTATATATAGGTGTAATGGCTAGATTTTCGCAAAATGATGGATGGAGTGCTGTAAAAAAGTATTGGTCTTTTTTGTTAGTTATGGGGGTAATTTCATTATCTTATGACCTCTATAGATTATATAATTTATACCTGTGAGTTTTCAAGAATTAGAACTTCGGGAAGTCCTGTTTCCCATATTTCGTGGAAGAGGAAAAGCTGTACCGGAGTTACTAGAATAGGATTTCCATTAGTGTTTATGCAGGATACAGAGGGCAAGTGCGTTAATTGTCAGAGCTGGAAATGGTTTAATATTCACTAGTTAATCGCAGATTTGTTTTTTTGGTTGTTAAATTCTGTTATTATGTGGAGTACATCTAAATTTGCAGATGGAAAGTTTGTTAACCAGTAAATCATGAAGAAAATAATCTGTACACCTTTGGGATTAATATTACTTTGGATGGGTGTTTGTTTAGTGTTTGGATTATTCATTCCTTACATTACTGCTGGGCAGGACTCAAGTGCTGAAATTCCTTTAGTACTGGGGTTTTATACAGTTATGGGCTTAGTCTGTGGAATTTTTCTGATAAGCATATTTAATATGTTCTATTTTAAAAATTCGAGCAAGAACTCTCAATATGTTAACGGTTCTTTGACTATAATAACGGGTTGTATAGTTTTATATTTTATTATCAAAATGACTCCCTTATAATGCAGTAGGGATGGCAGGCAGTTATAGGGAAATGTATAAAGACCTCCAAATGGTGGGCCTTTCCTAATACGTTATTTTAAAAAAAAATGCCCTTCTATTGGGATGTAGATGTTAAAATATAAGAAGTGCAATTTGTGTCATGTTACTTTCTTTGATAGGATTACGCGCTAGTAGTCAGGGGACTACTAACATACTATATGAAAGAAAAAAAGTAGATGATATAGCCAAAAATTTTAAATATACAATGACTTTACCAAGAGGATATAAAAATATTACACTGATCGGAGGTCATAGAGAAATAGAAAATCAATATGTCTATCCAGATTCCATCAAAGTCTACATATCTGACTTCCCTATTAGTATTTTAAATTATAATAACATCCATTCTTTAGGTGATAGTATAGCAAATATACGATCTCAAAGTTTGGATTTGAATTCTAAAATAGCAAAAGTTCTAGGTAAAGAGTATAATCCAGAAACTCTAATCTTAGAAGGTAAAACAAGAAATGGTCTATATTGGAAAGATGTCAGAGTTGGCTATTTAAGCATGGGATATGTGAATGTTCCAGAAATTAAAAGAATGGACTTTGAGAAGGTTTTAAATTCATTTAAGTTAGTTAATTAGTGCATGAACATGAGGTAATATCTAGGGGTATTCTTAAATAAAGTTAACTATTGCCAGGTCCAATGCGAAGTGTTTCACCACAATTACGGAAGCGGCTAAGCATTTTATAAAGTTGGATAGCGATTCTTTTAATTGCACGGGCTATAAAGTTAGACTGAGTAAAGTCAACATCAAATCTGGTCATCTTAGTACATCTAGAACTTAAATTTCTTAAAAATGAGGGGAAATATTTCTCAAAAAGATTCGATTTTAATATACTTAATATTTGGCGTACCTACTCTTTTCTTAATTAGGTACATGCTGTTCACAACAATTGCTGGTCCAAGTTTACATGAGCGTATAAAGTTGCGTAACTTGGCTGAAGATATACATGCAACGGTTGATAGCCTGTATTTAGATATTCAAAATCATAACATAACTTTTGCGATTTTTAAGGATCGAAAGCAAATACCTATAAATGGAGGTTGGGAGGGATACGTCGAAGTTGGCGATTCTATATCAAAGAATAAGAATTCATTTATATTTGAAGTATACAAGAAAAATAAAACAAAAATAGTACTAGACTATAGGGATACATATAAGAAATAGTTCGTATAGAACTTAATGTAAAATTGACGGCGGAATACTGGAGTAGGATTTTGCCTTAGCTTTATACAAAACCGGTATAAACCGTAAGGAAATGAATGAAGTTGAAATTTTTTTTTTAAATAAAGCTGTAGAAAAAGCCGGCCTTTTTCTATACAATAAGTCTGATGCCTTGGATTTTATTAAAGAATGCAGAAAAAGGAAAATAGTTATTCTTGGCGTTGACGGGTTTAAAGTGAGTGAAAATTGCATCCTGCCTTTAATTGAGGAGAGTATAGATATCTCTTTAGATCCTTTTAATGAAAGATCTTATGAAGTACTATTTGGGTTTTTGACGAAAAGGGATGATTATATATTTTTTGAAATTGTTTGTGCATAATATCCTGCTTATTAGACTTGCTATATTTGAGTAGACACGGAGTTAAGAGATTTACATACCTTAACAGAAATTATGTCAAGAGAGAGAAATGCATACCCGAAGGAGTTCAAACTGATGAGTGTTGAACTGAGTTACACCCCGCCCAGATCTAACGACCCTTGCGAAGGAATTGGATATCAACGTCACGTTATTATATAGAAGGCGGAAGGAATTTTCAAGTAAACAAGGCAGTAGTTTCCCTGGTAACGGGAAGGTCATCCTCAGCGTAGCCGAGCAGGAAGTGGCTAATTTGAAAAAAGAACTGCGTGAAACGCAAATGGAGGGTGATATCCTAAAAAAGGCTATCAGCATTTTCTCCAAGAACGACAACAAATATTCAGGTTCATAAAGGACCACAGTAGATATTTTTGGTTGAGAAGATGTGTTCAGTATTAAAAGTTAGCAGAGGGGGATTTTATAAATGGACAGTAAGTACACCTTCCAAAAGAAGTATTGAAAATCAAAAACTTGAAGCAGAAGTACTGCAGGCTTCTGAAAACAGTAAAAAAAATATACGGCAGTCCTAGGATCACCCTAGAGCTCCACAAGAAAGCTATTAAAATTTCCAGACCACGAGTGGCCAGAATAATGCAAAAAGTTGAACTCAGAAGTATTGTGAAGAAAAAATTCGAGATTACCACCGATTCCAGTCATAAATTTCCTATTCCGGAAAATGTACTTGATCGAGATTTTAAACCTGGAGTGTTAGGAGCAGTTTGGGTATCTGATATTACTTATATCAGAACAAAAAAGGATGGCTCTATCTAACCCTTGTGATTGATCTTCGGGTCGAAAAATAATAGGTTGGGCCTTAAGCATGACAATGAAAGCAAATGATACAGTGATACCTGCCTTTAAAATGGCACAAGCCAGACGACCCATTACTGGGGAGCTTATTTTTCATTCTGATCGTGAAGTTCAGTATGCTTGCAATGAGTTCAGGTGTCTACTGGAAAAAAATCCGTTCATCACTAGGAGCATGAGTAGGAAAGGAAATTGCTGGGATAATGCAGTCGCTGAGAGCTTCTTTAATACACTTATTTACTTTAGGCCTAAGCCGGCAAAATAGGTCTATTTGGCTTTTATTATTATCAAATCACATTTTCATAAAATTTTATGGCAATAATCGAAAAAGGTGGCTTTAAAATATATTGCAATGGTAAAAATTCGATTATCATTAACTCAGATTGTATACATGAATGTATGCAGTTCTATAAAGACAATAATTTGGACGGCGTAGCCATCACAACATCACACGATTATAAGCTTGATAATATTGATTTCCTGATTAAGTATCCGGATATAAGACATCTTTCAATATCAGAGGGAATTGAAAATATTAATGCTATACATGCACTGATAAATTTGGAAACGTTAATTTTCTCTGGTAAAAATATGAGTATTGACTTCTCTAAGTTTGGATCATTACGTGAATTAATTGCTGATTGGAGTCCTCATTTTATAAATATGGATATGTGCCTGAACATGACTTACCTTTCATTGTACAATTACAATCCAAAGTCAAAAGACTGTAGTAGCATCCCAAATTTACCTCTTAAAAAACTGAAAATAACTCAATCTCCTATAAAAACATTAAGTGGATTAGAGAAATTCAGACTCTTAGAGAAAATTGAAATTACCCTTTGCAGTAAGCTGGAAGAGCTATGTTGTCTTGACAATACCAAAGAGAAATTAATCTCCTTGCGTTTCAGTAATTGTAAGAGAATAAAAAATCATAAATACGCTGCACAATTGGAGAGTCTGCAGGAGTTGGCTTTCATTAGGTCAGGGGCAATACAATCTATAAAATTTATTAAAGAATTGAAAGTACTTAAATCTTTCATATTCATGGATAGCGATGTACTCGATGGCGACGTATCGCCATGCTTAGGGTTGGAATATGTTTATTTTACCAATAAAAGGCACTTTTCTCATACGGTAGCTGAGATAAAAAGTCTATCAAATCTTAGTTAAGATGACTAGTGATCACACCGTGCAATTTATATCAATTTTGGTCTGATGAAATTACGATGGAATTATTTTTGCGTTCAACTTCGTCCAGAATATCCAGGCGTCACGCTTCCGGGTATTTTGATACAATATGGGACATTTGTCCATACCAATTATATGTGATGTTACTACCTTAGACTAACAAAAAAATAATCAAAATGAGTGGACAAGATATACAAAAAAAAACATTCAGACTATTACAGGGTGAAATAAAATATACTGGTATAGTGAGGTCAAATATTACAGTGTTCGTTGTACAGGCTCCTTCACAAACGTCCAGTCCCGAACCTTACACCGCTGATAAGGCTGTCATTATTGAACATTTAGAAAAAGAAAAGGAAGTAATTAATGATTTATTGAGCCGGTTTTCGAATAATACTGACAGTGTTGGATAATCTTAATTTTTATCTACCTCGTTCCCACAGTTAGCAGTTTACCAATGGTTCAATGCATTATGGATTGGCAGGGGGAAGGAAGCCAACTATGGAGGAAGTTCGATATCCGCGCTAAGGCCAAAAGGTTAGCCAACATGAAAAATTATACGATTATTGCCCGCTACCGAATCGCTAATTGACCTTCCTGTTTGCAAATAAAAAAATCAACCGATCATGCCTTCGGTATAATTATGTTGAAGGATTGCGATCCAATGTGGACGAATTTCGTAAGCAGATTAAAGGTGGGATTTATCCTCAAGAGGAGCTAGGGACGGCTCAATGTAGCATACTTAAGATTGAACATAATAGCACTGGCACATGACACCTTCGAGCACTGATACGCAATTATGTTGATTTACAAACAGGTGTTTCTACTCCAACCACTAATGGTATTGTAATAAATAGTAAAACGGGTGTGCATATTGTCCCTGCTCGACCTTCAAATTAAATAGAATGTTAGAAAGTGAATTAAAATCGTTGTTAAAATTGTCAATTCAAAGACTTTTGCTTGGAGAGGTATATCCCTCTATAAGAGCTGTTTCATTTGATAATCAAGGAAGTGAGAAGTTGAGGCTCGTTTACTACTTGGACCGAGAGCCCACTGATATAGATCACCAAAGTTTGAGTAATGTGTCGGCAGAAGTATTGGCAGATATAGATTTTGAAGAAGTAGAAGAAGTTTGCGAATATACCAAAATGCCTTTTTCCGATTTAAGAATAAATAATCTAGTGTACCTAAGGAAAGAATAGTTGCATCAGTTTCTTTTAGGAGTTTGTTCCATCTGGTTCAGCTTTCAGGAGACTTTCGTAAAGTTCGATTACTTTGTCTAGCAGGCTATATATTTCTAGCTTCTGACCATAAGGTTAATATAATGGAAGATGTAATGGTGCTTCTACTCGTCATGAAGGGAGATATTTATAAGATAACCTTCTTTTAGCGTGCTGAATGAGGCCGTCGAGTGAATACATGATGTGGCTTTTGTCTTCTTCGGGAAGCTTCTGTATGGTCACGTCCTTCTGATGAGGAGTGCTTTTAAGGATTCATTAAGTCTCAGTAGAACTATGATCATTATCTAAAGCCTGGGCATTATAATGAAAGCTCGATTTGGCCACTCACCACGGCAAAGCATTCATTGACGTAATATTTATGCATTAATATATAGTTAACAATATTCGGCTATGTAGTTAATATTGCGCATATATTTTAGATGTAAATCTAATCATATGAAAATTAACAATGCAATATTAATTATTATATTGCTCTTTTGTGCAATGAGCACTGTTCGATGTTCAAAGAATGTTTTCATGAATAGTCAGGGTACCTCCCAAAAGATGGATTCAAATCATTCCCAGGTTGCAAACGGCTTGTCAATGGATTTATCCACTATAAAAAGACTATTCATTGATCGGGGAATAGAAGAAAAACTTACGCATACAATTTCTCCAGCCAATAAATTACAATGGAGACCGGATTGGAACAAACCCACAAGTCAAACTATTAGTGATAGCACACATTATGTATTCGTTCCATTGCAGCCATACATGATAACTGCAGAAGGAGAGAAGGCCGGGAAAACAGTTAATACTTCTAATTATCTTATTATAAAGAACGATAACGAGTACTATTTTGGAACCTATGAATCTGCTAAAAATTTAGTATCCGGACCAAAATCGGCCCAAGATTATGACGGTAATTTAAAGCAATTCACAGGGAGATTTATAATGATAAATTTGCAATCAAGGAAATCAATCAGTGTTGACTATGAGAATGGAGTTGTTAAGAAAAAGTAATTTCTATAACCTATTATACCTTCTTTAGAAGTTTTCCACATCACTTGCAGTGCTAATATATTTAGTATTATCTTTGTGTCACTATGACAAAGCAATTTAATTCCCATCTAAATGAGCACCTGAATGAGTGGGTGCAGAATAGCCAATCAATCAGCTGGTCACTTACAGGCAAACCTTTTTTCAGAGTCGAAGATGACGGTCAAATAGAGGTTAATCTGATGCTTCTTAGTGAATCGTACAGGACGAAGCATTTCAATCGTGAGCCAGGCAATTATTGCAATAATTTCCTTGAGGCATTGAGACCACATCTTCTTCAATTCTTAATTGATTATGGTATGACTCAGTATGATTTCACATTCAAGTTTTTGATGAATGGTACGATGCATAAACTGTATATGGTTAAGGCAGCATAAAGAAATAAATATGTCATATAAAATTGGCGTTGATTTTAACCCTGATTTCATATTTAAATGTTACTTTGTTGTTGAGTGACTTTAGTGGTTTGCAAGATGGATTTACTAGAGTAGGATTCCCTTAGTGTTTATTCAGGATACATGGGGTAAGTGTGTTAATTGTCAGACTTATAAATGGTATATTTTTTACTACATAATTGCTAGAAAGAACTCGAGTGCTGAAATTCCTCTAATATTGCGTTTTTATGCAGTTGTTGGCTTAGTCTGTGGAATCTTTCTGATAAGCATATTTAATATGTCTTATTTCAAAAACTCGCTCCAGAAATTTCGGTTAGTTAACGGTTCTTTGACCATAATAATGGGTTGTATAGTTTTATATTTTATTATAAACTTGTATGGGATTTTTAAAAAGCAAAACTAAAATTATCATTATGATCATTTTTGCTGTGATTTTTTTTGGCGTAAACTTTCTATTATATTTTAAATATCAGGATGTTCTAACAGAAATGGCTTTTAGGGGAAGAATTGATGGAATCGTTTATGATGAGAAAAACATACCTAATATTACGGTAAACAAGAAAAGATATCACCTAATAACATTTAGGAAAGAATTTAAAAGAAGAGTCGCAATCGGTGACAAAATCGAAAAGAAAAAAGGTGCGCGAGTCTTTACAGTTACCAAGAACAACTCAGGAGAAGTGTTAAAATTTGAATTCTAAAAAGGGGAGGGTAACAAACCCTCTGCGGTTGCGGGATATATTTCTAGACAATTTAAGTAAGTGTAAAATAAAAAGAAATTTTATATTATAGTCGAGATGGTTTAGTGACTTATAATCAGTAAGATTACGGCGCACGGTTCTATGACCCGGTGATTGGGCGTTTCAGTACTGTAGACCCTCTTTTTGAGAAAATGAGGAGATATTCGTCATATAACTATTCTTTAAATAATCCGATTACATTTATAGATCCAGATGGAATGGGTGCACAGGATGTGATCTTAAAAGGAGCCGAAGCTAAAGCAGCTTTCCAGCAGTTACAGGCGTCTGTAAATGGTTATTTAACATTATCTATGGATAAAGGAAGCGGGAAGGTCAGTTATTCACAAAATATAGCTGGTCCAACAGGAACGGCAGTGCCAGCCAATTCAGGTAGTCAACAATTAATTTTTCTGTGTAACCAGCGCACAAACCTCCGGTAGTAATAATGAAGGTTCCTTAATTGAATATATTATGAGATACATACTAATCTTAATATCTCTAATACTTGTTGCGTGTGCATCGCATAAAATGGATAGTAAATCTTCCATTAAAAATAATATAGCGACTTATAATGTTTATAAGATTGATTCCATCAATACTTACTATCTTATTTATGCTAAAAAAAATGACTCGCTTTATAATATAGTTTCAAAAAAGGAAGTGGTGAAAAGCGGTAATAAAATTCAATTAAATAGCAGCTATGCCTTTAACTTGCATTCAAGTTTGTCAGAGTTTCGAATAGGTAATATCCATGATATCACCAAAAACATCAAACATAAATTGTTTCGCTTTTGATAAGGAGACTAATATTTGTTTGGAAGGGGACTCTATAAGAGATTTGTATTCTGCTGATAATATAAAAGCGATACACTTTTTCAAAAAGAAGCAATAATAACAACTGGAAAATATAAAGCTTGGTTCGAATGAGCCAGGCTTTGTTTTTTATTGTCCGTAAGCCTTTCTGGCTTTTGCGTCTCTTAGGAAAGTGTCTGTGATTGTAGAAGACCTGCGGCAGTTAAAAGCTGATCATATCAGGCTGAAAGAAGGTAAGATCACCATTCCGGCAGGACCTGCCAGTAATAGCAGGGTGCTAAAACTGAAAGCCTCGCAGATCATGGAACTTCACGAATATATACAGGTTACCCGTTGAAAGAAAAGGATCTCCGCAGGGTTCAGTACATGGCCGGGCACCGTTATGTCAGCAGTACCAAACGTTACCAGACCAGTGACCTGGAAGACCTGAAAGAGGCGTTAAAAAAATATCATCCAATAAAATAACCACCATAAGCACCTATCTAAATACATTTGCAGTATTAGTCCGTTAACTAAAACCGTTATACCTGATGAGGTAGTGATGAGTAAAATCTATCTAGTCCGTGATCAAAAAGTGATGCTGGATAGTGATCTGGCAGAGTTGTATGGGGTTGAAACCAAAGTGTTAAAACAAGCTGTACGACGTAATATGACGCGATTCCCGGATGACTTTATGTTTGAAATGACTAAAGAAGAGCTGGAAAGTTTGAGGTCACAAATTGTGACCTCAAAGGAAGGACGTGGTGGTGCACGCTATATGCCTTTCTGTTTCACTGAACAGGGAGTAACGATGTTATCCTGTGTGTTAAACAGTGAAAGGGCTATTCACGTCAACATCCAGATCATCCGGATCTATACCCGGATACGGGAAATGCTGATGGCACATAAAGATGTGTTCATCAGGGTAGAGCAGGCTGAAAAACAGTTACTGAAACACGATCAGAAAATAGAACTGTTGTTTACTTATCTGAGTAAATTCATTGAAAAGGAAGAACAGCCGAGAACAGAAATCGGCTTTAAACGTAAAGTTAATAATCTGAACAAGTGATAGTTGAATTTCCTGGGCTCCGAATATTTAGACGCAAAATGGGACATTTACAAAAAACATTCAGACTATTATAGGGAGATGTAAAGTATACTAATGTAGTTAGGTCAAATTTTAAAGAGATAGTGGTACCGGTTCATGTGAAAACCTCAAGTGCTGAATTATACGTTGCGGATAGGGATGTAATTATTGAACATTTACAAAAAGAAAAGGAAGGGATTACTGATTTATTGGACCGGTTTACAAATAATACAGACAGGACTTGATAATCTTAATTTTGATCTACCGCGTTCCCACAACTAGGCAGTTTACCAACGGGGTTCAGTGTATTATGGGTTCGCCTGAGGAAAGAGGGCGGCAACCGAGGAAGGCCGATATTGCTAATTGACCTTCCTCCATAGTTGGCTGTCGTTGTTTTCTTTGGATTTTAAAATTAGCTCACCTCTTTCGCTTTTTTCCATAATCAAAGACACCGTTCCGGGTCGCATATAAGTTAAACGTTTTTCTTTCAAAATAGCTGTAATCTTTGTATATCTATTTTTCAACCGCTTTATAGGTATTTTCACTAACTCATATGGAATGCCGGTGATGCTTAACATCATAGAATCATATTTGTGATCAATGATAAAAGAGGATTGTCCCATTGTATCGATGGAGTAAGTTATCAGCCTTTGATGGTCACCATCAAAAATTGCAATCAAGGCTTGTGCGGGTGTGCCATCTTCATACTTTAGTTGGAGTGATACATGCGTATCTTCATTTTTTTTGACCTGTTCATCAAAAGTGTAGTTTGAGGATGGTTTATTTTTAATCTCCTTATATGTTAATAAAAGCAAACTATCTTTTATTTTGAAATTTCCATGCCCGAAACTTCTAAATGTACCACCCTTAGTTTCATCTGTGAATTGATCATTTTCAAAAGTGATTGTCCTGTTTCCATGTTCCAACGGATAAATATACTTACCAATTAAATGCTGAGTAAAAGCAGCCCTGCTGGTTAACAGCGAGCTTAAAAGTAATATTATCGTTTTAAATTTCATATAAATATGTTTACCATCCGGCTACAGTTCCTTTTTAAGGCGTCGAGACGCCATTTGTGTCTTTTTGATATTGTTCTATACTGATCGTATTGCTTATTCTATCTTTTGCTGCGGTTGGCAAATTTCAAATCCAATATTAGCGTACTTGTAAAAAATAAACTTTCCCAGAATCCTCTAGCTCTGCATCAAGCTGGTCGTCAATTTTGAACTTGTATATCTTCCACTCATTTTTCGGTTTGTAAAAAATAAATATGATACGATAGGGCTGTATTTCGTGTTTCACCAAATAACTCATCAAAATAAGACTTTTGGTAGCATATTGCGTGGTAATTAGCTCATAACCATTGTAAGCACCTGCTAGATTGCTGAACGAGGACAATTTATCCTTGACATTCAAGAGCTGGTCCTTTGTTACTCCTTGATTTTTACTAAAAATAAAATCAACAGCCTCGCCAGGACTATTATTTCTGTACTTCTCAAAAAATAAACTGGCTAAATTTTCCAATTCAGGGTTTTTGTCAGGGACATTCTGACTTTTCTCCCTGCAGCTGACAATAAAAATAAGGAGAAATGGAATAATATACCTCATAGGAATAATACATGTTTTATGGTTCAAAATGTAAAATTATAGCAAATTCAATATTTTTAATATGAAAAAATACAGGCCCACTAGACCTAAAATTAACATAGTATTCTAAATATATAAATATTTAGAATTAGTAACTATAAATTTACCGCACTTATCGTCAGAATAAAAAACATCCACAAACATCACCCACAACCAAAATAGGTTCTCCGGTCAGAATGCATCTTTTGGATCAATGGCTCTTTGATGTTACTGGTATAGCGTGGAGATCTTAGATTGGAGGTCTCTTGTTAAAATATGAAGGTCCGATTAGATAATTGTATATTAGCAGTAAATAACGCTCAAAGGGTGTTTACTATTTATTACAATTTTCGATCTGCCTTGTACGAAGCAGAGACAATGGTCTCAACAAAGGTGAATATTGGATGTGTTATATATGGAATAGACAAGGAAGTACTACAATATTTGCAATCGCGAAATATAAGACGTGTGGAGTTGCTACATTTGAGCGGACAGTAAGTTTAGACTTTTATATATCTTAACAGAAATTATGTCTCGAGAAAGAAAGTCGTACCCGAAGGAGTTCAAGCTGATGAGTATTGAATTGAGTCATGGCCGATCAGATTGCAGCTTAATTGAATGTCCATTTTATTGTTGCAATTCCAGTTCCCATGAAAGAATTGTTCAGGATTTCTTCAAAAATGGCAATAGCAATTCCAGTAATAGCTCAGGCTGTTCTTCGGCAATATAATGTCCGCAGTTAGGTATGCTGGCGGCTTGAATGTGGTTAAGGGAAACCTTTTGCATGGCAATCCCCATATTCAGCCCCTGAGCATTATCGCCCCCTACAGCAAGTATCGGCAGTGCTAACTTATGTGCAAAATTGTTGTTTTGCCGGACGCTTTCTTCATAGGCACGATAGTAGTCAAACCCGTTCTTCAGTTTTTCTTTACCAGTATAAGCGTTTACATATACATCAATATCAGCCTCAGTAATGGCGTCTTTCACGCTAGCTTTTCTAGAGAAAAACCAGGTTAGGTATTCTTTCTCCTTTCCCGCTATCAGGAATTCTGGTATTTCATCCACAGCATGAAAGTAAAACTGCCATATTTTTTTTGCGTTAGCGGGCGAAAATATCTCTTCTGGTATAAGGGCAGGAATTCCGGCATCAAGTACTGACAGCGATCTGAGAAGATTTTCATTCTCAAGCGCAAATGCCACAGCTACCCATGCGCCAATATCATGGGCAACCATGTGGAGTGATTCCAAACCCAGATGATCACAAAATGATCTGATCAGACGGGCCACATTTTGCGTATCTGCTGATTGAGCCGGGTTTTCGTTTCCCATGCCAGGTAATTCAACCGCAAAAATGTGGTACTGCTGTTGTAGCTGCGGCAATAGCTTACGCCATATATAGGAGGTCTGTGGCCATCCATGGAGTAATATCACAGGTGTACCGCTGCCGCATTCATAATAGTTGATGGGGATTCCCTGAATGATGACTTCTTTTTTATCTGGAAGATGATTTGATCCGGCTGTTATCATGTTTATTTAATTTATTCAAAGTTCTAAAAACCTGACCGGAAGCTATTGAAGAAATCCCGTATAAACTTGTAACTTTAGGGTATGACAACGTTGAGGCAGTTTGATCCGCTGATCATCCGGGATTACATCACTGATGTTTTTTTATTTGGCCCTCACGGGCACACCTATTATGAAATGATCTACATTTTTAAAGGTAAGGGAACTCATTTGCTCAATCATAATCTCATGGATTATAACGCCGGTGACCTATTTCTAATGTCGCCAGAAGACCATCACCATTTTGAGGTAAAAGTATCCACACGTTTTATTGTAATCAAATTCACCGAAGACTATTTTAACATTACAGCTGAAAATGGTTTGCAAAGAAAATTAATACCACTGGATATAATGCGACTGCAGGCATTAAAAGAGGTTAAACTAAATTTTGACAGCATTTCTGCGTCAGCACTACAGAAAACAATTCATGCCATCGCTGCCTGCAAGGACAATATTAATGTTGCATCATCACAATTTGTATATTATCAATTACTTTCGGTTTTCGGACTGATCAGAGATTCTGCTCTACCTTCCAATAATTTATTAAACAGACACAAGATGGATAAGCAGCAATTGATCGCATATATCCATGAAAATATCTATGACCCAAAAAAGTGCAGGATCACGCATTTAGCACCACTTTTCAACATTTCCGTTAGCTATTTTGGTGATCATTTCAAAAGAAAGTTCGGCATCAGTTTTCGTGGATATGTAAACCAGTACCGTATAAATCTAATTGAAAACAGGATCAGCAGTGGAACTTTAAGTATGAAACAGATTGCCGCTGAATTCGGATTTAGCGACGAAAGCCATTTTTCAAATTATTTTAAATCCCAGGCCAAACTTAGCCCGGCAGCTTACAAGAAGGGATCATGGCAGGAAAAGACTGTCCATGTGGGCGATGAAGACCATAGCCAGCTGTAAGGCCGTCACCAAAAAAACAATATGCTTCATGCAATAGAAATCGTAGATTTTTGAATTTGTTTATGTGGAGTGCCATTATAATTAAGACCTCCCGAAAATTTCATTTTCAAATTGAACTTTATAACTTTCATACTCGTCCAAAAATTTCTTTCTTTGTAGTTCAATATTGTTGTATTTTAGTTTCAATTCTTCGAAATTTCGTCTCAGCATAAAATGGTCTATTTTACTGCCCAAATAGTCCTGTAAGGGGTCAATTATACATATGTCAATTATGAAAAAGACAACCAAAACTGTAAAGTGTAATTCAAAGGGTAGGGGGAAACTTGCAGTTTCAAGCTGAATCTGGGTGTCACTTGCAACGCTATCAAGGTAATATGCGAACAAAAATGCCAAAATAAGCAGTACCCCCTTAACACCGATCTTCGACACGATTAAAATCCAATGCACAATTTTAAACTTCCGTTTTTGGGCTTTTATGGTATTTATTTGCTCTCGGTTTATTTCGGCATTTTCAAATGCTATTTTTTTTGCAAGTTTTTTAAGCTTCTGCCAATCGTAGTTAGGAACATTTAGACCATTTCGAAAAGTATCTATAAGTTTCCCTTCATCCGCAAGTTCTTTTAAATATTTACCAAATTTAATGGCATCATCTATATTATTATTGTGCTGGATACTAATCGCTTCTTCATATCCTTTCAAAATAGATAATTTGAAAGTATTTGGTAGAATTGCAATTGCCCGAGAATTGTTTGCTAATTTTTGGAACAAATTTATTAAGCTGTCAAATAAATCCAGTTTGCCAGATCCGGTTAGTTTAGCCTCAAATTCTTTCAGGTCGTTATCGGTTACATATGAACTTTCCATAACTAATTATTTTTTGAGAACCATATCTCAAAATGTCCAGGCCTGGTTCCCCGACCATTGCCAGGAATCTTTTGAGGCGTTTCATTTAAAGAGATCGCCAGGTTTTGACTTTTTATAATTGCAATGATTTTTTGTGCATCTGCAAATTCTTGTATACGATAATATCTTACTTCTGTTTTCGCTGGAATATAAATATTTCCTTTTTTTCCGACATTTTCGATGCCAGGGATCTGAAAGTTTTCATTTATCAAGGTAGCTTGAAGTGCAGTAGCCGCCTTTCTCTGCTCTTCGCTAATAATGTGAATGTAAACCCTCGGTATTAAATTGTTATAGCTTGCCACAAGCGGCAATTCATTTTGCTCAATCTTTTCAGTTATTTTTTCTTTTTTTAAGAGATCTTTCTCCGTTGGATTTTTAATCAAATTTAGTCTTTCCCGCTCTGCGATTAGCGATAAATGATGTTTAAATTCTACATTTACAGTGTCATAATATTCTTTCCATGACTGTTTCAAATCACCATTAGGCGCAACAATCGAGAGATATTTTACCAGCTGAAATCGTTCCTGAATTCCATCCACCTTCTTTACATCCTGTACATATTTATCAAAATACTCTAGTTCCTTTACGTCCTGTTCTCTCTCCTTAAACAGGTCAGTTATTATTAGAGTAATTGTAGTTAGTGCGATAGACACCACCGTGTATTTAGAGAGGTCGATAATTTTGTCCATCTGCTCCAGTGTTATCGTCTTTTTTACTATGAAATAAATAGCAACCACAAGCCCTACGATGGAAATTATTACAAAAATTCCGTATAGAATAAATGATACTGTTCCGGTATTTGTTGACATAACGAACTGCTATAGTAAATACTGCTGACTTGCTAGTTCTAATTTAAGTCAGAAAAATGCCGCCGGAAATAGCAATATTTTGCTATTTTAATTCTGGCCACATTATTTTCTAAACATTGGTAATGATAGCAGCGCAAGCAGCTCCGCTCCTGTAAGATGACATGTATTTGCTATTTTACATACTTGCTTAGGTTAAGGGATAGGGCGTTATTGACCCTGTATTATGGTTGTGGTTTGAGGAAAAGCGAAGGACTGAGCTTAAACATAGATGATATTCTGATGGAAAAGGAACTGGTGCTGGTAAGAAAAGGCAAAGGTTATAAAGCCAGGTATGTTGCTTTGACCGGGAGCAATAAAAAAGACCTGGAATACTACCTGACATTCTCCCGACCTTACCTGCTGAATGGTAAAAAGGAACCGGCATTATTACTGAACGCAAACGGAAAAAGGTTAAAGACCGCTTTTGAGCGAATGCAGAAACTACGGTCGGCATCAGGGATAAAGAAGCCCATCGGCCGCATACTTTACGCCACAGCATTGCCACACACCTTTTGCAATCAGGGATGAAGCTGGAACAGATTCAGCGGTTCTTAGGGCATAGCAGCCTGGAGAGTACACAGATCTATACCCATATTGTAAATGAACAGCTTTGAGGAATACTTAATAGAACTGGGCTTAAAGCCTGCTACGGTTTACCAGCACCGTAAATATGTCAGTTACTTTTTATCCTGGCTTGCAGAAGGAGGACGTGAAGAGCGTTCCGGCTTAAGCTTGGAACAGGTCAGAGACACCGAGATCCTGGATTATGCAGACCATCAGCGTCAGGTGGGCAATACAGTTAACCTGGTTAACCGGATGTTGCTGGCGGTAAGGTATTACTTTACTTATCTGCAAAAGGAAGGCAATAACCCATAATCCTGCTGCCGGAATCAGCTTGAAAGGGGCTGTAAGAACAGTCCCGAAAGACCTGCTGGAAAAAGCAGAACTGGAAGCTTTATATGGAGGTTATGCAGTTGTAGATGAGCGTAGCCAGCGGAATAAGGTCATGTTGTCCCTGCTGATCTATCAGGGAATCAGCAATGCGGAACTGCATAAACTGGAGTCCGGCCATATCAAATTAAAAGAAGGGAAACTTTATGTTCCGGCATCAGTACATAGCAACAGCAGGATGCTGAAACTGGAAGCCTTCCAGATCATGGAACTCTATGAATATATCCATGTGACCAGGTCAAAGATACTGACAGAGCGCAGTAAAGAACGTTCAGGGAGAAAGCCCAAAGCAATGAAATCAGCCCGGCAGATCTACCAGCTTTTTATCAGTATGAACGGTTGTGAAAACATCAAGAATAGTCTGTACCACTTTAACCAGGCTTTGCGGAAACTAAACCCTACGTATAAAAATGCGGCACAGATCCGGCAGAGTGTAATTACAGAATGGTTAAAAGAAAAGGACTTACGGACAGTTCAATATATGGCTGGCCACCGGTATGTAAGCTCTACGGAGCGTTACCAGACCACCAACCTGGAGGATCTGAAAGAAGCCCTGAACAAACATCATCCATTGAATAAGCAATAATAAATATATTTGTGCATGAGCAAGACCATAGTCATATCCGAAGAAACCATCATCAATAAAATATACCTGGTTAGAGGTCATAAAGTAATGTTGGACAGAGACCTTGCAGAAATGTACGGCGTAGAAACCCGTGTGCTGAACCAGGCTATAAAACGGAATGAAAAGCGCTTTCCTGCCGACTTTATGTTCCAGATGACCAGTGAGGAACTATCGGATTGGAAATCACAGAATGTGATATCCAATAAAGAGAAGATGGGCTTAAGGAAGCCACCAAATGTCTTTACCGAACAGGGTGTGGCAATGTTGTCAAGCGTGCTCAACAGCGAAACAGCCATAGAAGTGAATATACAGATCATCAGAACCTTTACCCGCATCAGGCAGATGTTGAGCGAACATACTGAACTTCGCCTGGAAGTAGAGAAAATCAAAAAGAAACTGGATAACCAGGACAAGAATATGGAAGTGGTATTCCAATATCTGGATGAACTGCTGGAGAAAAAAGACCAGCCTAAACCGGAACGCAAAAGTATCGGTTATAAAATCAATCCCGGTAAAACTAAATAGCGAGTGCCGTCCATTGAATCAATGGAGCAAGCGGAAGTTAGGCAAAGCCTTACTTTTCTGCCCTTAAGCTATCGCTAAGGGCTATTGAAGTATACTCCGGGTATACTTTACCACCTTCACACTATCGACAAGGCCGAAAAGAGTATACTCACCGGTATACTTTGGTACTGGAAGCCTGCGGCAGCATGGTGCTTCGCAGTAATAGTTGGGGAATCTTCCATTCCCCAAACCCCTTAGGAACCTCTTGCTGATAGAAAGAGCCGCTCTTTCCTCCCCACTGCCAAAGCACTTTCTATCAGTAAGAGGTTACCACCCAAAGCAACCACCGGGAGCCTTTAAAGTCGTTTTTTGTATAGCAAAAACATAAACTTGCTGCTTCAAGCTCCCTGCAATACTCCAATGAGCATAGAGGTTTGGGGAGATCTTTTGTTAAGCCACTAAGATACAAAGAAAGGGAAGCTGTCAAGGGAACGTGGAATAAAGCGGAATGGAGCGTAGCGTAATGAGCATTTATGCCGCGAAAGTCCCTTTACTGTTTTTCTTTCGGGGCTATCTTTGCTGTTACGGAAGATCTACTAACTAGCAGTATCGTTCATAGTTCCGCTATCTGTAAATAAAACCAACAAAAAACACAGGCAAAACCGGGCTTGTAAAACCCGAACAAAAAACTAACTATACGCATGAAGGAACGTTCTTTATAAACTGAAAAGTAGCTGCCAGCGAATCCGGCAAACCTTAAAAAAGTTGCGTAAGGGTGTTAGATTACGGCGCACGCTTTTACGGCCCGGTGATCGGGCGTTTTAATGTGATAGATCGCTTTGCGGAGAAATATGTGTCCATCACACCATACCAATATGCCGCTAACAATCCAGTCGTTAATATTGACATAAATGGCGATTCAACATGGACTACTACACGAACTGTAACTAAGGGAAACAATGTTACAAATTATTATACTACTCATATCACTGGTAAAGTACTAAAAAACTCGACAACTTATGGTTCGGCAGGGGATTTTGCATCTAAATTGAATGCAAAATTGAATAATCAACTGGAAGTTATACTAATAATAATCCGGATGGTGGAACTACAACAAATATATATAATATTGAAGCAAGCTATCAAGGAGCAAGTTCAATAGATGATGTTAGTTCGAGCGATCATTTACTTGTTTTGGTAGATCAGGTTACAGGATCTGCTGATGCTAAACTTGGAGGTGGGGAGGCTGTTGGAAGGGCGGATATAAATGGTAAAGTTGCTTATGTTGAAGCTGGAAGTACTGATGTGATAAATACTGCATTTCATGAGGTTGGACATAATTTAGGACTAGGTCATCCTGATAACAACAACACTAGTGATCCCATGTCTTATACGGGGCGTGGTGCACGGTTTTCTAGAGATCAAAATTTTTCGATATTTAAAAATGCTGAAAATGGTAGATCCAATAATGGATATAATAAAGCTAGAATTACCAATTCCATTAGTTCATTTAATAATATTTCAACGACTCAGCGGCCTTATAGAGGGATGAGAACTAAAGGAATGATATACCTAGACCTTTATAAAAAACAAAATTTATATAATATTTTATTATACATATATGAAGATTCGCAAACCATTTTTATTTCTGATAATAATAGTTATTATTAGTTGTAAAATATCAAATAAGAATATGGTAAGATGTGCTTTGTTTATTAATCCTGCACAAGCATTTTATTCCAATAAAGTTCACTTTATAGCAAAGCTTGATGATACCTTAATTTTAGATACTATTGTTAAAAATAAACGAGTTGATAATAGTGAATTATTGAAGTGTTTCAGTTATGAACTTGCTACTAAACAGATGCTCTCAATTAATATTGATGGAAAAGAAAAACAAATTAAACTTAATTCCAAAAATCAAAGATGCATAAATATTTTTGTTGAAATAGATGATCATTTTTTATTAGATCTTAGACAAGATAAAATTGAGCATGAAATGTTAGCTTCAAGAAAAAAATATAATAGTCGCAATATCTTAGATAGCCTAAGATCAAATGCTAAAAACAATGAATATAATAGTATTAAGGTATTGATAAAAAGCGAAAAATGCTATTGTGAAAATTGATAGTGGTTATTTATGATTACGGCGCACGGTTCTATGATCCAGTGATAGGGAGATGGAATGTGTTTGATCCGCTGGTGACAGGAGAATTAACTGCCAGCACCCGCCAACATACTAAATCTAGCAGTACAGAGACTATAGTCGCTACAAGTTACCAATATGATCATATAGGCAGAAAAATTGCTACCCTGCAAAAGATCAATAATCAGGCGCTGGTTGTGTTATCCAAATTGGATTATAACGAAGTGGGCCAGCTGCTCAGTAAAAACCTGCACAGTGTAGATAGTGGTGCGACATTTCTGCAATAGACAGAGTTTAGTTATAATGAAAGGGGATGGTTAAAAAACATGATTGCTCCTAAATTCAGCGAAAGCCTTTCCTACGAGGACGGAACAATTCCTCAATGGAATGGGAATATAGCTAATCAGTATTGGGTAAAGGAACTGATTTTCCCAATGCTTTCACTTATAATTATGATCCATTAAATAGGCTAATTAAAGCTGAGAGTGCAGGTATTGTTATGAAAGAGTCTATCACCTACGATGAGATGGGCAATATTAATACCCTGAAAAGAGATAACGACAATGCAAATCCTTACCATTATCATGGAAATCAGCTATCGTACGCGGAGAACTTCACAATATCTATACATACGATGGCAATGGAAATGCAACAGTGGACGGAAAGACCAGTCTAAATTTTGAATACAATTATTTAAACTTGCCCACACGGGTTAGCAACAGCACAGGTGGGACTGTTGTAAACTATATCTATGATGCTACTGGCAAAAGACTTGCCAAAACGAGTTCTGCAGGAACTGTAAACTATCTGGATGGCATTCAATATAAGGTAAATAATACCATCGATTTTATTCAAACAGAGGAAGGTATTGCCAGAAGTAATGAGGGGAGTTATAGCTATGAGTACAATTTATCCGACCATTTGGGCAATGCCAGGTTTACTTTCCATAAAAGTCCGGTCGGAAATGAATTGGTACCACTGCAGGAAGATAACTATTATGCCTCTGGACTAAGGAAGAGTGTAAATGAAGGAAATAATAAATATCTTTATAACGGAAAGGAGTTACAGGAAGAGTTAGGGCAGTATGATTACGGGTCACGGTTCTACGATCCGGTGATTGGAAGGTGGAATGTGGTTGACCCGCTGGCGGAAATGTTTGATCCCCTGTCGCCTTATAATTATAGGATGAATAATCCTATCTTAATGATTGATCCAGATGGGAATGCCCCGGAGGATTTTTCAAATGGTAACATTTATAGCAACAATTGTCCGTTATTACCTGGGCTGGGCATATATTTATTTTTTCTAAAATTCATAGATAGCCAGCCTTTTCAAACCACAAGCCCAAACAGCCAGCTATTCCTCATTTTTGTACTTAAGTTGGGGGAAAGTTTACGCATGTTCACCGGGTCCAACTTAGTAAAATGTAAGCCACAATACAAATGAAACCCGTGTCCAAAAAAAATTAAAAAATATTTGTAAATAAAATACCTATTTTCTAATTTTAAACTCCTCGTTATACATTATTTTAAATAATGAATGACCCCGTTGTGAAACGGGGTTTTTTTGTGCCCTGTAAACATCAAAGGAATCTTGAGCACCGCACTAAAAAATGTTCCATTTCCAATTTCTAGCCGGTACTTAAGGTTAGGTTGTCTTTAGGTAGACGTTAGGGCAAGTCCGCATCTACTCTCCTTTAATAGCACCACCACTCCACATGTTTGAACTAGTTAAAATGACTGTATTTGCATCGCTGTAAACGCGGTAAGCCAGTGCATTTACCCTAGGCACAACCTAACTACTGGTACCAGACAAGCCGGCTACTCCATCAGTTTCATGGACATAAATAGACATAAATGGACAAAACTGGACAAATTTGGACATTCAAGGACACATCCTTTTTTCTGAAAATCCACCACTTATTTTGTAGAACATTTAAAAAACAATAAAATTATGGCAACAAAAAAGGGAAATTTTATAAGGGGCATAGTTGGCCCGCTTATTTTCAGAAAATTAAACGGTAAACAAGTAGTGAGTTCACGTATCCCGGCTGGTACGATGAAACAGACTGAAGCTACAAAACAGGCAGCTGGAAATTTTGGTGCCGCCAGTGGATTATCCAAACACTTTCGGCTGATGAATCAATCGTTGATTGCGGGGCATAATGATTCGGGCATGTTTAATCGTCTCACTTCCCGCTTCGTTGAAAGCCTAAACAAGTCTCGCGATAGGGAAGATAAAGGTTTCAAATTTTCAACTGATAGTTTTGACTCCCTCACCGGATTTGATTTCAATATCAATTCGCCGGTGGCCGACAGAATGAGTTTGCTCCCAGGTCTTATTTTGGAAGACAGTCAGCTAAGGTTATTTTACCTGGAAACACCAGAGGAAATTGATCTCAAATTCCCGGTGAAAAGTATGGATTGTGAAATCATAGCAAGCATGGCGGTTTTCAACTTAAAGAAAGGACAAAGGGTATTTACCTCCGACCTGCAACAGCGGGTAGTTAAAAAGAAGAATCCTGTGATTAACGATCTTGAATTTAGGTTCAATGCACCTCAGGGTTGCCTGTGTATCGTAAGTATCTTATTAAAGTACTATTCCGTGATGGATATCCGAGGCACGCTGGTAAATACAAAGCAATTCAGTCCTGCGGCAATCTGCGGCGCTATCGTTACGCCTGGTACCTTCAAAAATACCGATAACCGTAACTGGTTGGTAATGGATAAAGTAAAACTCTGCCGGCGCTAACCCAATCTTCATTAAAATGTCAAGGCTCCCTCTTTCAAAAAAGTTGGGAGCCTTTTTTATTTAACAAAATAAACTCCTTAATAACTTGTATCAAATGCAAAATAAGCTAAAAACGACTAACTATTTTAATTAATATAATATATACACAATGACAGATGACCATAAGATTATCGGAAAAAATGTAGAAGAACAAAGGTTAAAAAAGGGAATGAAGCGGTGGGAAGTTGTCCGACTTCTGGAGATTTCTTTGCCAGAATATACACAAATTGAAAGAGGAGCGGAAGATTTCACTATTAACGATGTTGCGGAATTGGCTAAGGTCCTTCGTGTTCATCCTTATGTTTTGTACAAGGGAGCTATAGAATTGGAGCCCCTAAAGGGGAGTTGATCAAAGCGAAGCTAAAAGCCCTAATAGAACAATTGAAGGCTGAAATTGCAGCAATAAAATTGGAAACAAAGAAACTGGAAGACCAATATGGTTTGAAGTAATTAAGCAATCTGAAATCTTAATAAGGTAGCCTTTGTAAATCCAACCTTATCAAAATAAAATTTTTAATTATTTTTTTGAATAAGAAAAATTATATTTTAATTTGCACCTCAGAATAATTGTAATATCAAATAATTACTTATTCTGGTAAAATACAATGCTTTTTGCTTGATATTAACAGAATAGTTTAATAACAATAGAATATAAAACATGGACAATCCATCTAATTTTACCTATTTAGGAAACAACATCACCAATCTTAGAAAAGATAAAAAGTTGACCGAGGGAGACATGGCGGAACAGCTAGGCATTTCGATAGTCGACTACTTAAGGCTTGAAACTAACCCAAGGAAATCCGGAATAGAACTACTGTTTAGGACGGCTGACGTTTTAGGTGTTAACCCTGCAGTACTGGTTCATGGAGAAATGGAGCCAAACATAATGGGCTATATTGAAAAAAACGAGGAACTTAAAATGATGGTAGAAAAGCTCCAAATGGACATTTTAAAGCTACAAGGAAAGCTTATCGATTTGCATAACGATAACCAAAACAATAAAGACAACGGATAAGCTGACAGCACAAAGGCATCCGCCCATTCTGGCGGATGCCCCTTAACATGCCTTATTACAAATCATCAGCCAGTTACTTGCCGCTGTCGGCTTGGGCACCCTTGTCCTTATTCCGCTTCCTCGGCGGTCAATTTTAACAACTCTTTGCGGCGTTGCACAAAATTGTGCATGGTGTTCATAAAGAAAAACATACTGTGATTGTCGGCTTTGATGATGTTCACATCGCCACGGAATTCCACATCCGCAAGCGAAATCATGCCCATATAATAGTTAAGTATTTCTGCCGGGTGGCATTCATACAGCTGGCACATGGCGCAGAAATCCTTTGTCAGCTTTAGGGGTGTTTCCCCATCAAGATAGAGCTTTCTTGATTTTGGGTAGTAACTGCCTGCGGTCGACTTTAGCAGTCCGTCCACATGTTTGGCTACTTCCTTTTTGGCCAGGGTTTCATAAGCGCGCTTTTCAACAACAATTTTTAGAATAGCCAGCAAGTGGTCCTGGGTTTCTTTGCTATTATCCGTGATCACATTTGTACCTGGTCTTTTGGTATCAAGGTAACGGAAAATAGTCTCTAGGGCTTCACTAAATAAGCAGCTGTAACCTGGTTTTAAGGCATGGAAAAGTGTACAGCAGTCAATAAAGATTTGCAGTGCAAACTGCATGGTAATTTTGCAATTGCTGCAGGCCTCTTTGAACTCTGCTGGCACTGTGATCAGGTTTTGGTTTTGATTAGTCATTTGCATTAAAAATTAAACGGTTAAAAATTTAATTAATTAAGCCTCTAACTAAGGGGGGCTGCCAACACAAAATAGGGCTGGTAACTCACTCGGTCTACTGCCTAACGGTTCTAAGAAAACCACCATTCCTTTTGGAAATGGCCCACGCAGTAGACATAAGGAGCACCAGCCCTATATTGCATATAGGGTGATGGATGCTACACTTACGCTCGCGTGGTAAATTTCTTAGATTTTTAGGCGAGGCTTGTATTGCAATCCTATTCTGTATGACTAGAACTACAAACATATAACAATTACTCAATTGTTACAATAGCAAACGTACTATGGTTTAAATTAAATAGCAAATAAATTACTTAAAATAGTTAATTTTCCGGAAAATCGGCTTTTTGCCGAATTTTTGTCGAGGCATGTTCGTTGCTTATAATGGAGCCGAAGGACGTGTTTTTCGCTGATCGGCTTGTACGATTGCGCGTTACCTGCAAATGGGGTTTCTGTATCATCACTGCCAAGTATAGTTTAGAGTTCGTATTTATTCTTGTTGTTTTCCTTAACAATCCCTCAACAAATAAGTAATTGTTAGGTAACAATAGTCTGCGTAGTTCACTGTACATTTATTAAGTTAATGTACGCTCGATATGAGGAAAATAAATGTTAAATGACTGTCACTACTAATATCACTTTATGTAAGTATGATTAGCTGATACCAAGAAGATGCTCAATACGCATTAAGAGCTTGGGCAGATACTCCACAAGCAACCGTACCGGTAACTAGATAAAAGATTATCCTGCATATCAGACAGGGCGAAAAATACATGAATAACATAAAATCCCTTGTATTATTAATAATTTTATATTCATTATTCTTATTAAATGCCAATATATCATTAGCTCAGAAATTCAACTCAGCTCCCTTATTCGACGTTTTAAAGAAAACTGCCGACAGTACAATCATTTTTTCGTACATGGGTATCATATATGAATACTCCGATTATTATATCATCAGCAAAACGGGTGACACCGTTAATATGTATACCTATCGATATAAAAACCTGATAGAACCTTCTCCCAAGGTAATACTCCCTAGAGCTATAAATAGGATCATCAGCCATAGAAACTTAATGATGATGATGCAGGAGCCTCCTGATATTAATGCTTTGTTTGCAGTAAAAATTGCTGAAAAGAAGGTATTGAATAAGTTGTGGGAAGAATTGGCAAAAGAGATGATCTGGAAAATAAAGGATGATGTGGATGACGGTGAAGGATGTCTCAGTATAGGAGATGAAAAACGGCCAAATTATATATATGATGGAGGTGGACTATTTTTTAAATTGATCACAAAAGATAAAGTAAGGGATTTAAGGTTCTACGCACCTCATCATTTCGAGAAGTATTGTCCCGGTCGTGCCGGTAGAATTTCAGCAATTAAAGTGGAACAAATAATAAAGGCGTATTTTCTTGCTGCTGGTGAAAAAGACTTTGGTGTGCTAAAAAAACACAATCCGCTATTTAGAAATTAATTAAAAAACGCTGTAAACCTGATTTAAAAGCTCCTCACGTGATTCCTTGTGAAATTCTATCGTGGGATACTATAATTTTGCTGTTTACCACTACCTCTTTCGCATTATAGCCCAATTTTATTCGCTGTCTATAGCGGAGCCGTAGGTCGTGTTTTGGTAAACAACCATTCTGGGATGACCGTTCCAAGCAGGGCGGGGGATACAATATTATTATGCGTTCTGTGTTCAAATATCCAGAACCTGGTTTTTTGTTGTTCGCTAATGGCCTTGTACAATTGCGCGCTACCCGCAAATGGGTTTTCTATATCATCACTGCCATGGATTAACCAAATAGGCACGCCCTGCAATTCCTCTGTGTTTTCAAACTGCGGAACGCTGGCAATAGCTACTGCAGCTGCAAACATGGATGGCTTTATATTAAGGAGATCTATTACAGACGATCCACCCATCGAGTATCCAACCAGATAGATCCTGTTCTCATCTATATTGTGAGTCTTCTTTAACGTATCTATCAGGTCAAGGATGGCAAGCAGCGGTGGCTGGGCTTTAGAGGTTGGTATTTGCCTTTGCTGGTCAAATGTATAAGTAGTTGCGCGGCTAGCAAACTGTGGCGCCACTACAAAAGCCGGGTATTTAGTCCTGTTGTTTTCATCAAGCCAGATTCTTGCCAGCGGTTCAAGCTGAGAAGTATTGTCAGTACCAATCCTGGTTGAATTATGAAGGGTAATAATTAAAGGATATTTCTGTGATGGCTCATTGTTCAGCGGGCTCAATAAACGGTAGGGTATCGTAGTGCTGTCTTTGGTAACGAATGTGTTGGCAACAAAATCCTGGTCGGGCAGTGTGTTGAGTGCCTTTTTTAACGCCCTGGTATTTGCAGTATCGTTCACCAGCTTAATTGTGCTTATTCCGAATTCGGGATAGACGGTTTTGCATGAATATATGTTGAGCAGGAGGGTGAGTACGGCAAAATAAATAGAAATTTGAGTAACCATGTTCATTTGGTATTGATTTCTAGTTTAACGGCTATGAACCTATCATAAGTATACTCAATTTTTTTTGTACAGAGAAATCTTATGATAGGTTCATTTATAATTTAACAGTATTTGCTTTTAATAGCAAACTTTACAAGCCCTGCGGCCCATTTTTATTGCTTCGGCTTTGCTCACCTTTACTGTTTGATGGGTGCAGTTGTTTAAACCGCGGCATTCATAGCTGTGGTAAACTTTTGCGCCTTTGCTATCGCATATATATACTATATCAGCGCGGGTGTTTTTTGATGGTGCAGTATGCGATGCATAAGAGGTGGAAACGAGAATTGATAAGAATAAGAGAGCTGTTTTCATATATTAATCCGTTATTGTTATTTACGTATAAATATATGAATATTTCTTATAGTGATAAAAGAAAGAGTGGGAAAAAATATTTTTGATATTTCTTTCTGTATCAGGTAGAATTCTCTGATAGTTATCTTGCTATAGACTACAATGGCGGTATCATATCACTTATTGTTCTTTATGCAAAACATACTTCTCAAACATATACTCCGTCATGGGCAGTAGCCTTCTATTGCTATCTTCCGGATTCTCGCCCCCTGTGGTGTAAAACTCTACTTTCCCGTTTATCTTAGAATAATGAACCTTTCCAATTGCATTTCTTGTAATCGCAGCGGTATTTTTTATTTTCTTTAAGTGAAGTAGTCTGAATGTGTCCAAAGGAACAATTACTGAACCGTCAACCTTTTGATCATAGGCTATCGCTTTATATTGACTACCATCCCAGTACATGTATTCCTGTTTAGTTCTATCAAAAAATAGGTACGAACCCATCAAAATGACGAAAGCAGCTATAAAAGCCAGAATAGTTTTGTTGAATTTGGGAGGAATTTGGTAATCAGCTTTAGTATCATTAGAACTTAGTAATGTCGTTACAGAGACTTCTTTTGGATCATGTTTTAAAGCCTCAGTATCCTTTGATGAGTCAAAAATCTCATTGTCATCTACTGCATTTTCTATTATATTTTCCTCACTGGCTGGATCTTTCACTTTAGCCTGATCTATTTGGGTGACTGACGATTCCATGTCAGATCTTACCAGGTCATAAATATCCCCAGGCCTGTATGGTCTCGGTTCAAAATCAATCAACCAGGCTAAGAGTTCAATGTTCTTATCGCTGGTTCCACTTTTAGTGTCTTTCTTTAAAAACAGGTCTAAAGGCTTAAACTTATCAGGACTAGCCTTCCTGATCTTTTGCAAATACTCTCCTGCGTTGTTGGCAGGTTCGAATAGCGACGAAAAGGTCTCCATATCCCTGTCAGAATACCGATCAGGGAAGACCTGCATACATTCCTTTTTTAGGTTAGCTGGAGTTGATAATAACAAATTACGGGGTAATTTACCTTCATTTTTTTTCTTTTGATAAGCCAGAATTACCGCTTGTTTATAATCTTCAAACCTTTTCAAAATACTTGAGCGCTATTAATTAGATGGAATTATTGGAATTTCTCAGGAATTTTCGGAATTCCAATGGAATGATTGGAATCTTCGGAATCCTCTGATAGATAATCAATTACCTGCCCATATGTTTGCATTAGAAATCAGTTCAGGCTTTGATTAGCTATCAGGGCTTAAATGTACAAAACAGATTTCATAAAGAGATGAAAGCGCGGTAGTTAGTAGCCGGTTTG
>Ga0247815_10000531_pt1 | contig 30110 bp, 22 predicted proteins | sample UWRJL194509B1_FD_181014 | JGI IMG/M metagenome (GOLD analysis project Ga0247815, IMG submission 181014) | Plant litter microbial communities from Arlington Agricultural Research Station in Wisconsin, United States - UWRJ-L194-509B-1 | ecosystem: Environmental > Terrestrial > Plant litter >...
GTACTGGCTTCACGATAGGTACTGACGAGCCAACGTCCAGTAACATTAGCAGGGATTACAAAAAAGTGGGTGGCGTACTGCTGGGGTATCTGTATGGCGGAGATGTCGGCATCAACCTGGGACGGACGCTGCAACTGCGGGCAGGGGTCCGCTTCTCTGAGGTGGTGGATGTCGAGTACAAGTCGGCCAAGGATGCAGAGTACGAGTTTCCAGTCTTTACTCCGACATATAAAAAACAAATATTCACCTTCGGGCTGCGTTTCGGACGACTTTAACACTGGGCGAAATGAGACATATTTTACTGATTCTAGTAACCATGGGACTGTTTTCTGCCTGCGGAACTAAAAAAGAACTGGTTCGGACCGGGGCCTTTTATGATATCGCCCCGCGTTTTGTCCGTACAGAGGGTAGTAAGGATTATTTCCTGGTCTATGGTAAAGGACTCAATGAACAGGCATGCCTGGGCAATGCGAGTGTTTATCTATTAAAAACGCTGATCTACCAAGGATCCAGGGAAGGTACCAATATCGCGCCTCTTTTAAATGAACCCAAGTCAATAGCAGCTGTAAAAGCTCAGGAGCAGACCGTCATAAACGGTTTGCTGATGCGGACCGGTCTCCTGGAAAGTAGCGGTAGTCCGACCAACCGCATCAGGCAATCGACAGATAAAGATGCCTTGTACAACATGTCATTTGAGATCGGTGTGAACAGAAACCTTTTAGCAACAGAAATAGCCAGATTTAAATAAGAGCGACTATGAATATTAAAGTGATGGTATTTGCGTTGCTGTGCGGACTGATGTCTGTGACGGCAGGATATGCGCAAAAAGAAAAAGATAAAAACAAACTCATGGATGATGAGTACGAAGTGAAATTCCTGAGGACGGCAGTGGAGGGCACCATCCTTTTTAAGGTCTATTCCTATGGGAAAAATGAAGATGCCTGCATCGAAAATGCCAAGCGTAATGCCATTAGGGCGGTATTGTTTACAGGAATCCCGGGGTCCGATCTGCAAAAGCCTCTGGTGACTGATGCCGGAGCAATTGAGGCGCACAAAGATTACTTTACGGCTTTCTTTAAAAAAGGAGGAAAATACCTGCAGTATGTGGCGCTTTCGACTGACGGCTCTATTGATTCTGAGGACCGGCTTCGCGTAGGAAAGCTGACAAAAATAGGTGTGGCAGTATTGGTGCAAAAAGCAGCTTTGCGTAAGGAGATGGAAGATGCCGGGGTGATCAAATCATTAAGCAGCGGTTTTTAAGAAGAGATGTTATGAAAAAGATTTTTAGTTCAATCCTACTGCTCTTGCTGGCCTTGCAGGGATACAGTCAGGCAAAAAAACCAACTATTATGGTCGTACCTTCCCGGCAGTGGTGTATATCAAAGGGCTATTTTACTTCCTTTGATAACTTTGGAGCCATAGAGAAAGTACCCGACTACCAGAAGGCCTTTGATGAAAACCCGGACCTGCTTCTGGTGGTTTCAAAGATCAATACCTTATACACAGACCGTGGATTTGAATTGCGGGATTTAAGTCAGATGCTGTCTTCGATCGGCAAAGGTTCTGCTGAAGATGCAGCTTTAAACATGGACAGGGCAAACAGTGGAAAAGGCGCAATAGCAGAATCCTTGTTCGACAAACTAAGGAATGTGGCAAAAGCCGATATCCTCATTGAAATCCAATGGACAGTAAATGCTTCCGGACCCCAAAAATCGGTCACTTTCATCATGCGGGGACTGGATGCTTACACGGATAAACAAATAGCCGGTGCTGAGGGTACAGGGCCACGGTCTATTTCTTCAGACATGCCCTCACAATTGGTAGAGGCAGTATTGCAGCACATTGACAATTTTAATGCACGCCTGCAGGCGCATTTTGACGATCTGTTTGTCAATGGCCGGGAAATCAAGGTGGAACTGAGAAGGGATGCGGATTGGGCAAAAGATTTTGAAAGCGAATTTGGTTCGGATGAACTGTCCTTCCAGATTGAAGACTGGATTGCAAAGAACACCGTAAAAGGCAGGTTCACTACGGATGAGGCTACAGAAAATAAGCTCGTTTTTAGTCAGGTGCGGATCCCGATGTACGATGACAACCAACGGCCTATAGATTCCCGCGCTTACGGCAGGAACCTGCAGCGGTTTCTAAGAGCGGCACCATTCAATATTGACGCAAAGATAGTAACAAAAGGCCTGGGCTATGTCCAGCTCATCTGTGGACAAAAAAAATAAGATTATGTGGATAAAAATACAAATCGCAGCACTTGCAATAGTGTTGTCTACAGCCATGAGTGCTTTTGCACAAAAGCAAACAGACATCAGTCTGACGCCGGTAATGGACAATAGTACTGGTGATTTTAGCGAATCTACCAGAGCAATATTGCTCAATAAAGTCAGAGCGGGAATTACCGCCCAGGGCCATGCCGGTTCAGAAGTGTCAAGGTTCATTGTTCTGGTGAATCCTGAAGTCACAGATAAGCAGCATAATAACCAAAATCTGATGTTTACCTATACTTTGCAATTCAGTGTGATTGACCTGGTAATGGACAAAACCTATGGTAGTTTTTCCCAGCAAATGGGTGGGGTAGGAAAAACACCCGACCAAGCATTTGCTGATGCCATTCGCAGACTAGACCTTTCTAAAAGCCGTTTGTCGGCCAAACTGAGTGCATCCGTGTCAGAGATGCTGAAATTCTACAATGCAAACTGCGGACACATTCTGGAAAAATCGCGGTTGTATATGGCTGCCGGGAAGTATGAAGCAGCCCTGGGTAACCTTGCTTTTCTGCCCGACCTGTCCAGCTTAAGCTGTAAAAAAGAATACAACACACTTTTGCTAAGTGTACTTAAGCGGTATACCGCTTATAAATGTCAGGCGCAGTTAACCGAGGCAAAAAAGGAATGGAGCCTGAACCCTACGGTAGAAGGGGCGAAGTCTGTATCTGCGATCTTGTCCGGCATTACACTCAGTGCCGACTGCAAAAAGGACTTTGATATCCTGCTCAACAACATAAAAGGCAAGCTGGAGCACGACCAGTTTGATGAAAAGGAATTTAGTAAGCAAATTTTAAAAGGATATATAGACATAGAGCGTGATGCAATTTCCGCATCAAGAGATATTGCCGTGGCTTATTACCAAAATAATTTTTATAAAGACTACTATTATAACGGTAAGGATTATTGAATCTTAAAATCTTCATAAAGAAGGGCTGATTTAAGATATTTGATTAAAGTATTTTTATCTTACCGCACAAGTTTAGACCTTATGAAGTTATGGCCCATTTTCTTACCACAATCAGCCTCAACAGACTTGAACACCTATGCAACATCATTCCATCACTTTTACTTCAAATCGGTGAGGAAAGTTTTTCCGCGAAACCCGGCCCTGACAAATGGAGCAAAAAGCAAATACTGGGGCACCTGATCGACAGTGCCACCAACAATCACCACAAATGGATCCGGGGTCAGTTTGAAGACAAACCTTTTATTCGCTATGATCAGGACCAGTGGAATACAGCTGGCCGTTACAATCAAATTCCTGCTGCTCAACTCGTGGCATTTTGGAGTGTATACAACCTCCAAATTGTCAGTCTTATTAAATTGATTCCTAGAGATGTCCTCCAGAGATTGTGTTTTAATGGGACAGAGGATGTAACTTTAGAATGGCTGTTTAATGACTATGTGGTTCATCTGGAGCATCACATGAGGAATATTGTTACATACGACTAATACACCAAGATTATGAGAATCGCCTTGGCATCCGCGCCCTTTCCTGCATCACTTTCAGATGTTTGTTTTGGCTGGAAAAATTGGTAAGCGCAGCCGCAGCGCAACAAGCTGAGATTATTTGTTTTCCGGAGTCTTATCTGCCCGGCTATCCTGGGATGGCTTACCCACCGGAAGACCGCATCGCCTCGGCTCATTCTATAGCTGTTATTGTACCCATGGACTGGCACTCGTCAAAAGGCATTCTTAATATTGCCTATGTCTTTTCAGGCGAATCCTGATAAGGCTACAGGCTTACTCGCCAAAAGGTTCAGGAATGAGCTTTACTATTGATTTCATTTTAGTTTATTCACAGCCTCTTCAGACGACGCTAAAAAATTAACTTGTTTGCCTTTATTACTTTCATAAATAAAATCCCTGATGCTCTGCCCGGGATATTTTTCGAAAGCGCCAACAATAGCTAACTGAATCCTGTAATTAGAGAATTTCTGCAATATTTCTCCGGCAAGCCCTGTTTTAAGGTCAAAAAAATCAGGAGTAATGTTCTTTTCGTGAATGATGATCTTGTCAAAATCCTGGTAATAAAGGTCAACCATAAGTTGCAGCCCCTCTTCAGCATTGTTGATCAGTATTTCTTCTGAAGTGACTTCAGCTATTTTGCTTTCGCCGCTTGTATGCGCTTCAATCTTCATGTCAATAAATATTCGTTAAATATATCTATTCTTTTCAAAAGCGTCTTGCCGATTGTGCCGCGTAACGTTATCCTTTTCAAGGCACCATACAGGAGAAATCTTTCCGGCCTCTAACTGCCCTCTAAGGCGCGTCTCTAGGCCCTTTCTAGGGCCATAGCCCCAGAAAGGGCGCTATGATGCCTGTCTGATTTGGTTAAGTCGGCAGAAAAGATTTAGTTGTGGAAAGTATACATTATAGTAAGAATTGGGTATTTTTGTAATCTAACTTAATATAAAGAAACAGAATGGGAATTTTAAAGAATGGCCGCCTTTGGCGGTATCACCGGCACAACGGGTGGCTTAACGAGCTATTGGCTTAATGGCCAGAATGTAACGCAGGTAAAATCTGGTAAACGTAGTCATCAAAGTTTGAAACAGTTGGCTAACTGTCAGGAAATCAGTGTGCTAAATGAATTTTTTGAAGATATTTGTCCGCTGCTAAAGGTCGGCTTCGGCAATGAAGCATTGGGAACAACCAAAAACTATCACAATATCGCTACCTCCTACAATAAAAAGAACGCCATCAAGGGAGAATACCCGGACTTGGAGATGGATTACCCAAAGGTGCTGATCAGCCGGGGGAATCTGATACCGCCAACTGGCGTGACCGTAGAAGTAGTAACAGCCGGTTTGAAGTTTAACTGGTACACAGATGGCTGGCAAGGTGGTTATGGACTTGACCAGGTCATGCTCCTTGCTTTCGATCCCGAATCGAAAGAAATAGCCTATATAGCTTATGGTGCTCACCGCTACCAGGGGCATGAGATACTGGAACTGCCGGATGATATGAAAAACAAGCCGCTGGAAACCTATATTTCTTTTGTGGCGATAGACCGGACGGATGTAGCAACAAGCTTATACACCAGGTTTACCGGTTAGGCCACAAGCCCAATATTGTTTAAGTTTGCGCTATGGTAAAAATTGGTCTGCTTTCCGATACACATGGTTTTTTAGATGATGCTGTTTTCAAACATTTTGCGGACTGCGATGAAATCTGGCATGCAGGAGATTTTGGCGCAGATGTAGCGGGCAAGCTTGCCGCTTTTAAACCGCTACGGGGGGTGTATGGCAACATAGACGATAAAGAGATCAGCACAGTTTATCCTGAAAATTTGAGGTTTACGGTAGAAGGGCTTGATGTCTGGATAACACACATCGGTGGTTATCCAGGCAAGTACGCTCCCCGGATCAGGCCTGAAATTTATGCCAAGCCACCGAAGCTCTTCATTACCGGGCACTCACACATCCTCAAAGTGATGTACGATAAAAAAATAGATTGTATGCACATCAATCCTGGAGCAGCAGGAAATTCCGGTTGGCACAAAGTAAAGACGCTGATCAAATTTAGTGTGTCAGCCGGAAAAATACATGACTTAAGTGCCATTGAAATAGGTAATCGATAACGGATTATGACCTGATGGTCATCGTAGCAATTTTAGTCGGTAAACTGCCGTTTAATACCCAGCTTCTTCATTTTCGAACTGAGCGTAGTCGGTGGCACATTGAGCACTTCTGCGGCACCTCCTGAACCCCAGACTTTGCCTTGGCAGCGTTTCAATACGGACAGGATGAACTCACGCTCGTTTTCATAAAAGGTCTTAGCTCCCGGGTTTTCTCCATGCTGAGCAACAGTTTGCCGTTGTGATGGCAGTATGATGTTGGTCAGGATGCTGGTTTTTGACAGCAGAATTGAACGCTCTATCAGGTGTTCCAGTTCGCGGATATTGCCGGGCCAGTTGTACATTTTAAGCTGATTTAAAGCTTCTTCAGTAATTCCGACCACATTTCTTTCTGTTTTTTCACTATAGAGCCTGATGAAATGTGTGACCAGCGCAGGGATGTCCTCAATTCGGTCGCGCAAAGCGGGCATGACCATCGGGAATACATTTAACCGATAGTAAAGATCCAGTCTGAACCTGCCCTCGGCTACCTCTTTTTCCAGGTCTTTGTTGGTTGCCGCGATGATCCGCACATCAATCTTAATGGGTGTATTGCTACCAATGCGTTCAATTTCTTTTTCCTGAAGGACACGAAGTAGTTTGACCTGCAGGTCCATAGACATCTCGCCGATTTCATCGAGAAAGATAGTACCTCCGTTGGCCTGCTCAAACTTCCCGATCCGTTTCTCATGCGCCCCGGTGAAGGAACCTTTTTCATGACCAAAGAGTTCTGATTCGATCAGGCTGGCGGGCAGAGCCGCACAATTGAGCTTGATGAATGGCTTTGCTTTTCGGGCTGAGCATTCGTGGATGCAGCCCGCTATCCGTTCTTTTCCTGTTCCGCTTTCGCCAAGGATCAGCACCGAAGTGGAGGTAGGAGCGACGCTGCTCAACTGGTCAAATGCATTGAGAAGCAGGTGGCTATTGCCGACAATTCCTTTAAAATAGGGCTGAACAGCAATTGAGGGACTTGATGTGCTGTCCTCCCTTACCGATTCATCATCCTGACCGATGATCATTTCTACGGTCTTTGTAAGAGGCCCCTGAAGTTTGCTGATCTCTGCAGCGTAGTCCGACAGGTAGGCGCCGGGCTTGCGGCTATAAAAATAGAAATGAAAGGTTCCCCCATTTTTTAACATCAGCTGCATGACCAGGTTGGAACGCATTCCAAACGTTTCCCCAACTAAGATGTCATAGCGGGATTTGTCTTGCAGCAATAAGTCCAATACTTTTCGTGTTTGCCTGGCGATGTTAGCCAGTTCTGCCGGGCGGATGACCTGGTACTCGTCAAATCCAAGCCGTAAGAAACTCGTTTCATCAGTTGGCAGCAGATCTGAGCCCGCAGAAAGGTATTCAAATGGAATAAAGGATTGTAACGCCATGGCAATCTTCAGCAGTTTTTCCTCCCTTGGTTCCCCGCGTTCCACAATCGCTGTCAGTTGTTTTTGCAATAAAGATTCTTTGCGGATCTTGGTTTCCTGGCTGTTTTGATAGCGGTATTTGGCGATTTCCAGGGTGACAAGCAAATCTTTTTCCCGAAAGGGTTTTACGATGAAACCATAAGGCTCAGTAGTTTTTGCGTCTGCAAGTATCTCCTGGTTAGAATTGGCGGAGACATAAATAAAGGCGATGTTCTCCTCCTTCAATTTCTTTCCAAGGTCAATGCCGGTGAGTTTTCCTTTCAGAAAGATGTCAAGCAATACGAGGTCTGGGCGGTCGTTTTCAATCATCTTCAGGGCAATGTTTACCGAGCGGGCTATACCTGAAACGTTATAACCGGCTTTTGTAAGACTGATCTGTATGTCATTGGCCTCGACAAACTGATCTTCAACAATTAATACTTTTTCATTCATAACTAATAGGGGAGTAGGTGGATATTTCTTCCTGAACAAAGGCAATCAGGATTGTGGTGCCGCTTTCGCTGCTGATTTGAAACGAGCCGTTCAGGTCTTCGCTGAGACCCTGCATCAGGCTCATGCCCAATGTACCACTTTGCCAGCTGTCAAAATCAGGAGGCAGGCCGGTTCCATTGTCTGCAATCTTCAATACATAATTTTCTTTTTTCAGTTGTGTCAGGTGGATACTGATCTTTCCGGGTCTGTTGCCCGGAAAAGCATATTTAATGGCATTCGTGATGGCTTCATTGAGGATCAGACCGAGGGAAACTGCTTGTGCAGCATCCAATTTGAGGGGCGCGATATCCGTATCAAATATCAGGTGCTGACTGCTGAAACTGTCTTTGAGGTATTCGATCAGTTCCTGTATATACACCGGTAGGTCGATTACCGCGATATTATTGGACTGGTACAGTTTCTTGTGGATTAGTGAGATGGCCTGGATGCGGTTTTGACTGTCTTTGATCGCCAGCAGGGCAGCTTCATCATTCAGGTAGGACAATTGCGTACTGAGCAGGCTCATCACCATTTGCAGGTTGTTTTTTACACGGTGATGAACTTCTTTGAGGAGCCATTCTTTTTCCTTTAGCAGATGCTCTAGCGAGGTGTTTTTCTCGTGGATCACCTTTTGCTGGAGCTGCAGCTGGTTGTTTCCCCTTTGCTTGATCCTGTAGCGGCTGTATAGCAGGATTAGAATGACAGACAGCAAAAATACACCGCCGAGGGTAATGTTTTTAGCAGCTTTTGTCTGTTTCAGTTCTGCAGATTGGAGTTCCGCCTGTTGCCTGAGCAGCAGGATGTTTTGTTTTTGCAACCGTAGGTCCCGGTCTTTGTTTTCTGTTTCATACTGGATCTGGAGTTCTTCAATCTGCCTGCTTTTGGTTGTATTGAAAATGGAGTCGTTCAGCGTTTTGTGCAGGCTGAAATGTGCGATGGCTTGCCGGTAATCGCCCAGGGCCTTGTCTACCTCGTACAGCAAGTAATTGAGATCCCGGACTCTAGCCAGTGATGAAGTGCCAGCCGTAACATTAAGGGCAGCAGTCAGGTGGTACCTGGCTTTCTGATAGTCCTGTCTTTCCAAATAGAACTTACCGATGTCCTGATGCGCAATCGACATACTTTCATCGGCAGAATTACTCTTTTGGTAGCATCGGATCATTTCCAGGTAACTCTGTTCGGCTAGCCGGTAGTTTTTTGTAGCATTGTACAGGTTGCCCATGACCTGCGCCAGAATGGCTGTGTCCTGCAAACTTATTGGGGGATTTTTTTTCTTAATGCGGAACACAAGACTGAGTGCCTTTTTCTTATTTCTCTTCAACAGCTGGGCGGCGAGCAGGTTGGTGGTTCTGTAAATAATGTAATTTGCAGAATGTTTCTTTTCCCTTGCATCGAGTGCCTTTTCATACCATTCGATGCTTTTGCCAGTTTGCCCGAGCCCACCATAAAGCAAGCCCATTTCTCCGTAATAAAAATCAGCCGAAGTAGTGTCTCCGCTGATGCGCATGTTCCGAATGGATTCCATGGCATATTGCAGGCCCTTGTTGAAGTTTCCCTTGTAGCGGGAAACGACGGCCAGCAGAAAGGTAATGCTCTGTCGGTTTCTTGCAGCTGCGGTTTTGATATCGAGTTGTAATACCTGCAGCAGTTCCTTTTCCGAAAGGTTAAGTGCGCCCTGGTCCAGGTACACACTGGCTACACTCAGTCTCGCCCTGATCATTTTGTCCGGATTCCCAGCTGCTTTGAACAAAAGTGCAGCAGATTGGTAGTAAGACAAGCGCGCCCGGTAACTGGCACTGTCGCGCGGGAGACGGTCGGCCAGTCGCGTTAAGGAATCTCCTTGTTTCTCCCGATTTTGAAAGGCATGCACCTGCAGTGCTGCCGTAAGCAGGATCAAAAAGAAGGCGATATAGCAGGTCCGCGGATTTAACATGATGTACTACGATATTTCGTGGTTTTTGTGCTGTTTCACGAAATATCGTGGTAACATGGCGTATGTATTGTTGTTAACTATTTGTTTATTAGTTGTTTGCATTTTTGGCATTGCATTGGCGGGCAAATAAACTTTGTATGTTCTTTCAAATTGGATATTCATATTTATAAATGGTTAGCTCTTGAGTACATTATTCATGTACTAACATTTAAAGGTATTCAATTTTGCCAACAAACTAACCAATAGCCGCGTATATAATTAACTAATTGCATTTTAGACCCTAAAAACGCCGAAGCCTATGTAAAAATAATTTACTTGAATAGTCTATATGTATTTATGTATGTACAAATAAACTGACCAACCTATATAACCAAACCAGTTATCTAAACCATTCACCAAACAAATTATGATGTATCGAAAAATTTTTACTTACCTGAGGGTGAAATACCTCTTATGTTTTCTCCTCCTCACGACCGGGCACCTGGTCCTTGCCCAGGTGCCGGCGACGATAGTTAGCGGCAGGGTCAACGATCAGGCAGGCCTTCCGTTGCCCGGAGTGAGTGTACTCTTAAAAGGCAGCAGTAATGGTATCCTGACCAACAATGAGGGTGTTTATTCTATTAAGGCGGCCGACGCAAAGGGCATACTGGTGTTTTCCTTTGTCGGCTTTAAGAAGCAGGAGGTTGCCATCGATGGCCGCAAGACAATCGATATCACTTTAGCGGAAGACAAAAGCGATCTCAATGAAGTTGTGGTCGTTGCCTATGGCCAGCAAAAGAAAGAAAGTATGGTCAGTTCCATTACGGCCATCAATCCAAAAGAACTCAAAGGTCCTACAAGCAACCTGACCACGATGCTTGCAGGCCGCTTATCTGGCGTTGTGGCCTATCAGCGCAGCGGTGAACCCGGTGCAGACAATGCACAGTTCTTTATTCGGGGAATCACCACTTTCGGATCGGGTAAAGTAGACCCGCTGATCCTGATTGACGGAATGGAGTCGACCTCTAATGCGCTCGCGCGCCTACAACCGGATGATATCGCAGGATTTTCCATACTTAAAGATGCCGCGGCATCCTCTCTTTATGGAGCAAGGGGCGCCAATGGCGTCGTTTTGGTGACTACCAAATCGGGGATCAGCGGCAAGACCAAATTCAACGTAAGATTTGAAAACTCAGTGTCTTCCAACACCCAGAATTTTCAGCTGGCCGATAACATTACGTATATGAACCTGGCCAATGAAGCTGTACTGACCCGGAATCCGCTGGGCGTGCTGCCTTATTCGCAAACTAAAATAGACCGTACGGCAGCGGGAGTCAATCCTTACCTGTATCCGAGCAACAACTGGATTGATATGCTGATCAAGGACTATACGATGAACCAGCGGTTCAATATGAACATGACAGGCGGCGGTGCTGTGGCGCAATATTATATTGCGGGAACGTACAATCAGGACAATGGGGTGCTAAAATCTGAGAAGCGCAATAATTTTGACAATAATGTCAAGCTGAAAAGTTATGAGGTACGCTCGAATGTCAATGTTAAACTGACGCCCACCACAGAAGGTATTGTGAGGACTTCCGGAAGTTTTGACGACTATAACGGGCCGGTGAGTAGGGTTGGGACAAGCGGATTGGCCGGTTCGTCCGTTTTTGCCAGTGCCATCTCCTCCAATCCGGTATCTTTTCCTGCCATATTCCCGGCTTCTGCAGCTGATAAAGTTGCTCATCCTTTGTTTGGAAATGCTTCCTTAACCGGTCAGGGGCCAGGCTACAGTAATCCGTATGCGCAGATGGTCTCTGGTTTCCAGCAATACAATACTTCCACGCTCAATGTACAACTCGAACTGAAACAGGACTTTAAATTTGTAACACCGGGCCTAAGTGCCCGGCTAATGGCTTATACCCAGCGTTATTCTTATTTTGACTTAAGCAGGGCGTACAATCCTTTCTATTATTCGGCCAGTCCTACCAGCGCCGATGGTAAATCTTACAACATCAGCCTGCTGAACGAAGCCACGGCCACAGAATACCTGAACTACCGTGAAGGCAATAAATTGCAGAACACGACCACCTATATGGAGGCGGCTGTCAACTACAGCAAGACCATCAAGGAAAAGCATGCCATTACCGGACTACTGGTTACCATATTGAGAAACTACCTGAATGCCAATGCAGGTGATCTTCAGTCTTCCCTTCCGTTCAGGAACCAGGGGCTTTCAGGAAGGTTTACCTATGCTTATGACAACAGGTATATCCTGGAAGCCAATTTTGGTTACAATGGATCGGAGCGCTTTGCGGCAAATCACCGTTATGGTTTTTTCCCTTCTCTGGGCGTAGCCTGGAATGTGGCCAATGAAAAATTCATGGAGCCGCTTAAATCTGTAGTTTCCAAGCTCAAATTCAGGGCTACTTATGGCCTTGTGGGTAATGACCAGATCGGTGCAAGTGGGGATCGCTTTTTTTACCTGTCCAACGTGAACCTGAACGATGTAAATCTGGGTTCCCACTTTGGTACCAATTACAGCTATACTAAAAACGGAGTATCGATCTCCAGGTATTCCAACGAGAATATCACCTGGGAAAAAGCACAGACGACCAATATCGGGATGGACCTAGGCCTGTTCAGCAGCATGAACATCGTTGTGGATGTGTACCGGCAGCACCGGAGCAATATCCTGATGAACAGGGCATACATCCCAAACACCATGGGACTAAGTGCGGGTATACAGGCCAATGTGGGTGAGGCAGAAGGACAGGGAGTTGATGTTTCAATGGATTACAATAAGAGCTTTGGAAAAATGTGGCTGCAGGGCAGGGGTACTTTTACCTACGCCACCAGCAAATTCCTGGTCAACGAGGAGCCAAACTACGCCAGCAACCTGACTTATCTTTCACGCGTCGGAAATCCATTGCAACAGGTGTATGGCCTGATTGCAGAAAGGTTGTTTGTCGACGATGAGGAAGTGAAGAACTCGCCCTACCAGAACTTTGGTGAGGTCAAAGGCGGGGACATCAAGTACAGGGATGTGAACGGCGACGGACAGATCACTTCGCTGGATGTGGTGCCGCTGGGTCTGCCAACGACACCCGAGATCGTTTATGGTTTTGGACTATCGGCCGGTTACGGCAGTTTCGACGTCAGCGGTTTCTTCCAGGGATCGGCGAGATCGTCTTTCTGGATAGATCCGGTAAAGATTACTCCTTTTGCGTTTAACGGAGGTCAGCAAAATGGATTGCTGGAAGTCATTGCCAACGACCATTGGTCGGAAGACAACAGGAATGTAAAGGCTTTCTGGCCGCGTTTGGATCAGAACGTGAGTTCGAACAATACCCAGACGTCCAACTGGTGGATGCGCAATGGATCGTTTCTGAGGTTGAAAACGGTCGAGATCGGCTATAACTTCAGGGAGAAGACCATGAAAAGATTCGGGATCGGCAGTTTGAGGCTCTATGCCAATGGCAGCAACCTTTTTGTGAAAAGCAGTTTCAAACTGTGGGATCCCGAGCAGGGAAGTAATGGATTGGGTTACCCGGTCCAAAAGGTTTTCAATTTTGGACTTAACGTACAATTCTAATTCTAAAAGAAATCGACATGAAGACATTTAATAAATACCTTATTTTATCCGTTGCCGCCTTAATGGTGCTGTTTTCTGCCTGCAAAAAGAGCTTTCTTGATGTAGTGCCTGATAATGTAGCGACCATAGACAACGCTTTTTCCAACAGGAATGAAGCAGAGAAATTTCTGTTCACCCTGTATGCCAATCTCCCTCAAGAAGGACATCCTGAAACCAATCCGGCAATGAACACGGGTGATGAATTCTGGATCTACTGGCCGATCAGCGGAGAAGACTTCTGGTCGCTGGATCCTTACAACATTGCACGCGGACTTCAAAACAAGGTATCGCCCAAGATGAATTATTGGGACTCCTTTGACGGTAAATCAATGTGGCAGGGCATCAGAAACTGTAATATTTTGCTGGAGAATATCGATAAACCGGCAGATCTGGAACCTTATGTGAAATCGAGATGGGTTGCCGAAGCTAAATTTCTGAAAGCCTATTTTCACTGGTACCTTTTCAGGATGTACGGACCCATTCCCATTATTGATAAAAATCTGCCCATTACTGCCAATATTGAGGAAGTAAAGGTGAGCAGACAGCCTGTAGATTCGGTGGTGAATTACATTACCCGGTTGCTGGATGAAGCTGCGGGCGACGGCAATACCGGCCTGCCGGATAAGATCACGAGTCTGGCTACTGAGCTGGGCCGGGTTACACGGCCAGCTGCGCTTGCAATCAAAGCAAGGGTACTCGCGACTGCTGCGAGTCCGCTTTTTAACGGAAATACAGACTACGCCAACTTTAAGAATCCGGACGGAACGTTATTGTTCAATTCTACGTTTGACCAGAATAAATGGGTAAAAGCTACTGCCGCTGCCAAGGCCGCGATCGAAGCTGCTGAAGCTGCGGGTACTACGCTGTATCATTTTGTGCCAGGCGCATTGGCTGTGAGTGATGATATCAAAACAGAGATGAATATCCGGAATGCCGTTTGTGAGAAATGGAACAGCGAGCTGATCTGGGGAAGTACTTCCTATGGAAACCCCACAGGTCCGCTTCAATTGTATGCTTGTCCGCAGCTGCAACCCAGCTATATTAACCTCAGCTTGAAAGGTCAGCTTGCTCCGACGATGAAAATGGCCGAGCTGTTCTACACCAAAAACGGTGTGCCGATCACTGAAGATAAGACCTGGGATTATGCCAACCGCTTTAACCTCAGGAGTACGACTGCTGCGGATAAAGCCCTTCAGGCCAATTACCAGACGGTAGGCCTTCACTTTGATCGTGAGCCCCGCTTTTATGCGGATATGGCCTTTGACGGCTCCAAATGGTTTATGCAGGATGGAAATCATGACATCCAGGCCAAATCTGAGCAATATGCTGGCAAGAAACAGAGTCGCCTGTATTCCGTAACTGGCTATTATACCAAAAAACTGGTCAACTGGAACCTGGTGGAAACGCAGACTTCGATCAACGTGGAATCTTATCCATGGCCGGTAATGCGTCTGGGTGACTTATATATGTTGTACGCAGAGGCATCCAATGAAACCGGAGATCCGGCAACGGCGCTCAGTTATGCCAATAAGATCAGGGAAAGGGCAGGACTGAAGAGTATAGAAAGTTCCTGGACAAGTTTCTCTACAGATCCGGGTAAATATACGACCAAAGCGGGCTTGCGCGAGATTCTTCACCAGGAACGGTTAATCGAGATGGCATTTGAAGGCAGCAGGTTCTGGGATTTGAAAAGGTGGAAAACGGCCGCTCAGACGCTCAACCAGCCGATCTATGGATGGGACATCATCAGACCAAGCTATGCCGATTACAACCGGAAAGTATTGTTGTTTACCCAAAGTTTTGTGAGTCCGAGGGATTACTTCTGGCCGATCAGCGAGAACAACTTCCTCGCTAATCCGAAACTGGTGCAAAACCTGGGTTGGTAATCCAATGATCCATTAACTATTAAACAGAAGACAATGAAAAAATTGATATATATATGGAGTATGGGACTGCTGCTGATTACCGCATTGCAAGCCTGCAAAGAAACCGAAGTCACCAATTTTGTGGATGATGGCCAGGCACCAGGGCCGATCAGCAATGCTGTGGTGGAAAACCTGAGCGGTGCAGCCAAAATTACGTACAAACTGCCCTCAGATGGCGACTTGCTCTACGTAAAAGCCATTTATACCTCCAAGCAGGGCGTGGTTAGGGAAACCAAAGTGAGTTATTACAACAACAGTCTGACTGTGTTGGGTTTTGGTGACACAGATGCTTATGAGGTGACGCTCTATGCAGTAGACCGGGGCGAGAATGTTTCACCGCCACTTTCAGTGACGGTACATCCGACAAAAGCCCCTTTTGCACTGGTTCGCGAGGGCATTAAAGTTATCCCCGATTTTGGGGGCATCAACATCAGCTTTTCCAATCCGACAGAGGATAAGATTGCCATCGTGATCCTGGCCACTGATTCGCTGGGAAATTTCAGCCCTTTCAATACCAATTATACTGATCTCAAAGAAGGAAATTTCAGTACCAGAGGCCTGCCCTCTGTAGATACTAAATTTGGTGTCTACATCCGCGACCGCTGGGGCAATATCTCGGATACGCTGATCACTACCCTCAAACCGTTGTTTGAGATCAAACTGGACCGCACCAAAATGAAGGGGGTTAGTCTGCCAACAGATGCCCCGCTGGGTTATAGCGGTTCGATCACCTATCTGTTTGACGGCGAGCTGGGCAACGGCGGTTATTACCATACCGGTGACGCAGCTAAGATGCCGCAGTGGCTTACGTACGACATGGGTGTTTCCGTAAAACTGAGCAGGATGGCCTGGTTCATGAGACAGGGTTTTTATTACAACCTGCACAATCCGCGTAAGGTAGAGATTTGGGGAAGCAATAACCCTTCGCCGGATGGAAGTTTTACCAATTGGGAACTCCTGGCCGCTTATGAACAGAAAAAACCTTCGGGACTGCCAAACGGACAATTGTCTAATGCCGACAATGAAGCGGCGGCCGCGGGTGAGACGATTACTTTTCCGTTGAATACACCACAAGTACGGTACATCAGGTTCAAAACGCTCCGGAACTGGTCGGACGGAACCTATGTGAACTTCAATGAAATCATGATGTGGGGAGCTCCTCAGTAACAGAAATATCCAAAAAAAAGAAATTATGAAAGAGATAAAATACATCATTTGTTTTCTTGCTATAGTCGGGATGTTTGCACTTTCCTGCACCAAAGAAGACGCCTATAAAAAATTTACAGCAGGGGGGGAGATCACCTATCCGGCCAGGGTGGATTCCATCATTGTGCAGGGTGGTAACAAACGCATCAGACTGCGGGTCGTGCTGGGCAGCGATCCTTCGATTGCTAAATTAAAAGCTTATTGGAACAACCGTGCAGATTCGATCATCGTTCCTGTAGTACGCAGCGGCACCGGAAAAGATACCGTCAATATTGTTGTAGAAAACCTGAACGAAGGTGTCTATAATTTTGACGTCTATACTTTTAACGACAAAAATGATATTTCAGTCGTAAAGCATGGCACCGGGAGCGCCTTTGGCGAGGGGTATGCCAGCACCATTTCCAACCGGGTCATCCAAAGTTTGGTGCTCGCTGCTAATGGTAGTACGCAGATCAATTGGATGTCGCCACTGGCCGGGGAGAAGTTCATCGAACTAAAATACAAGGACAGTAAGGGAGCGGACAAAATCGTAAATGTACCCGGCGGACAGCTTGTTACTGAAATTTTGGATTACCAGGATGCTGGTGTATTGGCTTACAAATCGGTCTACACGCCGGACAGCAATGCTTTTGATACCTTTAGCAAAGACTACTCGACCGCCAAACTGCCGGTCTACGAACGGCAGGTGCCAAAAGCCGGTTTTTCTGAAAAGATCCTGCCTACCGATGTACTCGAAGGGGGTTTTGGATGGCTGATGCCTTCGCTTTGGAACAATACCTATACCGGTAATGGATTTGCTACCGAACCAGGCAAACCGCTTCCGGTATGGTTTACCTTTGATATGGGTGTTGCCGCAAAGATCAACAGGTTTTTGTTCTGGATGCCGAGCGACCGGATTTTCCGCCTGGAATCGGTTAAAAAATTCGAGATCTGGGGTAGTAATGAACCCGCCGCTGATGGCAGCTGGGCCAGTTGGACACTGCTGCGGACCTGCGAAAGCATCAAACCTTCGGGTTCTCCGCTGAATACCAATACTGCTGAAGATGTGGCAGCTGCGGCAGCCGGACAAGAGTTTGTCATGCCGGACAGTACACCAAAAGTTCGCTACATCAGGATCAAGGTATTGTCCAACTGGGGCAATGGTTCTTTCCAGGCCATAGGGGAATTCACATTTTTCAGTAAAGAGCGTTAAATTCTGGCTAAATTCCGTTTTTTAATATGTACACACAAATCAACAAAAACAAACACTAAATGAAGGTTAGGAAATCATTAATTACCAGTTTAATCATTTGTACCTGTTGTCATATCTCGTATGGACAGCTTTCTTTGCCGGCTTCGGCTGCAAAGAAGGCTGCAACCATCCGGCCGATGGCAGATTCTGTAAAAGCAATGGCCGAGCGGCTAATCAAAAGCGGGTTTAATGCCGGAGATGGCTATGGGGAGGTCTGGATCAGGGACCTGAACACTTTTATGAACGTGGCCTGCCGGGTGAATGACAAAGCAGTCATCAAGAAACACCTGATCACTTTTTTTCAGTTTCAGCAGGCGGACGGCAGTATACTGGATGGCTATGTACCCAATCCAAAAGGATCGGGTGTGCCTTACAATTACTACCATTCAAAACTGGCATCGGAATACGCCGGACATAAAAACACGGTAGAGACCGATCAGGAAACTTCATTGGTGCAGGCAATTGCCAAGTACATCAAAAGTACGGGCGACCGCGCCATACTGAAAGACACGGTAGCCGGTGCAACTGTACAAAAGCATTTGGAAGAAGCCATGCAGTTTTTACTGAAGGAGCGCTTTGATGCTGGGCATGGCCTGATCTGGGGTGCGACAACATCCGATTGGGGCGATATACAACCTGAACACGACTGGGGTGTGGAGATCAACAGTGAGACCCACAAGGCGATTGATATTTATGACAACGCAATGTTCATCATTGCGATCAATGATTATCTTGGTTTTGCTGAGCTGTCTGCCAAAGACCGGGGCTACTGGGGACGTGTAAAAGCTGATCTGAAAAAGAATGTGCGCAAGCATTTATGGGATGCCCCGCGCCAGAAATTCAGGCCGCACATCTATTTAAATGGCTCACCTTTTCCGGCTTCGCTCGATGAGGATGCCATTTATTACCACGGCGGTACTACTATTGCGATGGAGGCTGGATTGCTGAGTAAGAAAGAAGTGAAGCAGGCTTACCTGAAAATGCAGGAGAATGTGCGCAGTGCGCACGCAGCAACTATTGGTCTGACGCTATACCCGGTCTATCCTGCAGGTACTTTTAAAAACGGAGGCATGGGGCCGTATTCCTATCAAAACGGGGGTGACTGGACCTGGTTTGGGGGAAGGACAGTTTCTGAGCTGATCCGTTTTGGGTTGATTGACGAGGCTTATGAAGCCCTGGAGCCGATGCTGCAGCGGGTACTGAAGAATAAGGGTTTTTATGAATGGTACACGCCGGACAACCGCCCGCAGGGCTCTTCCAGTTTCAGAGGAGAAGCCGGTGTGTTGTGGACTGCGATCAGTCAGCTGGAAGGCAGCTTGAAGTAATGGTGGATAAAAAATATTTAACGATATGAGAAAGATACAGAGGATGACTAAAGGACTGCTGATGCTGTTGGCCTTGTGCTCGATGGCTTATGGTGCGGGAGCACAGAATAAGGTGATCTGGAAAATCGGCGAAGCCGATAATAAAAGTGAAGGTATGGCGCTGGCGCCATCAGGATACAAACATTTTTTAGAAAATGACTTTGGCTGGGAAGACCGTTTTTTCCTGGTGGGTTATTCTAAAGCTGATAAAGATTGGCCTTATGTATTGCCCGGCCCGGTTGACGGCTGGGGCGGTACTGGCGGAACTTCAGGAATCAGGACCCACCAGGGAAATATCCTGTTCGGACTGGCTCCATTGCCTGAAAAGGGCGACTGGAAACTGGTGGTCGACTTGGTTGGTTATCAGGGAGAGTCGGCGCCTATGTTTAAGGTTAGCGTAAATGGAAAAGACAAAGTAACACAATTGCCCGCTCGTCCGGGCGACAAAACTGTGGAAGGAGACCTGGGTAAATCGAAGGAATACAAAATGGAATTTCCGCTGAACGGTTTGCTGCGCAGGGGCGGGAACGAGATCATGATGACAACACTGGAGGGCTCCTGGCTGGTTTTTGACCAGGTCAGACTGGAAGGGCCTGAGGGGGTGAAGCTGCTGGACGCTAAAAATTTCTTTTTAAGAAGCGTAAAAGCTGCGAATTATGAACTGTCTGAATCCGGCAGGCGCTTTCAGCCTTTGTTGGTGGACGTGCAGCACCTTTCCGGACATCCGCAGATTACGGTGAAGCTGGATGGATCAGAAGTGTTTAAAGAAGTACTGGACAGTTCGAGATATCAGTTTGAAGTGCTTATGCCTGCTGTAAAGACAGCAAAACAAAGTAAATATGAAATCTTTAATGACGGCGTACTTACAGAAAGCGGCAACGTCAAAAGAGCGCCGCAGGGTCAGTTTACACCGGCCGATTATGTAGATACGAAAATGGGTACGGCACATTCTCGATGGATGATCGCACCGGGTCCATGGATGCCCTTTAGTATGGTGAAACTGAGTCCGGACAATCAAAATTCCGGCTGGCAGGGAGGGTATGACCCGATCTACGAGAGCGTAGGCACTTTCAGTCACATCCATGAATGGACGATGGCTGGATTAGGAACCTTTCCGGTAAATGGTCCGCTGAAAACAAAAGTAGGAGATGAACGTAAAGGCAATGACGGATACCGTTCGCAGATCGACAAGTCGTCTGAAGAGGCGCCTCTGGGTTATTATAAAGTCAATCTGACCGACTACAACATCAAGGCGGAGCTTACTGCGACCACAAGAAGCAGTTTCCAAAAGTATACTTATCCAAAGGCAACGGACTCCAGGGTGATGATCGACCTGAAAATCCCTGCGGAATATGGTTACAGTCTGAAGGATGTAAACCTGAAGAAAGTAAGCGACTACAGGATTGAAGGGACGAGCAGGCAGTTTACGCCCGGTGCCTGGTCGGGCGACGTGAACCAGGATTATACGATCCATTTTGTGATGGAATTTGACCAGCCGATCCGGAAGTTTGGAACCTGGAAGAATGGTGTCGTGAGTGATAAAGACCTGGTGAATACAGGTGACTTGAAAAATGCCGGTGCGTATGTCGAGTTTGACACCCGGAATAACCAGGCAGTCCAGTTGCGTACAGGAATCTCTATGGTAAGCCTGGGAAATGCAGCCCAGAACCTGGAAGAAGAGATCACGAAGCCTTATGGCTGGAGTTTTGAAAAAGTGAGAAATGGACAGCGAGAAGCCTGGAATAAACTGATCGGACGTGTGGCGATCAGTACGACCGACAGAAGGGAAAAGATCCGTTTTTATACCAATATGTACCGGGCGCTGAGCCGGAATACCTGGAGCGATCTGGATGGCAGTTGGGTGGATGCCTTTAAGAAGGTTCAAAAACTCAAGGATCCCACTTCCCTTGCTTTGGGTTGTGATGCCTTTTGGAATACCTTCTGGAACCTGAACCAGTTCTGGAACCTGGTGACCCCGGAGTGGTCTTCCAAATGGGTGAAATCCCAGCTTGCTATGTACGATGCAAATGGCTGGCTGGCCAAAGGTCCGGCGGGTATGAATTATGTGCCGGTCATGGTGGCAGAACATGAAATTCCCTTGATTGTAGGGGCCTACCAGATGGGGATCCGCGATTATGATGCGGAAAAAGCATTTGAAGCAGTCAATAAAATGCAGACCACGCCTGCTCAAAAGGTGGGTCTGGGTTTTGCGGGCAACAGGGACCTGGTTACCTACCTGAAACACAAATATGTACCTTATGATGAGGGCAGGTTTTCCAATACATTGGAGTACTCTTACGATGACTGGACGGTTTCTCAGTTTGCCAAGGCCTTAGGTAAAAAAGACAAGGAAGCAGAATATGCGCTTCGCGGTAATTACTGGAGAAATGCGATCGATAAAGAAACCGGTTATGCACGCCTGCGCAAAGCAGACGGCAGCTGGATGCCGGATTTCGATCCTTTCAAATCGGGCGCCAATGAGCACTATGTAGAAGGTAATGCCTGGCAGCTCACGTATTTTGTGCCTCAGGATGTACCCGGACTGGCCAAAGAGATTGGCGTGGACAAGTTCATCGACCGCTTGTCATGGGGTTTTGGTGAAAGCAACAAGCTGAGGTTTAATGCGCCAGGTGATCAGTATTGGGATTATCCGGTGATCCAGGGCAATCAGCAGTCGATGCACTTTGCGTTTTTGTTCAACTGGGTGAAGAAACCATGGCTTACGCAGCAATGGAGCCGTGCGATCATAGACCGCTATTATGGTTTTGATCTGGCAAATGCTTATTTGGGAGATGAAGATCAGGGACAAATGAGTGCCTGGTTTGTGATGGCAGCATTGGGATTGTTTCAGACCGACGGCGGCTGTAGCGCAGATCCGGTTTATGAGATCGGAAGTCCGCTTTTTCCTAAGGTGACCATTGACCTGGGCGAGCAATATGGCAGGGGCAAGTCCTTTACCATAGAAGCGCCGAATGCTTCAAAATCCAATAAATACATACAAAAAGCAACGCTGAACGGAAAAACACTCAGCTCCTTTAAATTCCCTGCAAGTGAATTGCTGAAAGGCGGAAAACTGGTGCTGGAAATGGGTGCTGCCCCCAATAAAAACTGGGGTATATAAGATAATAGTTTGGTCCCCGGCTGTGGGTTGCGCAAGCGACCTGCAGCCTTTTTATTGCCTGCGGCTTTCTACCGTGTAGACGAAGCTGTCTGCCTTGTAGTAACCCAGATTATATTCCACAGGACGTTCGGCCTGGTCAAACACAAAGCGCTTGCGGAAAAGTATAGGGCTCCCAACTTCGGTTTCCAGTTTGGATGCGATGAATTTATCGGCACCCCTGGCACTGATTTCTTCTTTGGACAGCTCAGTAATGATGTTAAAATCTTTTTCAAGGATGTCGTAAAGTGGTCTTTTGAAATCCTCCTCGCCGGTCAGGCCGGTACGCGGATGAAAGTAAGAGACAAAATAGACAAAAGGACCTTCCGGTTTGCCGCGGAGCCGCTCCAGTTTCAGTATTTTCTGGTCAGTTTTTATGTTGAAAAAATTGGCGATCATTTCTTCAGGATAGATCCAGCTCACATGCAGTTCGAAATTGCGGATCGGAATGCCACGAGCCTTCATTTCCTGGGAAAAACTGAGCCAGTTGACCGATTTGGAACTGATAGTCGCATCGGCTACTTTGGTGCCTACTCCTTTTTTTCTGATGAGCAGTCCTTCGTAGACCAGCTTGTTCAGCGCCTGTCTCAATGTGGTGCGGGAGATGGCCAGCTGATTGGCCAGATCCACTTCATTTGGTAGTAGTTTACCGTTTTGAAATTGAGGATCCTTAATCATTTTGCGCAGCAGATCTTCAGCCTGAATGTGAAGAGGTATGGGGCTCTTATGGTTAAGTGATAATTTCATTGGTATATGAGGTTAGGTAGATTTTAAAAGCGATATTGCTCTGTTTTGCCCCGCTAAAATATGAAAATATTTTTGTAAAGGAGGATTTAATCATTATGTTTGTACATGTTGGGTTTTTAATCCATATATGTTTGTACATGTATCCAATTCTATAGATAAAACAATAATAAAGATATGACTGTAGCTCCTGAAAATTTGGAAGAGGGAAAAGAAACGATGACTCCGGAAAAATGGAGAGACAGCACGCAGCCGCTGTTGCCCCCAAAACTCACAGGAGGTCCGGTGAATCGCTTAACTTACAATCCTTTTCCTTACCAATCTTTGGGTGAGCATCAGATTTTTACTGGTTATTCCTCGTTGGCTGACTGGATCGTTGCGGAAAAAACGGTACTGATCGATGGATATGGTGGCGTCTTCTATGGAGAGGTTTATCAGCAGATTCAGGCTGAACTGGCAGACCGGGGCGTATTGGCCAACTGGCATTTTACCGAAGATTATTTGAGGCCAGAGCAGGAAATAGAAGAATTGGTCGAGCCATTTTTAAGTCAGCCCGCTGATGTATGGGGCAAGAAAGCAGCGCTAAGCCTGGAAGATTTCTTTGTTGATGACCTGAAGTCAATCCTTCCGGATCCCGGATTTGAGTTAAATATTGTCATTGGAATCGGGGCCGGACTTTCTGGTTGGAAGTCTGGCATCGTTTATATTGATATTCCAAAAAACGAGATCCAATACCGGATGCGTGCTCAAACTACCCTCAACATTGGTAAAACCAAGCCTGAGGCTCAGTTTGCTATGTACAAACGGTTTTATTTTGTGGATTGGGTGGTACTGGACAAGCACAGGAACCAACTGCTGGACAGGATTACAATCGTGGCAGACGGGCAGCAGCAGCCGGGCCTGAATTGGATGTTTAATTCTGATTTGGCAAAAGCGATGAACAAGCTGAGCCGCAGTGTATTCAGGGTGCGTCCCTGGTTTGAAAAAGGCTCCTGGGGCGGACAGTGGATGAAAGCACACATCAGTGAACTGAACAAGGAGGAAGTCAATTATGCCTGGTCTTTCGAGTTGATCACTCCCGAGAACGGACTGGTTTTCGAGAGTGATGGCAATTTGCTGGAGGTGTCTTTCGATTTTCTGATGCAGTTCGAGTATCAGGCTGTTCTGGGCAAACGCGCTACAGAATTTGGACCATATTTTCCAATCAGGTTTGATTTTCTGGATACTTTTGACGGTGGGAACTTATCCGTACAATGTCACCCGTCGAAGCGTTATATCCAGGAAAATTTCGGTGAGGCGATCACACAGGATGAGACCTATTACATTCTGGACAGTAAGCCAGGCGCAAAGGTTTACCTGGGTTTTCAGGAGGATATCGATCCTGCAGCATTCAGATCTGCGCTGCAAGAAAGTCAGCAGAAAAACGAGGAACTGGAAGTTGAAAAGTATGTGCAGAGTTTTCCATCGAACAAACATGATTTATTTCTAATTCCAAGCGGGACGGTACACAGTTCTGGTGTAAACAATATGGTGCTTGAAATCAGCGCTACGCCTTATATTTTTACGTTTAAAATGTATGACTGGCTGGCGCTGGACCTAAACGGAAATCCGAGACCGATCAACATAGACCGTGCTTTCGATAACTTGAGGTTCGAAAGAAAAGGCAAGCTGGTCGAAAGGGAGCATATCTCACATCCGGTGGTTCTGGAGCGCGGGGCCGACTGGGAACTCATTCATCTTCCTACACACCAGGATCATTTTTACGATATACACAGGATAGAATTTGATACGGAGATCAGGATGGAGACCAACAACTCCTGCCATGTTTTAATGCTGGTAGAAGGAACTGGTATTGGTCTGGAAGTAAATGGTGTGATCCAGGAATTTGCCTATGCAGAGACCTTTATTGTGCCTGCTGCAGCGGAATCTTACCGCTTGTTTAATACCACATCTGAAAGGGCAAAAGTGATTAAGTCATTTTTGAAGATGGAGTAACCAGCCGTTCGACCTGCGAACTGGAACTTGCCTTTTGTCAGTACAAAACCAATAGTTAACCAAATATTGTATGAACAATTCTTATAAATTTTACCTGTCTCTGATTACAGCAGTGGCCTCTATCGGGGGACTTTTGTTTGGCTTTGACATGGCGGTGATTTCGGGCGTCCTGCCTTTTGTAGAAAAACAATTTGCACTGACGCCAGTTCAGGAGGGCTGGTTTGTTTCTTCCGCACTTGTGGGGTGCATTGCCGGCGTTTCATTTTCAGGAGACCTGAGTGACCGGCTTGGACGAAAAAAATTACTTTTCTTGTCAGCGATTCTTTTCTTGATTTCTGCGATAGGATGTGCCCTTGTGCATTCACTCGACTGGCTGATTGTGGCCCGTCTGACCGGCGGAATCGGCGTAGGCATTGCCTCTATTGTAGTTCCCCTTTACTTATCAGAAATTGCTCCAGCTTCTATTAGAGGCAGGTTAGTAACCTGCTACCAACTGGCCATTACTGTCGGGATCCTAATGGCTTATGTGACCAATTCATTGCTGCTTAGCTATTCAGAGAGCCATGCCTCATTATCGGGTACTTCTCTTTTAGACATGGTGTTTGTTCAGGAAGTTTGGAGGGGCATGTTTAGTATCGGTACCATACTTGCTTTGTTGTTTCTGACTGGTCTGTTCTTTGTGCCTGAAAGTCCGCGCTGGCTGATCAGAAAGGGATTTATAAGCCAGGGGATGGCGATTTTGAAGAAAATCAATAACGGTAAAGACGAAGTTGCCAGAGCAGAGCAGGAGGAAGTAAACCGCGAGACTGCCCTGGATGGTGGAACTTACAAAGCACTTTTTGCGCCTAAGTTGAGGAAAGCCATGCTGTTGGGGATCATGCTTCCCTTATTTTCACAGCTTAGCGGCATCAATGCCATCATTTATTATGGTCCCTCTATACTCAATGATTCAGGCATTGCGTTAAGCAGTTCATTTTTAGGGCAAATTATCTTCGGGCTTGCCAATCTGGTCTTTACATTTATAGCCATCTGGAAGGTAGATGACTGGGGTAGGAGACCACTCTATATTGTTGGCACCGTTGGTGCTACGCTGAGTTTGATTGCTACAGGTGTCTTGTTTCACTTTGGTATGGTAACCAGTATATTTTTGATTATCAGCGTAACCGTATTTCTGGCTTGTTTTGCATTTTCACTAGGCCCGTTGAAGTTTGTTGTTGCTTCAGAAATATTCCCTACCAAAATCAGGGGCAAAGCAATGGGGATCAGTATAATGGTCATGTGGGTAGCCGATACCATTATGGGTCAGGTTACGCCGATCCTGTTGCGGGAAGCAGGTACAGCAACTACCTTCTTTGTTTTCGCCTTCTTTTGCGCAGTCGCGTTTGTTACGGTCTACACCATGCTACCCGAGACTAAAGGGAAATCGCTCGAAGAAATTGAGTCATTCTGGGAAGACAAGAAATAGTTTTTATTGTAGAGAAGGCGGCGGATTTTTAATTCCCCAGTTGACGTTTGGTTTATTGCCCATTACAAATACCAGTTCGCCACCTTCCATCAATTCGTCTCTGTACATCCAGCAGTTGTCCAGATTCTTCCCATTGAAAGTGGCTGACTGGATATAGATATTTTCTGCCGAATTGTTCCTTGCCGCGATTAGTAGTTTTTTGCCATTTCCAAGCTGAATATGGGCAGTTTCAAACAGCGGACTACCGAACTGAATGACCGGACGTAAATCAGTAAGACCTTTTACGTCGAAAAGTCCCAGTGCGCTGATTACGTACCATGAGCCTAGTTGTCCCTGATCCTCATCCTGGCCGTAGCCATAGCCATGGATGCGTTCGATGCCATAGAATTCATTGCATATCGCCCTTGTCCATTTTTGGGTGAGCCAAGGTTTGCCTGAAAAATTAAATAGCCAGCTGACATGCAGATTTGGTTGATTGCCATGGTTATAGCTGGCATTGATGCCTGCAAAAGCATCGATTGTTTTTCCGCCACCAAAGCCGTTCTTTTGCGCATTTTCAAAAATGCCATTTAGGCGGCTGTTGAACTCCTGTTGCCCAATGGCCTTAATCAAACCCTCGGGATTTTGAGGTACATAAAAAGTATATTGCACGGCATTACCCTCCTGAAATCCTCTCCATGGCTGCATCGAGTCAAATTTATCAATGAAAGAACCATCCGCTTTTTTTGGCTGGATCAGTTTGCGTTCTGGGTTAAAAAGCAACTTCCACCCATCAGATTTTTTAATGAAGGTATTGTAGTCCGCGGTTTTACCCAGCGATTTGGCCATTTGAGCCAATGCAAAAGCGCTGTAGCTATATTCCATCGTATGAGAAGCCGAGAACTGGGAGCCCGTAGAATCTGTTGTATTCGCGTCTAAAAAGGGCACAAAGCCATGATCCATAAAGGACTTAACATCCATTTTACCAGATCCTACCAAACGGTTTTTCCAGCTGTCTTCATTGGCTTTGATGGCTTTGTATGCCAGGTCTGTATCGTAATTACGTATTCCGGAATTATATGCGGCTGCAATGGCAAGCCCGACAAAATTGGTACCGACGCCAGAAGTAAATTGTCCATTGGATACACCATCGGCAAACCAGCCCCGGCTCTTGTATACCTCCAACTGTGTCTGCACATAGTCTTTATAGCGCTCTGGATAGGACAAGGCCCAAAGTTGGGTCAGATTCCAAAAAGCGCCCCAAATTGCATCTGTGTTGTAAAAATTGTAGGTAGGTTTGCCATTTTTGCGTGGCAAATGGCCTATTGAATCGTTGCCATATTTCGGAAAATCTCCATTCACATCGCTGGCTATACCACGGCCCAGAAGTGCATGATACAGGCCAGTGTAAAATTTAACCTTATCGTCTTTCTTTTGTCCGGTAACATACAACTTGCCAAGTTCGTTTGACCATACCTTTTGGGCCTGTTCTTTCGCTTTTTCGAAAGTAAGTGACTCAGCTTCTGCTATCAGATTGGCCTTTGCATTTTGAACAGAGGTATAGGAGAGGCCGACCTTTAATTCTATGGTTTCCTGATCGGCTGTATGATATTCAAAGAACAGCCCGGCGCCCTTTCCGCTTGCAGTCTTACTGCTTTGCTGTACACCTTTGTCGCTAAAGGAGCCCGTGCTGAGCGGTTTTTTGCTGACCTCACCATAGAAGAACATCGAGATTTTTCCTTTTGAATCATATTGTCTGATGTATTTTGGATAGGTGGTCACAAAACCCTCAAAATGCGTGTCGTCCACCATTCTTACCTCTGCGTCACGCACTTCATCGCTCTCACCCTGCTTATTACCGATGTCCAGCAGGATTCTCGATTGGTCATTTTTTGGAAAAGTGTACCGGTGAAAACCGACACGTTCTGTGGCAGTGAGCTCTGCGGTAATCTGATAATCATCTAACAATACCTTATAATAACCGGGCTGCGCCAATTCATTTTTACGCTCGAAGGCCGAACGGTATCCTACTTTGGGTCCGTTCAGTTCGCCGGGTTTGGTTCTTAATTCCCCCGTCGCAGGCATGACGGAAATCCCACCAATCTGCCATTCATGAAAATGTACAAATCCTTCAATAGAAGTATGTCTGGTATCATAACCTACCGCTTCCCAGCCGGAAGGATTTCCTTCATGGCCATTTGTAGAGGGGGCCAATTTAGCCATACCATGGGGTAGGGCAGCCGGGGTGTAGAAAAACCACCTGCTATGGGCTGTACCGATGTTGGGGTCAACATATTTTAAAACATTTTCGCGACTTGCCATGCAGGAACTAAAGAGTGCAGCCGACAGTAAAAAGAAGTAAAATCTATGTGTGAACATGATAGGGTTTGTTAACTATTTATGTACAAACATATCAATATTATTTTTAATTTCTAATTTATCCGCTGCTTAATGTACAGTTGCGCTTTTTAAGTTTAAACGACTGTTGGTTTGTCACGAAAACTTGCCCCGAGGCAATCCAGACAGTGGGCTTACTGTCTGGATTGTGCACTAAAATGAGTATGTTACCTTAAAGGGATTAGGAATGATAGGCAACAGAAACGTTATACAGATCGTACCAATCCTGATGATCCAGTTCAATAGAAAACGCGTTTACTGCATTCCTGATGCGCTGCTCATTGGTAGTACCCAATAACGGCAAAGCGCCCAGTTTAAACAGCCATGCCACGGCCAGCGACTCGATGTTGGCATTGTATTTTTTACTGAGCTCTTCCAGCTTTTCACGGACTTTAACTGCCTGTGGGTCGGTACCCACTGCAATTCTTCCCTCAGCAAGAGGCGCGTAAGCCAATGGACGCATATAGCGTTGTTTGATGTAATCAATCTGCCCATTGTCCAATGCCTGTGTACTCAGCAAGTTGAGTTCAATGTGGTTGGTCACAATAGGCTTGGTCAGATAAGAAGCGAGTAATTGGTGCTGAAAAACGGTAAAATTGGAAACACCGATGCTTTTGATCTTGCCCGATTCTTTCAGTTTATCCAGCGTTAAAGCCGTTTCTTCCAGGTTGGAGATCGGATCCAGTTTGTCCAGCAGGAAAATATCAATGTAGTCTGTCTTTAGTTTCCTAAGCGAGCTTTCTACACTTTTTAGGATGTGTGCTGCAGAACTGTCGTAATGCCTGACCCTGATTTCAGGATTTTGCGGATGAGGGATTTTTAATCCACATTTTGTAAACAGCACTACGTCTTCTCTTTTAAATTCTCCGGAACTCAGGAGATTGCCAAATAACTCTTCGCACTGGAAAGAACCATAGTTCGCGCCATGTTCAAAGGTGTTGATACCCAGTTCAAGACAGAGATGAACAATTTTTTTCATTACAGCGGAGGCATCTTTCACCTCGTCCCACCTATAAAAACCGTATACTGCCGGAGAAACTTTGGGACCTGCGTCCCCCATATAAACTTTTTGCATGAGCTTTCTTTTACCTGAATAAAATTGCAGAAATGATATTGTTGTTAGCAAATATAAATAAAGTACAATAAATTAGCGCCCTTTACCAGAAGTACATACCCATGTCTTATAAATATATTTTGGTCGTTCTGTTTTTTATCTTTTGCCAGTTGCCCGTAAAGGCGAATTTTGCATTTGATACCAATTCGATTGCGGCCTACAAGGCGATATTTGATCTGAGATTGAATGATGCCCGGAAA
>Ga0247815_10000532_pt1 | contig 30017 bp, 26 predicted proteins | sample UWRJL194509B1_FD_181014 | JGI IMG/M metagenome (GOLD analysis project Ga0247815, IMG submission 181014) | Plant litter microbial communities from Arlington Agricultural Research Station in Wisconsin, United States - UWRJ-L194-509B-1 | ecosystem: Environmental > Terrestrial > Plant litter >...
TCGGACGGGTCGAAGAAGCCGCATCTGCTGCAGTGTTTCTTGCTTCAGATGAAAGCTCTTTTATGACAGGATCTGATCTGGTTGTTGACGGTGGAATCAGCAATATCTAAAAGCGCTGACTTTTAGATATCCCACACCCGGTGAATACGATAAAGAAACCTGAGACCTGTTGAAAGGCTGGATGATGAACAAAGAGGCTGCATAGTGGTAGCCTCTTTTTATAGTGCGCCCGGCACGGGTGCAAACTGGCCTGACGAACAGGAAGCAGATGAGGCAATGATATGTGAAGTCAGCAGCAGCCATAGTACCTTGATCGTAAAGAAAGCAGAAAACTCTGAATGGAGAGCTGCCTTGTGAGTATGATGGATGTGGAATTGCAACATTAAAGTTGACATTTAGTTAAGCGGCAATATTTTGTTTATTTAAGTTTCTCCCAAATTCTTCTGGGGACAAGTATCCCAGTGCAGAATGTAATCTTTTACGGTTGTACCAAGTCTCGATATATTCAAATACGATAAGTGCTGCCTGCTCTTTGTCAGTGAACTTATGCTGATATACACACTCTGCTTTAAGTGTCTTAAAGAAGCTCTCAGCGACTGCATTATCCCAGCAATTTCCTGTCCTACTCATGCTCCTGGTGATGAACGGATTTTTTTCCAGTAGACACCTGAACTCATTGCAAGCGTACTGAACTCCACGATCAGAATGAAAAATAAGCTCCCCAGTAATCGGTCGTCTGGCTTGTGCCATTTTAAAGGCAGGTATCACTGTATCATTTGCTTTCATTGTCATGCTTAAGGCCCAACCTATTATTTTTCGATCCCCAAGATCAATCACCGTGGTTAGATAGAGCCATCCTTTTTTTGTTCTGATATAAGTAATATCAGATACCCAAACTGCTCCTAACACTCCAGGTTTAAAATCTCGATCAAGTACATTTTCCGGAATAGGAAATTTTTGACTGGAATAGGTGGTGATCTTGAATTTTTTCTTCACAATACTTCTGAGTTCAGCTTTTTGCATTATTCTGGCCACTCGTGGTCTGGAAATTTTAATATCTTTTTTGTGGAGCTCTAGGGTGATCCTGGGACTGCCGTATATTTTTTTACTGTTTTCAAAAGCCTGCAGTACTTCTGCTTCAAGTTTTTGATTTTCAATACTTCTTTTGGAAGGTGTACTTACTGTCCATTTATAAATTCCCCCTCTGCTAACTTTTAATACTGAACACATCTTACGGGCTAAAAATATCCTACTGTGGTCCTTTATGAACCTGAATATTTGTTGTCGCCCTTGGAGAAAATGCTGATAGCCTTTTTTAGGATATCACGCTCCATTTGCGTTTCACGCAATTCTTTTTTCAAATTAGCCACTTCCTGCTCGGCTGCGGTGAGGATGACCTTCCCGTTACCAGGGAAACTACTGCCTTGTTTAGTCGAAAATTCCTTCCGCCATCTATATAATAACGTGACGTTGATATCCAATTCCTTCGCAAGGGTCGTTAGATCTGGGCGGGTGTAACTCAGTTCAACACTCATCAGTTTGAACTCCTTCGGGTATGCTTTTCTCTCTCTTGACATAATTTCTGTTAAGGTATGTAAATCCCTTACTCCGTGTCTACTCAAATATAGCAAGTCCAGTCTGATTGACCATTAACGGCAAGATGGGCTGGGCAGTAAATGCATAACTAATCCCATCGATGTTTACGGTTTGGTCAGGTCCATTATTCCAGGCAATAGTCAGGAATTTGCTTCTTGCATCAATCGCCCGATATATCTGATGGGACAAAAACAGGCAGGTATTTACCAAAACTTGTCCTTTAATTACCAGCGAAGTCAGGGACAAGGTTCTTATTTTTGATCAGACTATCACACTTAAAAACATGAACGAACAGACAACACTTATCCCTGGCAATTCACTGATAACCGACACACCTGAAGAGGGAAGGTTACTTGCAATTAAAATGTCACGTTTAATTATCAAAGCGACGCAACCGGACGCTGCAATCCGGGAGAAACTACGCGATGTTTATGCAAACGATGCAATGATGCTGATTGCTGTAGGGCAAACAGTGGCAACTGAGTTTGCAACTATTGCTGCGGCAAACAACTATTGGAAATGATGAATTAGTTAGCGGCGTCGTTTCCATCAAAGTGGACTTTCCAGTTGAGGAGCGAAGCGTGCAAGAAATCTTAAAGAACGGAAGTAAGGTCAGCCGATACTTCCACTTTTGATTAATAAGGCAGACAGGGGTTAAATATCCCTTTAACTTGCTTTTTTCTTAACACCTTATCAGATTTTACCAATGCTGAATGTTCTGTGAAGTCTGGATTAAGATGAGAGATACGCGAGATATACTTCGCTTATCGGTCACAAATATTGAAGATAAATGAAAGATAAAAACTTATATAGCCGAAGGCATTTTTTGGGTGCAGCGACACTGGCGCTTGCTGCAACTGATCATTATGGCGCTAATTTGGTTAATAACATTGCAGTAGGAAAAAAAGCGGAAAAGGAATTATCTGATGATCAGATCATTCCTTTAAGTTCCAAACTCAAACAAATACAAGCGGGCGTACTAAGTGTAGGTTATGCAGCCTCTGGGCCAGTCGATGGTCACCCGATCATCTTGCTTCATGGATGGCCTTATGACATAGATAGTTATTCCGTAGTATCTATGAAACTGGCTGAAAAGGGCTTTCGTGTTTTAGTTCCGTATTTACGAGGGCATGGCACGACCAGATTCCTTTCGGAAAAGACCATTCGAAACGGGCAACAATCGGCCTTGGCAACTGATATCATCGATTTTATGAATGCCTTGAAAATTGAAAAGGCTGTCATTGGAGGTTACGACTGGGGCGCTAGAACGGCAAACATTATTGCCGCATTATGGCCTGACCGTTGTAAATCACTTATATCGGTAAGCGGCTATCTTATAGGCAGTCAATCCCTCACCCAAAAACCATTGCTACCTTCGGCCGAATTGTCCTGGTGGTATATGTTTTATTTTGCGACCGAGCGAGGGCGGCTGGGTTATCAGGAGCATACCCGGGAGTTTGCCAGACTGATCTGGAAATCTGCCTCGCCGAAATGGCAGTTTGAGGATTCGACCTTTGAAAGATCAGCTGCAGCATTTGACAATCCGGACCATGTCGCAATCGTGATTCACAATTACCGGTGGCGGATTGCTGCGGAAAACGGGGAAGAAAAATATGAAAAATACGAAAAGTTGCTTTCCAGACTTCCAGAAATAACGGTTCCTACTGTGACTATTGAGGGGGATGCAAATGGGGCACCGCATCCGGATCCAAAAAGCTATTCCACTAAATTTACGGGAAAATACCTTCATATAAACCTGACTGGCGGTATTGGTCATAATCCACCACAAGAGGCACCCCAGGCTTTTACAGATGCGGTTATCAGGGCCGTAGAATTGGCTAAAGATTAAACAATACATTAGTATCAGCACATAATTCAAGCGAAATCCATTAATATTATGAAAGAACACAATAAGGAAAACACCAAGATAATTTACGTATTCCTCTCCCAGGGCTTCGGCCTGCGAATGTTGATTAGTAGAATTATCCCTGAACTCGAAGCGGGAACGCATTCGGTTGATGTGTTGGGGATGTGCTTTTTTGATGGAAACCAGGCTGCCCTGGATACCTCAAACCCTTTAGGTGCGAGACTGGAAATACTTGCTAAAGCGAATGATATTATTTTGATGGAAGCTGATGTCAGCGATCTTAAGATCAATGAACCAAAATACCCTGATATGAACGAGGTCCAGACCTCTGAACGCAGAAAGCCCACGGAGTGTCCGGTGATCGCCTATAAATCAGGGAAGCAATCTGTTTGCTATCCTGATGTTTACAGTGCGGTAGCACCCGCACGTCCGGAACACTTTATTTCCCTGTAGGAGTTTTTACAGGCTGAGATTGAGGGCCGATTCAATAAGTCATTGAGACCAGGAAAGCTATTCTTTAAAAAATGCTTGCCTGGCTCTATATTGCGACGCTTTGCTTCCCTTGAATAGCGGTTGAGAACTGGTTATCCTGAGCCTGCATTTTTCTATAATTTAGCGGGCTGATCAGCATCGTGCGAACATAGAGCTTCCTCATGGTATCTGGATGGGAAAAACCACATTCATAGGCAATCTGTTCAATGCTTAAGTCTGTCTCCTGAAGGTACCGTTTAGAGGATTCCAGACGCAGGTTTTCAATAAACCTGCCTGGAGGTTGTCCGGTTTCTTCCAGAAATACCCTGGCAAAATTCCTCGGGCTCATTGCAACCCGGTCCGCTAGCACAGCAACTTTTAAATTGGCTTTTAAGTTTGCTTTAATCCATGCCTGAAGGGCAACAATCTGTTTTTTGCCAGAGAGCTGTTGTTCCAGCATGTTACTCATTTGTAAATCAGTTCCGGGTCTGCGCTGATACACGACCAGATGTCGGGCAACCTCCATTGCAATGGTTCTACCGTGATCCTCCTCAATCAGCGACAAGGCAATATCTATTGCCGCACTCATGCCTGCCCCAGTCAGGATATTTGCTTTTCTGGAGAACAACTGTGTTGATGAGGTTTCCAAAGTAGGAAATTTGTTCTTGAAGTCCTGTTCCATTGACCAATGGGTCACGCAGGGCGAGTTAAGTAAAAGGCCTGTATCAGCTAATATTTCCACAGCCCCGCCTGTGGCGCAAATGCGTCGGATTTTTTTCTGATTGGCCTTTAGCCAATCCAGCATTATTTTATGCGTAACATCGTCCAGTTCGGTTGTGGATCCGGTAATATAAAGGGTGTCTATCTGATCTTTAATCTGGTAAAGGGAACTTTCGCATACCATCTGTATTCCTGCATAACAGCTCACTTGAGCCTCGCGGGTACAGGCCGCAAAACTTATCTCATATCTGCCACCCTGCTCCTGCTGCTGTGAAATTTCAAGAAGTCGGTTGGCTGATTCAAGTGCCTCGACAACTGCTGACGAATCCAGTAAAAATTTTCCCGGAAGGGCAAGCAAAACCGTATTCAATTTCTTCATGTTTTTTGATTTAAATAATATCGTTACGATTAATCCCGGGCGGTTTACCATCAAGGCTCGCAACAAGTAAAGCAAGCGGGCTGGTGAAGTTTTTGATAGCATCCTGTTTATGTGCTCCAAATGGCTGTCCGGGCTTCAGAAATATCATCCACAACCCAATTATTTCACCTGCAAACTGAAGACCTACCATAACTACTTTATTGCATCCAGTTCTATATTTTTCCAACATGTATTCCGGCAGAGCACCTCTTAGCACAAGAACATCCAGATCGAGAAGGATTGGATCGGGAAAAAATAGTGCTTTGCTGATCCAGATATCATTAATTGGAAACACCGTTGCACCAGGCGCTGATGCGTGAGCGATATCGTCCGGGTGATAATTGTCGAGCACGCATAAATGGAGATTGTCCTTCGATGGAATGGCAAAGAAATGAGAATCAAAATCTAAAAGGTCTTTCAGCTGATCATAAAGTCTGCTGATATAAAACACGATATTGCTGCCTGTTACCAGCCGCTTGAGCATCTCCTGTGAAAGTAAACGCTGCTGTTGCAGGAATTCGGATGCTTCCATTCTTATTATATTTCTTAAGGCTAAGGCAATAGCCTGACTGAGATAGAAGGGAATTGAAAGATTACGCTCATCGGTTTCCTTCTGGATTTTAACGATAACCAAGGTGGCGGTTAGTTCCTCTTTCATGCTGAGGTCCTTTACCTGAATGTCGATGAGGTTGTCCGGTGCCGTTTTCAGGTATTTAGCCGACTTGCGGCACAATGAATTAGTGGCCTCTGGAAGTTCTGCAGACTGAAGATTGTGATAAAATGAATATTGTAATTGCTCATCAAAGTGGAAGGATGAAGCCTGGAGAACATTTTTAAAAATATTAAGTTCAGGCGGATGGACCGTATAAAAAAAATCATAGTACTTTCCATGCTCATCCGATACAAAAACTGTGATATGGTCGTAACCTCCTGCCCTGGATATTTCGGTATTGAGTAAAGAGAAGAGCTGCTGCCTGGAATTTACAGCATGGAGTTTTAGCAGGAAGCTGCTGGTGAGTTGTTCAAGCTGTGCTTGGCTGAACTGGGGAAGAACATCACTCTCAACCAGATGCGGCATAAGCAGTTCCTTGACAATTTGCTGGGGAATATGGCCGGTATCCACAAATCTACAGTAAGCCAAATTCACCACCGCTAAGCGCTGGGAGCCATCATAGAGGGCCAATGTCTTCCAGATGTATCGAAAAGAAGAGTGATTAAGGAATGAAGAATCTTTGGATTCTGAGCTATTGATGGTTTCAAAACTTTCGCAGTAGGTATTCTTTTGGGTATAAAGGCTAATGCTGTTCTGCAGTTCGGTTGAAACCATTACCAGATTATTTTTGAAATCACTAAAGCAAAGGGTTTCTTCGGGGGTGTCAAAACATAATACCTGAATGTATTCTGCATGGCTCAAATCGAGAAGAATTTCAAGGTTTAGCGCTAAGCCACGCTGCTTATCCCCCATTGCCGGTCTTAACTTTTCCAAAGATTCCATCATAACTTTGATTCCTTATAAACCTGATTTGATTTGTGCAGGTCTGATCGTTAATCCTGTTAATACCTAAAGTCATGCCATGGCGGCAATTAGCCGATAAGTAGCATTTCAGGAGAGGTTTCGACGAAATTTCGTTGGACAGGGATGAGCTCCGATTATATATCGTCGATGAGCTTTCCAAACAAGTCCTTTCAGTAACTTCTACCCCTAGCGTAAAGCACCGCGGAAAACATTTCGTTTGACATGGTAAAATAATTTGTTGATTTTTGTATCTTCAATTGCCACACTGAACCGTTCAGTCGCATACTTATATTATTAGGGCTGGGGGTGCGATAAACCATTTCCGAATACGACTATGAAAAAAATTCTGATCATTGAAGACGAATCTCTGGTAGCCCATCACATTAAACTTATCCTGAATGGTGCGGGATACAAAGTATGTGGAATTGCGGACAGTGTGGAAGAGGCACGATCAATTATTAGCGAACAAGTGCCCGATCTGGTCTTATTGGACATTCATCTTAAAGGAACGCTCAATGGCATAGACATGGCCCGTGAACTCACCGTGCGCGGAATTTCTTTTGTTTACCTGACCGCCAATTTTCAGGGAAAACTGCTGGAAGAGGCTAAATCCACCCTTCCATATGGTTTTATTGTGAAGCCATTTCGGGAGGATGACCTGCTTACCACGCTGGAGGTTGCCTTGTTCAGAGCGCAAAATATCCGGGAATCCTTATGGCAGTATGAACGCGAACTGGATGAAAAACTAAAATCCATAAAATCCGACTCAGCCCCATTGGCTCATCAGCTATATGCCGCAGCGGTTGAAATGCAGCGTTATGTACCTTTTGACTATTTGAATGTGATCATTCAGGAGGAGGAGGAAAAGACAGAAACTATCGGATTTTTAAGAATAGGTTTTGAGGAATATCAGCTACAGGAAAAAGCCGTCTTTTCAAGGATCAGCCAAATAAGCACACAAGTGGTTGAGCAATACGTGAGTCGTTTTATTGCGCTTGAATGTTCCGGATTCTTTAATGAGCAGGATTTCCAAAACAAACTAACTGCTGACCCACTTTCGTCGATTATGGCAAAGCTATATTCTGTTCGTTCGGCCTTGTATACTTCATTTTACTCAGGCAGTCGAAAAATTACATTTTCGTATTACAGCAGAAAAGCTGACTGCTACAAACAGCAGCATTTGATGTTGCTTGACCGCCTTCAAACTAGTTTTTCTGTTTTCTTTGGCGCTTTGTCACTGTCACCAGAAAAGGATTGCTCGATTGCAAAGCGAATAAAACCACAGGAGACTGGATTGGAAAAACATCAACCGGGAGCAGTGATTGCGGCCAGTGCGGCGATGCTTTCTGTTATGGACCTGGTCTCAACGGTTGCTCCTTTGAATACCTCGGTGCTTATACTTGGAGAAAGTGGAACCGGTAAAGAACGTGTTGCCAGGGCCATTCACACGATGTCGACGAGAAGGGACAAACCAATGGTGATTGTGAATTGCGCGTCGTTGCCCGCCAACTTAGTAGAATCGGAGCTTTTCGGACATGAGAAGGGGGCTTTTACAGGCGCGACTGAAAGAAGGATCGGTAAATTTGAACAGGCTGACTGTGGCACTATTTTTCTGGACGAAATCGGGGAAATGTCTGCAGATCTCCAGGTGAAGCTCTTAAGGGTGTTGCAAGAACAAGAAATTGAACGAATCGGCGGAAAAGGTCCATTTAAGATCGATGTACGCATAATCGCTGCAACGAACAGAAACCTTGAGACCGAGATGGAAGAAGGAAGATTCCGTCTGGATTTATATTACCGGTTGTACGTGTTCCCGATTATCATACCACCCTTGAGAGAGCGGCCAGAAGATATCGTGATCTTATCAAGGCATTTTATTGAGCATCTTTGCCAGAAATACAATAGATCAACCCTTGACTTTACTGATGAGGTATTTGAGGAAATGCTAGGCTACAGGTGGCCTGGAAACGTACGCGAACTCGAACATTTTATAGAAAGGACTGTTTTACTCGCAAAAGAAAATCCAGTTCAGTTTATTTCCTTACCAAAACCCCGCACCAGGAATACCACGGAGGGGTTGGATATTCAGAGCGTAACGAAAACCATGAGTGAAAACGAACGGGATTATATTATGGCCGTACTGAAAAAATGCAATGGGCGCATTAGAGGTGCAGATGGTGCCGCTGCAGTGATGGGCTTGCCTCCTACCACACTTCATTCAAGAATGAAAAAGCTAGGCATAAAGTATTTAAGCAGTTAGTTACCTGCTTTTTTCCGAGCGAAGACAGCCAACGATATATCGTTGGGCTGTACGAAATTTCATCTCACCAGGATTGAAAAACAAAGAATGGATATGGGATAAGGCACTAATAATCTGGCATAATTATAGGGTAGCGTGTGTAATTTGAAAATCATCTTGCCGATTAGCGGAATATCTGTGTAGTCAATGAGATAAATATAATTTCACTTAACAAATAAAAGATTGCTATAATGCTTTTCCGTAACTTTTTTTTTGTTTGCATATTATTTGGCATAACCTCAATACTCCATAGCAGCGTTTGGGCGGCAGTAACTGTCAGCTACAAAGTTATCGCTGATACCAGTCAAATCGGGCGATTGATCAAAGAGGCAGACAGACACCTCTGGAAGGAAGTATTCAAGGATAAAGATGCCGATAGTGTACAAAAAATCCTCGAGCAGGCTACCGTATTGAGCAACGAATCAGAGCTAAGGGATTTCCGTTATCGAACCTTAACCCTGCGTGCCACCTTACTACTTAAGCGAGGTGCTTATCCAGCTGCCGATGAGCTTTTCAATCAAGTTGCCGATTATTATCATGTAACGGATAAAGTCAAAGAAGCGCAGATGTGGGAATACTATTCAAATCACATCCCTTACGATGACCTTAAGCATGCCAGTATACGCATGAAGGGCTATCAGAATAGTTATGAATTGTATAAAAAACTCGGAAATAGAATTAGGACTGCAGATGCGCTTGGAAAAATTGCGGATGTGGAGCTGAACCTAGGCAACTACAATAGCGCGGAAACCAAAATGCTGACGGTGCTGAAAGAATATAAAGCTTTGAAATATATAAGAATCTATTATGGATATTACATATTGGCAGAGATATACAACAGAAAGGGTCAGTTTCAAAAACAGATTGTTGCCCAGATACAATGTTTGACTAGTTTTGAAGAAGACCCCAATGGCAGTGCCTATGATGGCGCTCTTTTTACCATCAATCTTGGTAATGCCTATTATAGTAATCAAAATTATCAGAATGCACTTGAATCTTATATACGAGCAGGTCAGATGGCCTTAAAAGCAGAAAATCGCCTCTTCTATTATGTTGCGGTGAATGCAATGACCAAATGTTTAATTAATCTGAAACAGCCATACAAAGCCATTCCGATTCTAAAGACCGCCTACCAGAAACTTCCACCCGAATCTGTCGATGATAAAGCAATCCTGATGTCTACCGAAATCAGGATATATAATACTTTAAGAGACTCTGCCAAAGCGGCTTCCATAATACCCAGGCTTAATCTAGTATTTGATCAGCTTTATCAAAAGATGAGGTCATCGGAAAATTATCACGCCTCTACGCTTTTTTTGTATAACTTCGAGACCATTCCAAGCTACTACATTCAAACAGGAAAATGGGACAGGCTATCTGTGTTTGTCCAGAAGATAAAAGTACTTCGCTCTGCCAGTACCCCAATTAGTACGAGATTGAAATTATTGGAGTGGGAATATAAAGCAGATTCGGCTGGTGGAGACTTAAATGCGGCATTGCGTAAATACCAGATTATAACCAGCATCCGCGATTCGCTATCCAGTGCAGCCAATGCCAGAGAGGTAACTGAACTTGAGGCAAGATATGAGTCGGTTAAAAAAGACAAGACCATTCAAAGCCTTAACAATAAGTCACTGGTACAAAACTCAAGAATTGAAAAAATCCACATGCAGCGCAATGCTACCTTTGCAGGAATTTTCATATCCCTCCTTTTTGCCTGTTTTATGGTATTAGCTTACCGCGGTAAACAGCGCAGTAATCTTAAACTTCGAAGCCAGCAATCAGAAATTAATACACAGAACGAAAAGCTATCGGGATTGATCCAGGAAAAGGAGACGCTACTGGATAAGCAGGACTTATTGCTTGTTAAACAGGATGACTTAATCGCGGAAAAAGAGTGGCTATTAAAGGAGATTCACCACCGGGTGAAAAACAATCTTCAGATCATTATGAGCCTGCTTTATACCCAGTCTGCTTACCTGGAAAATCCAGATGCAGCCGAGGCGATTAAAGATACTCAAAACCGGGTGCAGGCGATATCAATCATCCATCAGAAACTTTACAGCAAGGAGAGCAGTTCCGGTATTTTAGCATCAGAATATGTCACAGACCTTTCGGGTTACCTGTCGAATTTTTTCAATGCCGAGCAGCGAAAAATTCGCTTTTCAGTCATTGTCGCTCCCATAACTATAGATATTTCCCAGGCTGTGCCGATTGGACTGATCATCAATGAAGCGGTTACCAACTCCATGAAATATGCTTTCAACGAGCAGGGCGGTAAGATTACTATAGAACTTCATCAAATTAATCAAAACCAAATTTCCCTGATCATATCCGATGATGGGATTGGACTTCCGGAGGATTTTTCACTGGAGGACACCACTTCACTGGGTATGGAAATGATGAAGGCACTCAGTAAGCAACTGGGCGGAAAGTTTGAAATTGAAAACCAGGATGGGATTACTATAAAAACCCGATTCACCCTGGTTGATAAACACCGGCAAGCGTTCGGCTAGGCATGGTAACTGGCGTCAAATGGCGAGGTAGTCGATGCCAATTAAACGCCAACCCCAATATCGTTCCGCTTTCCCGGGAACACCACCATGGTCTTCTTTTCTGCTGGAAAATTTATTCACTCCGGATTTCTCCTGGACCGGAACCTGAACAAAAGATTGAGAAAAAACTATCTTTCTATAATTTTTTTCCTGTGCAGCACGCCCCACTTACTCATTGCAAACATAACCTCCTTCAGGCTTGAGGTATGTTCAGTTATTTCATATTCCACCCTGGGTGGAAATACCTGATAAACTGTCCTCTTAACCAAGAAATTGATTTCCAAATCCTTAAGATCCCTTGAGAGCATTTTATCGCTAATTCCCTCAAGCGATTGGGAAATCTCCTTAAAACGTTTTGCTCCTTGCGACAAGACAACAAGGATTGGCAGCTTCCAGCATCCGTTCAAAATACTCATCGCATCCTTTATCGCTCTGGCATTTTCAGGTGTACAATTGGGATCGATCATTTTATATCCTTTATTTTCCATTCTAACAAAAAGGTTAGCGCTAACCTTTTTGTTAGCGTGAATAACGATTAGGTAATTATCTATAGGTTTGCCCTGGAGGTATCAGTTGCAAGATACCGTTTTGAACTTACACAAAAAAAATTTAATGCCATGCAAAATAATAAGATCACTATTTTCGGCGCTTCCGGTGCTGCAGGAAAACTTGGGGTAGATTATGCCCTTAGTCAAGGGTATTTGGTTACTGCCTTTGTCCGAAACAAATCTAAATTAAACCGTCAACATCCGAATCTTAAAATTATCGAAGCGCCACTATGTGATGTAGGGGCTGTCGAAGATGCTGTTGATGGTGCACTGGCCGTAATAAGTTTCTTAGGACCACAGGGAAAGATCAAAAATTCCCTGCTCAGCGAGGGGGTTAAAGCTATTGTAAAAGCAATGGAAAAGAAACACACAAAAAGACTGATTGCGCTTGGAACACGCAACATCCGGGCAAGTGAAGACGGGGTGGATCTGCGATTCACTATCATGGTGAGCCTGTTGAAACTTTTAGCCAGAAAAACTTACCAAGAGGTTATTAATATGGGGAGTCATATTATGGTATCATCTCTCGACTGGACGATAATCCGCGTGCCCTGGCTAAATGACAAGCCATTAAGTGGCAGGATCCGTCTGGGGTATTATGGAGATAAACAGAACATGACCCTTAGCAGAGCTGACCTTGCCAAATGCTTTATCGATCAGATCAATGACAAAAAGTTTTTACATAAACTTCCTGCCCTATCCAATTATTAAGCACTATCACTTAGATAAGCTGCCACAGATTATTTAAAGTCCTTAAAAAACTGCTAAATCAGCGAAGGGTTCCTTGAATTCTGAAAGACCATTTGAGGTATTACCATCGGGGCAAAATGTCCTGTATGTTTAGTCAACTGTGCATTGAGTGGCCTTTAAATCGAGCATATCTTTGCGTTATCAAGTTAAATAAAACAAAAAATTAGGTAACATTATGAAAACTCAAACATTTTTAAAGTCAGCATTGTCCATATTATTGGCGATTACTTTAAGCTCAAACGTATTTGCACAACAAATCGATCCGGCGAAAGATCCTCACATCGAAAGCCATGTAAAGGCCTTCCTGAATGTGCTTAATTCAGGTGGAGGCAAACCCATCGAGCAACTGAGCCCTAAAGAGGCCAGAGCAGTTTTAACCGGCGCTCAGGAGTCCGTGAAATTTGACTACAGCGATATTACCGTGAGTGAGAAAACAATCACTTCAGCAGCAGGCCCTGTTGTATTAAACATAGTTAAACCAGCAAATGCCAAAGGGATACTACCTGTTTTTATTTTTATCCATGGCGGCGGATGGGTATTGGGAGACTTTCCAACCCATAAAAGAATAGTAAGGGATCTTGTGGTAAATTCAGGTGCAGCAGCCGTATTCGTTAACTACACGCCATCACCTGAAGCCCGCTATCCAGTTGCGATCAATCAGATTTATGAGGCTACCAAATGGGTAGCCGCTAACGGCGCACAAATCGGTGTAGATGGAAAAAACCTTGCTGTAGTGGGAAATAGTGTTGGGGGAAACATGGCAGCAGCAACTGCATTAATGGCAAAAGACAAAAACGGCCCGAAAATTAAGCTTCAGGTGTTATTATGGCCGGTAACAAATGCTGCTTTTGATACTGAATCTTACAATAAATTTGCAGAAGGCCGCTTCTTAAGTAAAAAAATGATGATGTGGTTCTGGGACAATTACGCTCCTGATACAGCAGTAAGAAAAGAAATTTATGCGTCTCCTTTACAGTCGACCACCGAACAACTTCAAGGCTTGCCACCTGCATATATCGAGGTTGCAGAAAATGATGTGCTTAGAGATGAAGGCGAGGCTTATGCAAGGAAACTTGACCAAGCTGGTGTTCCGGTTACCTCGGTTAGATATAATGGAATGATACACGATTGGGGCTTACTGAACCCATTGGCTACTGTTCCGGGCACTAAATCAGGAATGCTTCATGCTGCCAGCGAAATCAAAAAAGCGTTGAAAAAATAATTCGTTGATAACACAACTTCAAAAAACCTCAGGAAAAAAATCCTGAGGTTTTTTTTGCGCTGTAAAGCAGTCCCTGGATACCAATATACCTGTTTTTTTCCAAGATCTTTCACCGATATTGAAATTCTCCAACCCCTTCGGCACGGAGGGGATCTAAATTAACTTCGTGTAAGTTTTGCCACCGAGTGCGCACAGCGCTGCAGGAATCAAACTAACATAATTAAGCCACATACTGAAGGCTTGTGGGCAGGCCGGCTAGATAATTTAGAACGGTCACGCTAATGCCGTTCCCAATCGCCGTATGGAAGCCAAATGGCGAAATACAATCACCGCCAATCAATAAAATTAAGTTTAAATAATTGATTTACAAATATTTAACACGTTGGCACATCAGTTGTAATCGGATATTGAAATCCTAAACATGTAAACTTTAAACATATGGCACCACTACACTACCAAACACTCGCAGTGATGATGATGATCATTAAAGCTGCCCTGATATGTGCCGTCTTTGCTGAAGGCCTGGATAATGAGGATATGAAAGCAGTTTCATTTACTAAATATTGGGGCAAGGGTCCACGGATCTTAAATCTAGTTAGTAGAATCGCTGGAAAGGGATTTTACAGCTTTCCATTCACATTGGCATTCCTGCTATTACTGTGGTATCTATGCTAATTTGAGAAAAAAATCACCGGTTCGACCATCACCCTTCAATCAGGTGCTCGCATCAAAGCTGGAACATTCCTATGGACCTCGAGACATTTATCCTCTCCGCTAACCCGTTTTTCAATACCCGTCATGATCAATTGGGCAGGCTGTGGGTAGATGCAAAATCTTCTCTATCCGGGTATCATAATGTTTCGATACTTGGATTTTGCCAGAAATCATGATGAATGCGCATTATACACACCGGACCGCCTGAGCATCTTTCCATATCCCGCGATATTTCGCGGGGCGATCAAAGGTAACGAAATAGCGTGGCTTTAACCGAGGTATACAATTCGCAGATAACTGATTAACAATAATTTACATTATGGCACTATTTGAGTTACGCTGTTATCGAACACTTTAACTAAATAATAATAAAATGTATATACTGACAAAGGCGCTGGCCGCAGATGCAGAGTCAATCAGAACGGTGATTGAGCAGATTTGGAAGGATAGCCCATTGGATACAAAAAATAAGGCTGCCTTGTTCCGGACCCTTGATCAAACGCATTCAAGTGCCGTTATCGCCCAGGAAATTGAATCCGGTGAAAAGGAATACTTGCTTTTAAAAAAATCCGAAGGAATTATCCTGGCTTTTGCATCCTACTCGGTATTGCAGGCAAACCAGGCCGAGATGGTTATCCATCAACTTTACGATGTGATACACTCCCGGGGCTGGAAAAACCAGATCATCCTAATTGACAGAATCGAAAAGGAGTCTAAATCCAGGCATCTGAGGTGCATCTCGTTAACCCTTAGTGAGCTAGGCAAAGTGCAGTTATTTGAGTCCCTGGGCTTTATCGCCACTGCGGATCATCTCGATGGGGTTGAAAAAATAACAATGCGAAAGCAAATTTGAAACTAAGCCAACCGGTAGCGTATAGGTGCTGGCTGGTCCTAATCATTATTAAAATTTAAAGTGTTCATGAATATACTAAACCCTTTACCAGAAAAGAAATTTGGCTTCTCTGAGTTTTCTCCCGGTAATTCCTTTGGTGGAAATACGGTCGAAAACAGAGCGTTGACCAAAATCATATTCATCCGGAGTGGTAGAATTACGATAGATTTTACGGAATTCCAGGCTACCGGACCAGAAATTTTCATTATACGACCAGGACAGTTCATACAAGCAGATCAGGATGCTCAGGGTAGTGTGGTGAGTTATACCAGGCACCTATATTCATCTGATATTGAAGACCATGAGCTGATTTTCGGCGGCATGCTCTTCAATGGGACACCGGATATGCCCGGTTTGAAGCCTGATGCTGGTACTATGGCTTTCATCGAGCTACTGCTGACTCAAATTTCGTTGGAAATAGCATATCCTGAATGCAATCAGGAAGCGATGGTACGCGCGCTGATCAAGCAACTCATCATAACTTGCAGTAGAATGTGGAGAAACCAGTATGGCCGAATGAGTCTTCATTATAATCCGGATAACGATTTTTACCGTTTTTTCGAAAGACTTGTAGAGCACAATTTTTTAAAAATGCATTCTGTATGTGCCTATGCACTGATGCTTAATATTAGTCCCAAAGCACTTAATAAGCGCATTGCCAAATACAGCAGTTACGCACCGAGCGACATCATCCGTCGACGGATTATTCTGGAGGCCAAACGTCTGTTACTACATACGCCGATGAGCGTAAAGGAAATCGGCTATAAGCTAGGCTACGACGATCCTTCTTATTTTATACGATTTTTCAGCAAACAGGTGAACATGGCACCGCAGAATTTCAGAAAACGCTATCAGGGTGCCCTGAGTGCGGTAGCATAGTTTATCAGTTACGTCAGCATATTTTCAGATATATAAACTCAAATAAAAAGATGGAAAAAAGAATCAATGTTTTCGCAAAGGGTCAACAGCCGTTGAAACCCTTATTCGATCTGAACGTACACTTCAGGGAATCCAGTTTAGGAAAAGGCCTTATTGAGCTCGTAAATTTCAGGGTCTCTCAAATCAATGCCTGTCCGTATTGTCTGGACATGCATTATAAAGAAGCGAGGGCGGCGGGTGAAAGTGAGCAAAAGCTTTATGGATTGAATGCCTGGAGAGAAACTGGTTATTATTCAGCGCGTGAAAGAGCCGCTTTAGCCTGGGCAGAAGCACTCACAGCCTCCACTTCGCCTGGTGATGCCTACCAAGAGGTTGTGGCGGAGTTCTCTCTGGAAGAATTTATCGATCTGAGCCTGGTAATCTCGGCGATGAACACCTGGAACCGGATTAATATTGCCTTTCCGTTGACGGCAGGTAGCTATTAGGTGGGCATGAAAGGCTAGGATAAAGAAAATTACCAGTAAATAGAAAATGCCCTAATCTGGCATTTTCTATTTCGCTGATTTATGCGCGTTAAGATGTGGTAAAACTCATATCCTGGTTTCTGTTGTAAACCAGCAATTTAGCGATCTGATCGCCTGTATCTCGACATTGCGTTTCTTTTCCATAGCACAAAAATAGCCAATTCCTTGTTTGTCCGAAATGACAAGCAAGTGTAAATTTCTGCCAAATAACAAACTTTATTGGCTGGATGAGGAAAAGCTAGGCGCCCAGGTATTCAACATCTGCGGAGAGCATAATCTCTTCCGCTGATTTACCAATCATGATTCGGAATTTCCCGGGTTCAGTAACTCTTTTCATTGCCCTGTTCCAAATAGAGATATCTTCAGCAGAAATTGTGAAGGTCACTTTTTTACTGGCGCCTGGTGCCAATTCTATTTTCAGAAACCCTTTTAAGGATTTCTCTGCGGTGCTTACTGAATTTACCTTTCCGCCAAGGTAGAGCTGAACGACTTCCTTGGCCGTTCGCTGACCAGTATTTTTCAACCACAAGGATACTTCCAGGGACTCAGTGCCGGAAAATACTTTTTTTGACAGTATCAGATCCCGGTACTCAAATTCACTATAAGTGAGTCCAAAGCCAAAAGGGAATAAAGGGGCTGTGGAGGAATAGACGTAATCTCTGCCGGGTTTATCTACGGTACCGGGCTCGCGGTTATTCCCCTTCGATGAATTGATGTAGTTGTAAAAAACGGGAATATGACCAGTAGACTGAGGTATACTCATGTTCAATCTACCTGAGGGAGATGTTTTTCCGAAGATCAGATTTGCCAGTGCTTCGCCTCCTCTTTCTCCTGGATACCAAGCCTGCAGAATAGCTGGAATATGATCTTTTTCCCAGCTGATGCTCCACGGCCTTCCTTGAATGAGCACTAAAATAACAGGTTTTCCGGTTTTGTAAATTTCCTGCAACAATTCACGCTGCACCCCTTGAGGATCTATACTGCTGACATCATAGCCCTCGCCACAGGTAAAAGGGTCGTTTGGCTCATCTTTTCCTGCTTTACCATTCCAGCCTATCCCTTGGAAGACCACACTGGTTGTACCCAGCACGACAACGACCACATCACTCTTCTTGGCCTGAGCGATAGCCTCAGCGAATCCGGACCTGTCGGTCCCTGAAAGCTGACATCCCTGCGCATAGTTTACCGAAACAGAGTTACCCAAATAATCTTTTATGCCCTGAAGCGTGGCCAGACCAGAGCGGTTATCCCTGGTGAAACTGTAATCGCCATACTGAACTTTGTTCGCATTAGGACCGATTACTGCAATTGAGCGAATGTTTGCGGGATTTAAAGGCAGCAAATTGCCTTCATTTTTTAGCAGAATCACAGATTCTTCGGCGATTTTTTTGGAAAGCTCAACACTTTGGGGAAGGTGCAGGTGTTTGGCGAGTTGTGTGGTGTCAGCTGGTTTCTTTTCAAAAAGTCCGGCTTTAAACTTGGCTGAAAGTATTCTATAAACCGCTGAATCGACAAGGGCGGGACTGATCCTGCCAGCGGCGATAAGTTCAGCTATTGTTTTATAGGCATCCGGTCTGGCTGCTTCAAGATCTACTCCCGCCTGTAATCCGAGCAAGGCAGCCTGCTGAAGATCGGTGGCAACGTGGTGAAAATTGTACAGTTGGCTAAGTCCCCCATAGTCTGAGAAAACATAGCCTTTAAAGTTCCATTCCTTTCTGAGTACATCGCGAAGCAAAAATGTGCTGCTATGTGCTGGGATACCGTCAATCTCATTATAAGAAGGCATTAGGGAATAAATATTGCCTTTTCGCACGACCTCTTCGAAGGGCGATAAAAACATGGTACGCAGTTCCCGTTCCCCAAGGGGTGCCGGGGCAAGGTTTAGCCCCGCCAGTGGATAGCTGTATGCTGCAAAATGTTTGGCCGTTGCCATCACTTTATATTCTGGTATGCCCTTTAATGTCTGCTTTGGTGAGCCTTGCATTCCTGTTACGAATGCCAATCCCAGCTTACCCACCAAAAAAGGATCTTCAGCAAAGCATTCCTCCACCCTTCCATATCTGGGATCCCTGATGAGGTCGAAAAGTGGTGAGAGTGCCTGATCGATGCCCATAGCATAAGCTTCTTTGGCGATAACCGAACCCATTTGCTCAATCAGGGCCGGATTCCAGGTTGAGCCCTGCCCGATGGTCTGTGGAAAGATCGTTGAGCCTGCGGCGAGCACGCCGTGTAAGGCTTCGCCGATCTGAATCGGAGGTATGCCAAGCCTGGTATTCTTAAACGCGTGGGTCTTGGCCTGGGCGGAGAGGGTTGCGATCTGATTGGCTGTAAGGAAAGGGCTTTCTACAACCCCGATACCATGGCGATTATTTATCGATCCTTTAAGTGAGTTCATATTCATTTGTGCCACCTTTTCTTCGAGACTCATCCGGAACATCAAATCCCTCACCCGCTTTTCCACGGGCTGCTTAGGATCTTTATACAATTGGGCCAGGCAATGCAATGTGTCAGTGCACAGGAGCATCAGCATACAGAAAAACGGGATTTTCATTTTAAAAACTTTGATTGGAAAAATAGTCATTTCAAAATAGGAAAAACGATTTATGGCATGATAATACGGACATTTGGCAGGATATATACGGCTGAAGAAAATTTGTTTTGAGGGCTATTGATTATATTTGTACTCATTAAAAAACAGATGAACCGCTACAAACAGTTTGCTTTTAAGAAGATCGGCCTATGCGATTTCTCGTATATTTCATCGATTAATCCGGCGGATTTGAGTGGTTTTGTAAAGGTGCTTTTTGTTCGTGCAGGTGGGCGGGTAACCATAGATTTCCAGGACTACAAATTACGTGAAGATGCTTTATTTTTCATCAGTCCGGGACAGTTTAACGAGTTGGGTTTAGCTCTTGAAGGAAAAATGTTGTATTACAACCGAGATTTTTACTGCATCGAAATTCATGATAAAGAGGTTGCTTGTGACGGTATACTGTTTCATAATGTTTACGATATCCCTGTTGTTTATCTGGATGAGCAACAATCATCGGCAATTTATTCCATATTTGCTGAGCTTGGCGAAGAACTCAGCGGTCAGGAGTCTGCTATGGAGGAGATGCTACGCATCTTACTTAAGAAAATTATTATTATTGGCACCAGAATCTGGAAACGTGCAAACATGGTTATTGGGGATGAGATCGAGCATGAGGCCGAGTTTTCCAGGAAGTTCAGTCAGCTCGTCGAATGGAATTATAGCAGGTTTCATACCGTCTCTGAATACGCAGATCTGCTGATGATTACCCCAAAGGCGCTCAATAAGCGAATTGTTAAAGTGCATGGGGTAGGACCAAATGAGATTATAAAGGATCGGATCACTCTGGAGGCAAAGCGTCTGCTGGCCCATACTTCGATGAGCGTTAAGGAAATTGGCTATAAGCTGGGTTATGATGATCCTTCCTATTTTATTCGTCTTTTTACCAATCAAGTCTCCCAGTCTCCCCAAAACTTTCGGATGAAATATAGGGAACATGTTTCTACGGATGATTCTTCCTGGGAAACGCCTTAGACCAACCTGATTTTAAGCTTTTGATTATATATAACCCTTGACAACGGATCGATTACCAGTCCCCAGTTATCCCTAAGGGCTCGAATTCCAGGGATTTCTTCGGCTGAATTTATGCGGATTAGTGAGGCAAGGAGAATCAAAGGTATATCTGAGGTCTTATATACCATCGCACTTTGGTAAACAGACATTTGTTTTCCCGAAAGATGTTTATGCTGTGCCCAGGTATTTTTTCAGCTCTGCTGCCGCATGCAGGAATAAGGACTTAACCTGAGGGGTATGAGCGAGTCCGTTTAAAAGTCCGAAATCGTGAATTGCGCCATTGTACCTGATGGTTGTGACGGGTACCCCAGCCTGGTCCAGTTTTCTACCGTAAGCTTCTCCCTCATCGCGAAGAATATCATTTTCCGCAACCTGAATCAGCGCCGGCGGAAGATCTTTTAATTCTTCCAGGGAAGCCTGCAAAGGTGAGGCGTAGATATCTTTTCTTTTATCGGCATCAGGAATATACATATCATACATCCATTTCATCATCGTTGTAGTCAGAAATCTCTCCTGCCCGAAAGATTTATAGGATTCGGTCGTAAAGTCTGAATCAACTATAGGCCACATCATGATTTGTAGATTGATTTTAGGACCGTTGTTTTTCTTAGCCATCAGGCAGGTAACAGCGGTCATATTTCCGCCTACACTGTTTCCAACAATAGCCATATTTGTTCCATCGACCAAAATCTCACTTCCGTGTTCTGCAACCCATTTCACCCCGGCATAAATTTCATTAATCTGTGTCGGGAAAACCTGATCCGGTGTTGGGGTATAATTGACAAATACGCCTGCACATCCAGAAAGTACTGCAAGATCGCGAACCATGCGTTTATGCGTCGGATAATCGCCCAGTATCCAGCCACCTCCGTGGATAAAGATAAATACGGGAAGCACGCCGCTCACGCCAGCTGGCCTTACAATATTCAGCTTTACTGAATATCCCTCGCTTTGGATAATCTTTTCTGATTCCTCGATTCCCGATAAATCAACCTCTACAGATGACTGGGCTCCTACAAGCACCTCTCTGGCTTCAAGTACGCCGAGTGATTCCAATGGTGACCCTCCAGGCGCATTTAGAAGGCTTAAGAATTCCTTTGTTGCCACTGATAGTCTTGGATCATTTTGGTAGGGCAAAGCCTGGTTTGCCGCGTTTGATAATTGTGGGTTTGTTTCCATTTTTGTTTTTGTTATGAAGTGATGGCAGTAGTGGGGATTGATTTGCTCTTCCGCTCCCCGACAGCCGCTGGTAATTAAAATTTCGGTATTTCAGGGAATGAGGCTTCAACTGCCGACTCCGCGATTTCAGGCGGATAAAGCAGCTGAGTATTCACATATGCTTTTATATCGCGGGCTTCCTGGCCGGTTACCTGAACCTGTACTATTCCCGATTGTAGCCTATTTAAATGGGGCTCGGCAGTGAAAGTTTAACCTGAGCCCCATTGAAAGCATCGAACAAGTCCTTACCAGTGTAGGATGAACAGGGTTACATACTATGTCCCCTTTTTATTCCAAGTCTTTTGATTTTTGAATTCAGTGTTGTTGGGGGAACGCCTAAAATTTCTGCTGCCCCTCCTTTCCCCGCTATTCTGCCGGCACAGTACTGCAAAACCCTGTAAATGTGCTCTTTTTCATTTTGGTCAATTGTCTTGATAATATCCCGTTCCTGTTCTGATTGTTCATAGTGCTGCTCTTTAATGTTTGGAAGCAATACTTCTTTTATCATATTACCGGAGGCGAGTAATACACTTCTTTCGATAAGGTGCTCTAACTCCCTGACATTCCCTGGCCAGTTGTAACGCAGCAGGTCTTGTAGTGCTTTGGAACTAATGGAATCTATCGCCTTTCCGCATTTTTTACTAAAATGATTAATGAAATGATAAATAAGCAGCTCGACATCTTCTTTGCGCTCTCGAAGCGGAGGCAGGTTTATTGGAAAAATATTTAGCCTGTAATACAGATCGGAGCGAAACCTTCCCGCTTCCATCTCTACGAGCAGATCGCGGTTGGTGGCCGCGATAATTCGAACATCGACTTTAATGGTACCTCTACCACCGACACGCTCCACTTCTTTTTCCTGCAGCGCGCGCAAAAGTTTAACCTGAAGATCTAGCGGCATTTCTCCTACCTCGTCCAGGAAGAGTGTACCACCGTTTGCGAGTTCAAATTTTCCGATTCTGCGATCAGTAGCTCCAGTAAAGCTTCCGCGCTCATGCCCAAAGAGCTCACTTTCGATCAGGTTAGCCGGCAGGGCGGCACAGTTAACTTTAACCATCAATTTATTTTTACGCGGGGAATTATTGTGAATCGCCCTGGCGATAAGTTCCTTACCGGTACCGGTCTCTCCAAGGATTAGAACGGTACTATCGGATGCAGAAACCTGAGAGACCAGATGAAAAGTCTCTTTTAACGCTGGACTCTGCCCGACAATTTCTGTATAGTTACTAACGGTCTCCAGCTCATTGGTCAGGTAAATCTTTTCCTCCTCCAAGCGGGCTTTGTATCCTTCTATTTCTTTAAGCTGCAACTGCACTTTCTGGTGAGACAACATATTCACCACCACAATTGCAATCTGGGAGCGGATGCTGGAAAACAGCTCAGTGTGACTGGACAAGGTTGCAGGATGCGGAATCTGGAAGATGATCATCCCAACAGGGTCATCTCCAAACTTAATTGTCGCACCCACTACATCCATGCCATCCGTTGAGAGTGCACGAATCGCCCTGGGAAGTTTCTTAAAATTCAGTATAGCCTTGCTATCCAAGATAACCGGCTGATTGGATTGTAGAATATCCCTGTAAAAACCTTCTTCCATTTCTTCGTAATTTCTGGTCCAGGAGTGGATTTCAGGGAAAGCAGCCAATTCTGAATCAGGATCAAAGAATAGCGCACGGTGTGCATCTCCAGAGGATGAAAGCGCGGTTACCAGTAAATTCTCTGCGCCAAAAAGCGTCTTGAGCTGACTGGCCAGGACAGAAGATAATACCTGTTCATCTTTAGCCATTCTCAATTCATTTCCAAACTGCAGCAGCTGAGAGCGGAGATTGAGCAGGCTGCTGACTTGCTGGCTGGAGACAATGTTATCTACTGCAGTGGATATATGGTGGGCAATCGCTTTGACCAGACCAGACCTAAGGTCAAGATGTACCTGCTTTTGTTCAAAAAACATCAGCATAAAGCCAAAATCTGAGGAATCTCTTGAGAATTTTATCCCCAAAACCTGTCGGATTCCGCTTTCTTTATTAATTCTGATGTATAGCGGTAGTTCTGTCGATACTTCTTCAAGATCGAATATGACAGGCTCGCTTTTTGAAAGTATTTTACTGGTAAAATCATCTTCAAGGGAAAAGCTTTTATCGATGAGCGACTGGTAATCCATGTGATGCAGACTTTTTGATTGTGGATCAAAAAGAAATGCTTCAAATGCATTTTTCTCTGCGTTTAATTGGGCGATGGCAACATGACTGAAGCCGAAATATTCCTTAAGCTCTGAACTCATCACCGCGGTAAGTTGCTCTCGGGTACGTACTGAAGCAATCTGAGTGCTCAGAGTGAACAGAAGTTCTCTTTCGCTTTGTCGCTCGGTGATCTCCTGATTTGACAACACGTTGGACAGTGCCGCTGAGATCTGCATAGCGATCTGGCTCAGGAGTTCAAATTCCTGATCGGTAAAAGTATTTTGGGAAAGATTAAAGAAAAGCACACCGGATATCATCCCCTTATGGTGGAGTTTAAACCCAATTTTTTTGCGTATGCCTTGCTTATATTCATCCCTAACAAACTGGGGTATATCTGCCCGCTTGATGAGCTGATGCACATCGAAGACGTACAAATCACGGCTGCCAAGCAAGGCCGACATCAATGCATCTGTGGCAGGGTATTTCTGCGGGAAGGGAGATCCAGATTCTATAACTGCTGATTGCTCCTTGGGATTGGTATGAAGGAAACTGGTATAAAAACCTTGTTGATCGAGCAATAGTAACTCCACATGCTGAAAGATAAATTTCTCGCGGAGCACTTGTGAAAGTAGTATCTCTACATCGCGTTTATGGCTGATCATAGCGATATGGGCACTGACCTGTGAAAGGAAATCTCCTTCTATTTTCTTATCTCTTAGTGTTTCTGCAAGTTGAAAATCTCTGGCTGCAATGGATATTTGGCGGGAAATAGTCTTAATCAGCGCGAGCTGAGGGTTGGAAAGTTCCTGATTCTCACTCAGGCAAATTGTCCAAACCCCGATCCGCTCACCCCCCACTTGCAGGGCAACCATAGCCATTTTTTGGATACCGCTTTCATAGTTGATGGCTATATATTCCGGCAGGGTACTTCTGGAAGCTAGAAACTCCAGGTCAAAAACAACAGGTTCATTTGACAGGAGTACCTTGTTTACCATCTGTTCGCTGATAGGAAAAGGTACACCAATAGCATTCTTATAACGGGGATGCGTTCTGGCTTTGGACTCCAGATCCCTTAACAGCAGGCTTATAGAGAGTTTATCGGGATTGATGATGGCGACAAAGTGATGGGCGAAATCAAAAAAAGATTTCAGGTGTGGTCGTAATGCTTTAAGCACTTCCTCCTTATTTTTATTGAGTGCCAATTCGACACTTATACGCTCAAGGATATCAAAATTACCCTTCAGCTGCTGGGCATCCTCCAGGATTTTTATCCGGGAAATCGTTGAGCTGAAATGAGGCAGAAGCATTTTTATTTTCCTTATATGCAGATGTTTATCCAAGGAGGCAGGGAAAAGCATAACGCAATAGCCCAGACGATCATTGCCGGAATAAATTTTAAGAAATATCCCCGCATCTTTACCAAAATCACTTTCGGGATTAAGGTACAAAGAGAGATCTTTGCCTTCAAATACTTCACCGACCTGCAAGCCATCCCGCCTGAAATAGCGTTCGTCCAGGGCATCGTCCTGGGGTATCCGCTGTATGGGAACGGATTGGCTAAATGGAAATGCCGCCAGGTTGGTACGGGAATCGAAGAAAAAATTCTCCATCCTAGGCGATTGACTATCGATTAGAAAAAATGTGCAGGCAGAATACGGGATGAATTCATTCAGCCTGGTGGTAATAAATTGTTGAAATTCTTTCCGTGAAGATATCGCTGTAAGTTCTCTGATTACGCCATCTAGAGGATCATAATCGTCCAAATTTGGCGTTCCTGGCCAGTTCAGTTCTTTAATATTTTTCAGCACTGTATTTTTTAAAATTGCAATTGTGCGCTGTTGTGCGGGATACCCTTGTGAGAAGGCAATATAAAGACTTGCCAAGTGCTCTTCTTCCAAGATTAAATTCAACACTACCCAATGGGTATATCCGCTGGAAGTTGCAGGGAAAGGTTTACCGTCTGCTTTAGCGAGATGAAAAACGCCTCCAGTTTCTAAACCGGCAGCGACAAGGGAGATTCTTTTGGCAAGATCCGGCTCGGGAGTGCTTCCCTTGTATGCTATTGCTGGCGAGGGCAGCAGCTTATAATCACTTAAAGCTTTCTCCGGGATCAGCTGAATATAATCAGCCTGAATCTGGCTAATAAAGTTTTTAAGCTTTTGATGTAGCGCTGGCTGATTGTCAAAAATTCTGGTCGAAAACTCTTCTCTGATGCCTTTCATAACTTCGATTATTAATCCACACCTTAGCCTGTGCCTAGAATTTGTTTGATGCCTTCAGAAATGCTTGAGCATTAATGTGTTTATTTCCGGCTTTCAAGAATTGTCATCTAAACGATCTAATCCTCTTCAATAAAATCAGCGGGATTAAGGTTCGTCTTAGCAGTTTTAAGGTTTCAGATCAAAATTAACATAAGCTTATGATAAGTACTATGCCATATTTCAGAACATTTCTGCCAAGTAAGAGGAGATCAAGACCTAAAAAAGGCCAGCAAAACTGCCAGCCTTTATGGTATTGATTACAAGTGATTGTTAACCCTGGGATGCCTCACGCAAAAGATCGCCTACCTTTCCAAGTAGTCCGATCAACGGATTTTCACTGATTGCTGTTAGGTGCAGCGATCCGTTGCAGGTAATGGCGCCTATGGTCTGGGCGTCTCCCCGACCAGAGAGAATCATTGGCCCCCAGAGATCTGTTATTTTAAAGTTTCCAATTTGAGTGGAAAACTTTAACTGACCAAGATTGGATACCATCAGTTCATGACTGAATGCTTGTTTTAAAACCTCGAGCACTGGTGGAACCTGTTGCTGATTAAAAGCTACATGTTGAAGAATTTCATTGAACTCCACGACATGACTGAGGTTCTCAACACCGTTGAGTCCCTGCTTTGCCTCACGTGCCAACGACCAAAAATCTTCTTCCGAATTGGGATCGAAGAAAACGGGTTTGGTGGTAATGCAAAGAAAAAATTCTTCTCCTGCATTGAGTTTTTTACGGGCGCAAACCGGTGACATCAATTGCAATTTTTTATCGTTCCATTCCGCCTTGAGCGATCTTGCAACAGAAATGACCGCTGCACACAGCGCACCATGCACGGTGGTATGCTCAACTTTCGCACCTTCGACCAGAGCCTGCGTATCAAGCGGAGTCAGTTTCACACTAGAAATCTCACCACTGATTCGTGGGTGACTATGTACCCCATCCCCGCTACCTGGATTGATAATAAAGTCATCCATTGAATAAAAAGAGAAGCTCCGAAACTTAGCATGTTATTTCGGCATGACAAATTAAAAATGCCTTTCTCTTTTTGGATTAAAAAAAAGAGCAGATGTTCATCGCTTAGCTTCAGAACATCTGCTCAAAGGGGTTTATTTATTTGCTGAGGCAGCCATAATTACTTTTGCTACTGCATCTGGATGAGAAGCGAAAACAACATGGCTTCCTTTGATTTCTGTCACTATGGTATTTGAACGTTTGTACATATTTCGCTCAATATCAGGATTTATGCTTTTATCCTCAGTAGCCACAATACCATAAGTCGGTTTATCTCTCCAGGCTGCCTGTGCTACAGGGGAAGCAAAACTTTCAGCGAAAATTGGCTGTTGAGATGCAAATAAAAAGTCTGCTTCAGATTTACTCAAATCCCCTGCAAATCCGGCATGAAATTTCTCTTTTCCATAGTATACCCATCCTTTATCATCCGGATCAAGAATTCCGAATTCCGGTGCTACAGGAAGTGAACTTGCCCATTTTAGGGTATTTTCACCTTTATCAGGTTGGTAAGCAGCCACGTACACCAAACCTACGACATTTTTGTGAACGCCTGCTTCTGTAATGACCACCCCTCCCCATGAATGTCCAACCAGGATTGTGGGACCGTCCTGTTTATCAAGGATACGGTTTGTAGCATCGACATCATCTTTGAGTGAGCTTAACGGATTCTGCACCACGGTAACCTGATAGCCTTTTTTAGACAGGATATCATAAACCTTTCTCCATCCGGAGCCATCCGCAAAAGCGCCGTGAACGATGACCACGTTTTTTACCGGCGGGGTTTGCGCCTGAGCGATAGTTGAAAAAGTTAACAAGGATACCAAAAGTACCAGCACCGAGATCAATAATTTATTGGAACGGGGTTGTGAATTAATTTGTGTTTTCATGATTTTTGTTTTTAATTGAATTGAATATGTTTGAGTTTATTTAAGCTTATGTATTTAAGGCTCGACTTCCCCAATGGCCGCTATTTCAAGTGCCATATTAAGTGGTAAGCCAGCTACTCCGATGGATGTGCGGGTATGTTTGCCCTGCTCACCGAAAATAGCGACCATCAGGTCTGAATAACCATCCATGATGATGGAATGCTGGTCGAAGTGATCTACAGCATTAAAGTAGCCGTTCACCTTGAGTATCCTTTTCACCTTTGATAAATCTTAGATAAGTGATTGAGTTCGGCAAGGTGTGCCAGGGCAACGCGCCTTGCAGCCTCCACCCCTTGCTGTGTATTAATCTCCCTACCCAGCTTCCCGGTTATATAGTTTCCACGGTCATCAAGGGGCCCCTTCCCTGACAGATAAATCAGGTTGCCACTTCTGAGCGCCGGGGTATAATTATTGGACGCTTTGGAAGTCTTTGGAAGGGCGAGATTTAATTCCGAGAGTCGCTGCTCCGGGTGCTGAGCATAGATGCAGTTAACGGATGCCACCACGAGTGATAGCATGGTAAAGGTTCGGGATAAAGTTCTTGATCTGCTCATGTGAATTATTATAGTACAAATGTATCCCTGATCACAAGGGCGATCAATGGACGTTTAGGTGCAAGTACTGTACTTTTTTCCCTAAGCTTCTTTTTACTGACCAGCGGCTATCCCGATGGGGCAGCCCAATTCGCATCCTGCATTGATCCCAGCGGGAATCGAACCAAATGACTATCAAAACGTGTAACCCCCCTGCAATCGAACGATTAGCAGTTTTTTTTTGCTTTTATAGAATGAAAATCGCACGAATTCACAAAACTTTGCTGAGTGATTCGGTAAGGCAAAATGGTTAAAACTAACCAACCGAATTACCTATAATTATTTACGGAGCAAGTTGTGATAAACAGCGCATCTCGTGTATTTTAAGAAGCAAAGCTACGTTTGCTTAAGTATCGTGAGATTATGAACACCAATTTTAGTCTGCTTTTTTTGTGAAAAGGCAAAAGGACTAGTTAAGTGGAAACGGGCCGATCTAAATGAGAATTACTATAGAGGGAATTCGTTCCGAGAAGGCCAGCAATCCAGACTGCAATGGAAGGTCAAGGGCGGCACGAGCCATAGGCTTCAAAGAAAAGAATAAGGTATTGAATCGCCATCTTGACCCATTGCAGGCCAAGTTGGCCAAAACTTATTTCAATATATCCTGAGTATCAAATGACTTTCTTGAAAACATAAAAAAGCATCGGAAATTTGTTTATTAGATATTTTCATAGAAGGTCTCAATGATGAAATAATCGAATTCATAAACTGGTCAAGAAGTCGCTGAAGACTTATAAATTTATCCCAAATTCTGCAAAGATAAACAGACAGATTATGTTGCTGAAATGCACCGTTTAGAATTCCGATTGCTGATTCAGAAGAGCACTAAGGATCTGGGAGTGTTCCTCATGCGATTTTAGAATCCCTATGATAAAATCCGCCATACCCAAATTCATCTGTTTTTCATAGAACTCCCTATTTTTCCGTAGTTTAAATATAATCGCTTGGTGATCAGACAACAACTCTTCCAGGTACTGAGGATTCTGAACCAAATTAGGCAAAAAACCCGCTACAGGCGCGGATTCAAGGAATTCTTTCACTAAAAATGGAGGGTGGCCTCCTAATAATCTGACTCGGTCATCAATACTCTTAATGATCGTTGCAATCTGCATATACTGACTTACAAACCATTATTATAACTTTCGCGATCGCTGATCCACCAGTTTTCTACTGCAAATCTGACTATATGCTCTACTCCATCCTCTCCAACCGTATACATGCGAAGACAACCTTTTACGATAAAGCAATTATA
>Ga0247815_10000533_pt1 | contig 29939 bp, 23 predicted proteins | sample UWRJL194509B1_FD_181014 | JGI IMG/M metagenome (GOLD analysis project Ga0247815, IMG submission 181014) | Plant litter microbial communities from Arlington Agricultural Research Station in Wisconsin, United States - UWRJ-L194-509B-1 | ecosystem: Environmental > Terrestrial > Plant litter >...
CCGGCACCAGCGCCGACAGGTCGCGGATGCCGCCTTGTGCATCAAGCGCTGCGGGTTTTTCGGCGCCGGGAGCGCCCACGCGTAACAGTCTCATAGCTCGGCTCCCGCTTATTTCAGCATGCTGTCGAGCAGCGGCTGCATCGCGTCCGCCCACAGCTGGTAGCCGGCGGGGCCGGGGTGCAACTGGTCCGGCATGATGGCGTTGGGGATCTTGCCGTCCTGGCCGAGGAACACCGCGCTGATGTCGAGGAAGCGCACGGTCTTGCCGTCATCAAGCTTGGCCAGGTCGGCGTTGACCGCGCTGATGGTTTGCATGCGCTTGGCCGCTTCGTCATAAGAAGCCTGTGTCAGCGCGCCGCCCTTGGCTTCGCGCGGACCGCGCGGGAAGATGCCCAGCACCAGCAGCTTGGTCTGCGGCAGTTTGGCGCGCACCATGTCGACGATCTTGCGGTCGGCGGCGGCGATTTCCTCGGCGTTGTACTCAAGGCTATTGTTCGTACCCAGCATCAGCACCGTGACCTTGGGCGCGATGCCGTCCAGTTCTCCGTGCTCGATTTGCCAGATCAGGTTCTGCGTGCGCGCGCCGCCGATGCCAAAATTGGCCGGCTGGTATTTGCCGTAATACGTCTCCCAGATATGCGGCGCCACCTTCCAGCGCTCGGTGATGGAGTCGCCGAGGAACAGCAGGCCGATAGGGCCGCTCTTGGCGCGCGCCAGGAAGGTTTCATGGTGCTTGAGGAAGACGCCGTTGTCCTGCTTCTCGAACGCCTCGGAGGCGCTTAGTTTCGGCTTGGCCGGCGCGGCGACCTGCGCGTGGACCTGGCCGCCGATCAGGGCGAGTGCGATCAGCAGTTTGCAAAAATGTTGGTTCATGCTTGTTTCTCCTTGACGGGTACGACGGGACCACCAAGCCAGATCGCCAGATACACCAGCGGCACCAGCACGGCCCCAAGAATGAAGAACGGCGTGTAGTTTCCGCCGGCGGTTAATTCGGGTACCAGCTGCATGCAGACGATGACGCCGATCACCGCCGACGTGCCGCTGATGCCGGCCAGCGAGCCGACGGTTTTGCCCGAGTAGAAATCGCTGGGCAGTGTCTGGATATTGGTGATCGCCGCCTGGAAGCCGAACAGGATCACGCCGATCGACAGCACCGCCAGCAGCGGCGTGGCGGCCATGGCGCTGAGGATCAGCGCCGGGAACATCACCGCCAGGCCGAGCGCGATCACCAGCTTGCGCGCCCGGTTGACCGACCAGCCGCGCTGCAGCAGCAGGCCGCAGAACCAGCCGCCGGCCAGCGCGCCGATGCCGGCGCCGACGTACGGCACCCAGGCGAACATGCCGATCTGCTTGACGTCGAAGTGGAATTTCTCGTTCAGGTACAGCGGCAGCCAGCCGACGAACAGCCACCAGATCGGATCGATGAAGAAGCGCGCGGCGATCACGCCCCAGCTCTGGCGGTGGCGCAGCAGCTGCGACCATGTCGGCACGTATTCGGCCTTGGATTCGCTTGGACGCTGTTGGCCGCTGAGGATGTAGTCGCGTTCCTCCTGGCCGATCCATGGGTGCGTGTCCGGTCCCGATTTGTAGATGATCAGCCACGGCACGATCCAGATGAAGCCCAGCGCGCCGATCAGGATGAAGGTGGTCTTCCAGCCGACATACGCGTACAGGAAGGCCACCAGCGGCGGCGCGATGATCGAGCCGACCGAGGCGCCGGCGCCGAAGATGCCTTGGCCGAGGGCGCGCTCGCGCACCGGGAACCATTCGGCGATGGCCTTGGTGGCGCCGGGCCAGTTGCCCGCTTCGCCCACGCCCAGCATGACGCGGAACAGGCCGAACGACAGCGCCGAGCGGGCGACGAAGTGCAGGCCGATGGAGATCGACCACACCGCGATCGACAGCAGGAAGCCGACGCGGGTGCCGAGCGCGTCGAACAGTTTGCCGAACAGCGATTGGCCGACCGCGTAGCCGATCAGGAATACGGTGATGATGTTGGCGTAGTCGCGCTTGTCCATGCCCAGTTCGGCGGCGATGCCGGGCCACATGACCGCCAGCGCCGAGCGGTCGATGTAGTTGATAATCGTCGCGATGGCCACCAGCGTGATGACTAGCCAGCGCAGACCTTTCATTGTTTTCATGCCCATGTCTCCAGATAATTTTATGATTTATTCTTGGTCAGGCTGTGAATCGGAAGTGGTCAGGCCTCCCCGAGTTGCGCGCGGTTGGGCAGGCCCTCGCAATCGCCGCGATACTGGATCACGCGCGCGCCGATGGCGTTGCCGCGCGCCGCCGCCGCCGACAAAGGTAGGCCTTCCAGCAAGGCGCTGATGACGCCGACCGCGAAGCCGTCGCCCGCGCCGACGGTGTCGACCACTGTGGCCACCGGCCGGCCAGGTGCGATCCCTCGCAGGCCGGCGCCGGCGTAGTACGCGCCTTCCGCGCCCAGCTTTATCACCACTTGGCGCGCGCCGAGCGCCAGGTAGAAGTCTGCGATGTCGGCCGCATCCCGGCGGCCGGTCAACAGCCGGCCCTCGGCCAAGCCCGGCATGACCACGTCGGCCAGCGCGGCGATTTCATTGACGCCGGCGATCATCGCCTGCTGCGACGGCCACAAACGCGGCCGCAGGTTAGGATCGAAAGTGACGATGCGGCCGACGGCGCGCGCCTGCCGCGCCATCGTCAGCACCAGCGCGCGGCAGCCGAACGACAGCGCCGGCGAAATCCCGGTCAGGTGCAGCAAACGCGCCTTGCCGAAGTCGCCGTCCGGCACGTCGGCAGCCGATAAATAGCTGGCGGCCGATCCGCGCCGGAAGTATTCCACCTCCGGATCGCTGCCATCCTCCACCATCGTCTTCAGCATGAAGCCGGTCGGGTAGCGCGGGTCGATGCGGACATGTCGCGTGTCCAATCCCTCGGCCGTCATGAAATCGAGCAGGTTGCGGCCCAGGCTATCCTCGCCCAAGCCGCTGACGTAGCCGACCCGGAAGCCCAACCGGCTCAAACCCACCGCGACATTGAGTTCCGCGCCGGCGGTGGCGCGCTCGAATTCGCCGACCCGGTCCAGCGGTCCGGGTTGGCGCGCGATCAGCAGGGCCATCGCTTCGCCCACGGTGACGACGTCGGGTATCGGCATCGACATGGCTCCTTAAAACTTCATGCTGGTGACCAGCGTGGCGTCCGTGCCGGCCGGCAGCGACAGGCGCAACACGTTGCCGCGTTCCTCCCTCGGTCCCTTGTCGACATTGCCCGGCGGTCCGGCCGCGATCACCACGCCCGGTTCGATGACCGCCTTGGCCGCCTTGGTGCGCACGTCGACCTTCAGCGACGACGGTTTGCCTGCGACCAGATAGCGGCCGTCAGCCTGCTTGGTGATCGCATGATCGCCGTGCACCTGCGCGGTCAGCACCACCGGCTTGCTGGCGCGCAGCCGGTCGGTGGTGGTCCAGGCGTCGCGCGCGAAGCTGAAGCGCCGCTCCAATTGCTCGACGCCCAGCTCTGGACGATAGGCGCCGGTCAGGTCGGCGGTGATGTCGGCGTGGTCGGCGCCCAGCTTGATGCCGGTGATGCGGATCGCATCCAGCCGCGCATACGGATAGCCACGGAAGGCATCATGGCCGCCGCCCTCGTTGGCCTGGCCCTGGCCGTCGATCAGCAAGGTGTTGCTCAACTTGCTGCTCGGGATGCCGGCGTAGCCCATCGGCCCGGTCAGGTAGCTGCCGCCGCCGTACAGCATGAAGCTGCCGGCGTCAGGATGCGAGTGGCCCATCTCCAGGTGCCAGTCCGGCATTTTCGCCATCAGCGCGCCGACGTGGTGGCCCTCCGGCGGTCCGGCGCGGAAGGCGAAGGCGGTGGCCTTGGAGGTCCAGTCGCTGCGCCAGTAGACCGTGCCCAGGTCCTCGAAGTGGTGGTGCGGCTTGATGGCCGACATCGGGCTGGCGGCCAGCGCCGGGTCGTACCACTGCAAGCTCCAGAAGTCCTCGGCGCAAACGTGACCCTGCGACGCCATCCATGCGGCGACGCCCTGCGCGTCCTTGTCGCCGAAGCGCGCGGCGAGCCGGTACAGCAGGTTGTAGTTGGAATGCAGCTTGCCGTTCGGATGCGTGCGCGCCGCTTCCGCGCCGTGGCGCGCGCGCGTCAGCGGACCTTCGAACACGTCGCCGAAATCGAACACGTCCTGGCCGTTCGGCGTCAGCGAGTGCGCCATGTACAGGTGGGCGTTGCGCAGCGCCGGCTTGTCGTACATATCGTCGCCGGCGGCGTGGGCGAAGGCGTCCAGCGCGTGGATAATCCACGGCATCGAGAACACCCAGTATTCGACGCCTTCGTAGAAGTAGCCGTCCGGCGAGGCGATGTCGATCACGCGGCTGAAGATGGCGCGCGATAGCGCCGCCCAGTTGGCCGCCTCCGGCGCCTCGTCCCATACCGCGTAGGCGGCGATCGCCAATCCGGCGATCGGAATGAAGCAGTGGTTCTGGCTATACGAATACGACTTGCCCGGCTTCGGCATGAAGTGCGCCGACAACAGGCGTGCCTGGCGCACGATCTTGTCGCGGTAGCGCGTGCGCTCCTCCGCGCTCAGCACATCGAACAGCAGGTCGTAGGCGGTGCCCATGCCGTACAGCAGATGGCCGGCGGCGAGGTCGATATCCGGCTTGCTGTAGGTGTAGCCCCAAACCGGATAGCTGACCGCCGCGTCCATATAGCGCTTGGCCGCTTGCAGATAGCGGTCGTCGCCTTCGATCTTGTAGGCCAGCGCGGCGCCGGTCATGCCGATGGCGACGGTGTTCTGCGCGCGCCGGGTTTGCGCCGGCGTGGCGGCCGGCTCCTCGCGCATCGCGACCAGCCCCGCCAGCGATTTTTGCCACAGCGCGCGGTGGCTGCCCTTGGCGCGTTGGCGCAGCTCGTCCAGGCCGGCGGCGGTGGTGAACACGCGCGGATGCACGCCGCGCAACTCGGCGCGCAGGGCCGCCGGATGCGCCTTCATCAGCGTCTCCAGCGGGTGGGCGCCGGGCGTCGGCTTGCCGATCATGGTGCCCAGCGACTCCAGCGCGTCCTGCGCCAGGACCTGGCGCGCGCTGATCACGGGCAAGGCGAGGGCGGCGGCGCCAACAAATTGGCGTCGTGTGAAGTGATGACTCATGGATTCTCCGGGTGGTGTCAGTAGAGACCGAGGCCGCCGTTGACCTGGATGATTTCGCCGGCGAGGAAGGCGGCGCGCTCGGAAGCGAGGAACACCACCACGTTGGCGACGTCGTCTGGTTCGCCTTCGCGGCGCGCCGGCGTGCGTTCGGCGATGGCCGCGCGGTTGGCCGGGGTGTTGAAGGTGTCGTGGAAGCGGGTGGCGATCAGGCCCGGCGAGACGCCGTTGACGCGGATGCCGAGCGGGCCGACTTCCTTGGCCAGCGCGCGGGTGAAGGTGGCCACCGCCGCCTTCGACGACGCGTAGTGCGCCGAGCCGGGACCGCCGCCGTCGAACGCCGCCAGCGACGACATGGTGACGATCACGCCGCTCTTGCGCGGCTCCATGCGCTTCAGCGCCGCCTGGCAGATCAGGAAGGTGCTGGTGAGGTTCAGGTTCATCGCCTCGTTCCACAGCGACAGCGGCATGTCGACCACGCGGCAGCGCTGGATCAAGCCGCCGATGTTGGCGAACAGCGTGTCGATCTCGCCGATCGCGCCTTCGGCTTCGGCGAAGACCTGCTCGGCGATGGCGCCGTCGGTCAGGTCGGCCTTGATCGCCTGCGCCTTGCGGCCCATGGCGCGGATCTGCGCCACCACTTCATGCGCTTCGTCGCTGCTGCTCCAGTAGGTCAGCACCACGTCGGCGCCGGCCTTGGCCAGCGCCAGCGAGGTGGCTTTGCCGATGCCCGAGGCGCCGCCCATGACCAGCGCGCGTTTTCCGATAAGTTCCATAGTTGTGCTCTTTTCAAATAAGTTGGATGAATGTAGCTGCTACTTGGGCGCCGCCGTCGACGCCCTGACGATCAATTCTGGTGCGAACAATTCGGCGGCCGGCGTCGTGCCCGGCGCCAGGATGCGTTGCACGGCGGCGTCGGCCATCGCCTGGATCGGCTGGCGCAGCGTGGTCAGCGGCGGGTCGTGCGCGGCGGAGAAGAAAATATCGTCGATGCCGATCAGCGAGAAATCGTCCGGGATGCGCAGCCCCAGTTGCTTCAGGCCGATGCCGATGCCGATCGCCATCATGTCGTTGATCGCGATCGCCGCCGTCGGCTTGCCCGGCGCCGCCAGGATGCGCGCCGCCGCGCTGCGGCCCAGTTCAAACAACTGGGTGTCGCCGTGCGGATCGCTGGGCGGCACGTCGGTGGCGTCGGCGATCACCAGCTCGCCGGCGATGCCGGCCTGCGCCACCGCCTGCAGGAAGCCCTTGAGCCGGTCCTGCCGGTTCAGCGTGTACGGCGGCGGCGACACCAGCGCGATCGAGCGGTGGCCCAGCGCCACCAGGTGCTCGACCGCCATCGCCGTCGCGGCGGCGTTGTCGACCGAAATCGTCATGATGCGCTCATGGTTGTCCTCCGAGCGCTTGATGTCGAACGCCACCACCGGGCAGCGCGAGGTCATCGCCGCCAGATGGTCGGTGTCGTTCAGCGCCGAACCGGTGATGATGCCCTGCACGCCGTAGGCCAGCAGGTCGGCCATCACCGCCCGTTCGCGATCGGGATCGCGGAAGGTGGAGAAGGTCATCACGTGGCATTGATGCCGCGCGGCGGCCGTCTCCACCGCGCAGGCGAGCGAACCGAAGAACTGGTTCGCCAGCGACGGCACCAGCAGGCCGACCATCTTGGCCACGCCGGTCTTGAGCTGGCGCGCCGCGTTGTTGGGCCGGTAGCCCAGCTGCTCGATCGCCTGCTGGATCTTGCGCTGGGTGTCCGGCCGCATCTGCTCCATGCGGTTGTTCAGAAAATTCGAGATGCTGGACGGGGACACGCCGGCCAGCCGTGCCACGTCCTGAATTTTGGGTTCGCTCATAGTTTCCTTTTGTTTTATTTCATCGGTCAGAAGACCACGTCGAGGCGTATCGTCGCATAGCGGAAGGCGTCGCGCGCGGGTTGCCAGCCGTAGGACTTGATGTCCGGCCCGGAGGTCTGCTTGAAGTTCAGGAAGGAACCGACGTTGCCCGATGCGTAGTGGTGATCGAACAGGTTCTTGAAGCCGACCGAGAGCTTGTACTTGCCTTTGCTGTCGCTCAACGATGCGCCGAGGTCAACGATACCATAGCCGGGCCGGTTCAAACTCGGGTCCTGGCTGATCGCGCCGGTGACCCGCGTCTGCGCCCGCATCTGCATATTGATCGCGGCGATGTAGGGGAGCGAGCCGAGCGGCGTGGTGTACTCGCCGCCCAGCGTCATCTTCCACTTGGCCGCGTTGGGCATGCTGCCGCCGCTGGCGTCGCGCACGAAGGCGCCCGGCACCAGCACGTTCGGCACGTTGCAATCGGTGGCGCCGCTGTAGCACGGGCCCTGGTTCCAGTCGAGGATAGTGGCGCGGGTGTAGGCCAGGCTGGACTTGATCATCAACTCGCGCGTCAGCAGCACCGTGCCGTCGACTTCGGCGCCGCGCGTCTGCAGTTCCGGGATGCTGTACAACACGCTGGCCTGGCTGCCGTCCGAGAAGCGTTCGGTGGCCGAGGTCTGGTAGTCGCGGAAGCGGGTCTGGAACACCGCCGCGTTCAAGGTGGCGCGGTTGTTCCACAGGTTGGCCTTGAAGCCCAGCTCGAAGCTGGTGGCCTTTTCCTGCGCCAGCGGCAGGTGCGCGAACACGTTCTTGTTATTGGCGCCGCTGGTCATGTCGTAGGCCACGCCCTTGCTGCCGGTCGAAGCCGAGCCATACGCCATCACGTCCGGCGTGAAGTGGTAGCTGTAGGCGACCTTGCCGGTGGTGGCGTTTTCCTTGTTCTGCGGCGCGTCGTAGTAGTTGTAGCCGGTGTGGACGTTGTTCGGCGCGGTCGACAGCAGGCTGTCGATGGTGTTGAACATGTAGTCGTTGGTTTCCTGGTTGAAGCGCAGGCCGGCGCTGATGCTTTGCTTCGGCGCGAAGTCCCAGTTGGCGTTGCCGTAGATCGCGTGGTTCAGCGCCGACGACGTGGTGCGGTAGTTGGTGAAGCTGGTTTCCTTGACGAAGGGATTGCCGCGATAGTATTCGCGGTCCACCGAGTTGCGCGCGATCCACAGCCCGGCGAGGTAGCGGAACGGGCCGTCGTCCGGCGACACCAGCCGCAGTTCCTGGGTCGAGGTCTTGCTGGCGGTGGTGCCGTTGATCTCCGGCCGGTCGGCGATGCCGGATGGCTTGCCGCTGGCGTCCACCTGGTAGAAGGTGGAGATCAGGTCGATGTTGTCGTTGTCGCGGAAGTCGTTGGACAGGTTGTTGTCGACCGACGAGATCGACGTCAGCACGTGGCCGGCCAGCGGCGAGCGCTCGGGGAAGGCGTAGTTGATGCGCAGGCCGATGCCGCGGTCGGTCGACTCCAGGCCGGACGGCGAATCGTTGCGGATCTCGCGGTTGAACTGGCTGACGTGGATGCCGCGCAAGACCTCGGTGTTCGACAGGGCGGTGTAGTTCTTGTTGTACAGGTAGCCGACGCCGGGGCCGATCGAGGTGATCGCGGCGGTGTTGCCGGTCGACAGAGAGTGGTCGAAGTGCGGCGAGATCAGCACGTCAAGGTCGCTGTTGATTTTCCATTGCAGCTTGGCGATGAAGCTCTTGCCGCCGGAGCCGTTCTGCATGCTGTCGTTGGTCAGGTTGTGCAGCAGGCCGGGGAAGTTGGTCTTGCTGGCGAACAGGCGCAGGCCGACGTCCTCGCTGAGGCGGCCGCTGAGCGAGGTGGCGACGCGGTATTCGTGGTCGCTGGTGTTGAACAGGCTGACCCGGCCCTGCATCGGGCCGGAGCCGATCGGCTTGGTGGTGATGACCACCGCGCCGGCGATCGCGCTCTTGCCGAACAGCGTGCTTTGCGGTCCCTTCAGCACCTCGACGCGGGCGACGTCGGACATGTCCTTGAACGCCTGCTGCGCCTGGGCGTACGGCAGGTCGTCGACGATGACGGCGATGTCGCCCTCGATGCCGAGGTTGTTCGACGTGGTGCCGATGCCGCGCATATTGATGCTGTTGGTGCCGACCTGGGTGCCGACCGAGATCGACAGCGCCGGCGACAGGTTGACGATGTCGACGAATTCGCGCACGTTGTTGCGCTTGATGTCTTCCTCGCCGAGCACGGTGATCGAAGCCGGCACGTCCTCCAGTTTTTCGATGCGGCGGTTGGCCGAAACGACCACCGTTTCCAGCTTCAGTTGTTCGGTGTCTGCGGCGGCTTGTTGCGCCTGCGCCGTCAGGGTGGTGCCAAAAATCGTTAAAGCCACTGCGGATGCGATCGGGTTGAGCCGGTGATGCACGGCTCCCCGTTTTCCTTGAACAGTCATCTTTGTCTCCGTTTTATATTTTATGATTTTTGTACATTCAACTGTACAACCATTGCCGCAAAATAGCTGCAACGATTTACTGTATCGTTGCAGTAAATCGGCAAAAAAATATGAGAACGACGTTTTTCTGCTCTTCGGCCGCAGGCCAAAGCGGCTGCAACGATTTACTGCAACGATTTAGTGAAGGATAAAGCAAAGTTCGTCAAAGTCAACAAGAATTTCGGCGGAGTCAGCGCGGCAGCGCTGCGACCTTGTCCAGCAGCGCCTGCACTTGCTTGAAGTCGGCGGGCTTGGTCAGGTGGTGGTCGAAGCCGGCCGTCGTCGAGCGCTGCTTGTCCGATTCCGCGCCCCAGCCGGTCAGCGCGACCAGCGTCGCCTGTTCCATGCCGCGCATGTTGCGCAACATCGGCGCCGCATCGTAGCCGCTCATGTCGGGCAGGCCGATGTCGAGGAACACCAGCTGCGGCGGATCGGCCGCCGTGCTGGCCAGCGCGGCGGCGCCGTCGTAGGCCACCGTCACGTCATGGCCGCTGTATTCCAGCAGCGTGGCGAGGATGTCGGCCGCGTCGACGTTGTCGTCGACCACCAGGATGCGCAGCTTGCGCGGCTCCGCCGGCTGCGGCGGCGCTTCGATCCGCGCCGCGGGTTGCGCCACCGGTGGCGGCAATGGCGCCTCGGCGCGCAGCGGCAACGGCAGCCATACCGTGAAGCGGCTGCCCTGGCCGGCGCCGCCGCTTTCGGCCGCGACCCGGCCATCGTGCAGCTGCACCAGCCGCCGCACCAGGTTCAGGCCCACGCCCAAGCCGCCCTGCGTCATGCCCTCGCCGGCCGGGGCCTGCGCGTACATGTCGAACACCGTCGGCAGCAGTTCGGCGTCGATGCCGATGCCGTCGTCGGCCACGGTGATCGCCAGCTCGCCGTTGTCGCGGCGGGCGCTGATGTCGATGCTGCCGTCGGCCGGGGTGTATTTGGCCGCGTTGTTGACCAGGTTGGCGAGCACCTGGGTGATGCGGTGGCGGTCGATGTGCAGCAGCACCGTCTCCTCGGGCAGCGACACCGTCAAGCGATGCCGCGCCGCGCCTATCAGCGGCATGCTCATGTCGACCGCGTCCTGGACCACGTCGGCCAGCGCCACGCTGTCGCGCCGCAGCGTGACCTTGCCTTCGGTGAGGCGGGCCATGTCGAGCAGGTCGTCGACCAGGTGCACCATGTGGTCGACCTGGCGCCGCATCACGCCCTGGATATCGCTCCGCTCGGCCGCCGCCGGGGAGGCGCGCATCACCTCCAGCCCGGCGCGGATCGGCGCCAGCGGATTGCGCAGCTCGTGCGCCAGCGTGAACAGGAATTCGCTTTGCAGGCGGTTCTTTTCGGTCAGCTCGCCGGCCAGGCGCCGCTGGTCTTCCTGCAGCAGGATGCGGTCGTGGATGTCGATCACGGTGCCGACGAAGCCGGCCGGCTCGCCCGCCTCGTCCACCCGAGGCATGCCGGCGTCGACGGCCCAGCGGTACTCGCCGTCATGGCGGCGCAGCCGGTAGTCCATCGAGAACGGCGAACGCGAAGCGCTGGCTTCCATAAAGGTGGCGCTGGCGCGCGGCAGGTCGTCGGGGTGCAGGTTTTCCAGCCAGCCCATGCCCAGGTCCTGCTCCGGCGTGCGGCCGGTGTAGTCGTACCAGCGCTGGCTCAGATAGGTGCACTGGCCGTCTGCGTCGGTGGTCCACAGGATCGCCGGCGAGGAGTCGATCAGCGAGCGCACGTAGGCGGTGCGGTTGACGGCTTCGCGTTGCTGCTGTTGCCGCTCGCGCGCCAGCACCACCTGGCGGCGCACGCGCGCCAGCAGTTCGCTGGTCGAAAACGGCTTGACCAGGTAATCGTCGGCGCCGGCCTGCAGGCCCTCGACCTTGGCCTCCTCGCCGGCGCGGGCGGACAGCAGCATCACCGGCAACTGGCGCAGCGCTTCGGTGGCGCGAATGCGCGCGATCAGGCCGAAGCCGTCGAGTCGAGGCATCATCACGTCGCTCAGCAGCAGGTCCGGCGGATCCGCCAGCAGTTGGGCGAAGGCGGCTTCGCCGTCGCCGCACACCACCACGTCGGCGTGCGGCGCCAGCAGCGATTTCAGGTAGGCGCGCATGTCGCTGTTGTCATCGGCGATCAGGATGCGCGGCCGCGCCGCTTCGGGCTGCAGCGGCGAGCCGGCCTGCGGCGCCGGCGCGGCATGGCCGCTGTCCGCATCCGGCAGCCAGCGCAGCGCCTCCTCGACGAAGGCGGCGCTCATGCGCGGCTGTTCTTCCTCCGCCGTGGCGATGCGGTCGCTCGGCAGGTGGGCGTGGCCCAGCGGGATGTCGACGATGAATTCGCTGCCTTGGCCCGGCGCGCTGCGCGCCGAGATCGCGCCGCCGTGCAGCCGAACCAGTTCCTGGATCAGCGCCAGGCCGATGCCGCTGCCTTCCATGCTGCGGCCGGCCGCGCCTTCGATGCGGTGGAAGCGCTCGAACACGCGCGGCAGTTCCGCCTCGGGGATGCCGCCGCCGGTGTCGCGCACCGACAGCCGCGCCATGCCTTCATGCTCGCGCAGCGCGACGGTCACGCCGCCGGCCAGCGTGAACTTGAACGCGTTCGACACCAGATTGAGCACGATCTTTTCCCACATGTCGCGGTCGACGTAGGCCGGCTGCGACAGCGCCTGCAGATCCAGCGTGTAGGCCAGGCCGCCTTTTTCCATCGCCGACTCGAACACGCTGGCGATGTCGGTGGTCAGGCGCGCCAGGTCGACGGCGAGGTAGGTGGCCTGCACCCGGCCGGCCTCGATACGCGAAAAGTCCAGCAGCGAGTTCACCAGCTTCAGCAGCCGCAGCGCGTTGCGGTGCGTGGTCTCGATATGGCGCCGCTGCGCCGGCGCCAGGCCGTCCGACGCCAGCGCGTCGTCGAGCGGGCCGAGGATCAGCGTCAGCGGGGTGCGGAATTCGTGCGACACGTTGGAGAAGAACGCGGTCTTGGCGCGGTCGATGCGCGCCAGTTCCTCGGCGCGGCGCTGTTCCTGCTCGTAGGCGGTGACGTTGCCGATGGCGGTGTTGAAGGCGGCGTTCAGCGAGGCGTAGAAATTCAGGTACTCGGCGTCCAGCGCGCGGCAGGCGCTGACGCCGGCGACGATGAAGCCGAACGGCTGCTGCTGGCCGGGCAGCGTCAGCGGCAACACCATTGCCGATTCGGGTTGCTGTTCGTACGGGCCGCACGGCGTGTCGCCGAAGCGCTCGGCCAGGCCGTCGACGCGTTGCATGTCGTGGCTGGCGGCGGCCGAGGCGAACGGCCAGCAGGCGTCGTCCAGCGGCGTCGACGCGGGCGCCAGCGGCGCGCCGGCCGCGATCCCGGCGCTGCCGCGCAGGCGCAGCAAGTTGGCGTCGGCGTCGAGCTGGTAGAACAACAGGAAAGGCGCGTCCAGCGCCAGTTCCTCGTCGAGCGTGGCGAGCTGGCGGCCGATGTCGTCGATGGTGCGGGCGCCGTCGATGGCGGCGCCGAGGTCGCGCAGGCTTTGCGCGCGGCGCGCGTTCAGCACCATGGCGGTGGTCTCGGTGATCGGGTGGAAGATGCCGCCCACCTCGCCGGATTCGTCGCGGATCGGCGAGAACGAGAAGGTCATGAACGCTTCTTCCAGATAGCCGTAGCGGTCGAGGAACATGCGCTGGTCCTTGATGTACGTGCCTTCGCCCTGTTGCGCGCGATCGAACTTGTCGCCGACCACCGGCAGCGCGGTGGCCCAGCACACCTTGAACGGCTCGCCCATCGAGGACGGATGCTTGCCGCCGCAGATCGGCCGGTAGGCTTCGTTGTAGATCTGGATGTACTCGGGACCCCAGGCCACCAGGATCGGGAAGGTCGACGACAGGCACAGGCTGACCGAGGTGCGCAGGCTTTGCGGCCAGTCGTGCAGCGGCCCAAGCGGGGTTTGCGCCCAGTCGATGGTGCGGATCAGCGCCGCCATTTCGCCGCCGCCGGACAGCCAGCTTACCTCGTCCGCTTTATTCATTAACATCACGTCTTGCTGTTTTTTCGTTGTCGTAGCTCATGTTACATGGTCCTTGAAAAAATATTTCAAAAAGTTTGTCCAGTTTCGCCCCGATGTTGCGAATAGGTAGATATCCACACCGCGAGGCGGTGAAAGGAAATGCTATTTAACCAAGGAGCTCCCCATGCGCACTACCATTCGTCACGTCGTTCCCGCACTCGCCATCCTGTCGTTGTCCATGTCGCTGAGCGCTTGCGGCGGTGGTGGCGGCGGTGACGCCGCCGCGCCGGTGACGCCGCCGGTGGTGACTCCGCCCGTCGTGACCCCTCCCGTGGTGACGCCGCCGGTCGTCACGCCGCCGGTGGTGACCCCGCCCGTGGTCACGCCGCCGGTGGTGACGCCGCCCGATACCGGCGTCGGCGTGATCGACAGCGACCTGGCCTCGTTCGCGGCGGCCTGGCTGTCGTTCCAGATGCTGGAGTCGGTGCAGGCGGTGCAAATGACGGCCGGCGGCAACGGCAATTGCGGCCTGGGCGGCAGCGTCGCCTACAACGCCACGACCGGCGCGGCGACGCTGTCCAAGTGCCTGACCAAGGCGTTCCCTTACCAGGCGCTGACCGGCGGCAGCACGATCACCAAGCTGACCGCCAACGCCGACCGCAGCGATGTGCTGGCCATCATCAAGTCGCCGTCGATCCAGATGCTCAACCCGGTGTCGGGCGAGGCCGAATACGCGCTGCTCGACGGCGACATCATCAGCACGGTGCAGGACAGCGACGCCGCCACCAACTTCTTCTATACCTCGACCGTGTTGCAGTTCCGCGCCGGCACGGCCAGCAACTACACCATCAGCAACGCCAGCTCGACCTCGACCGCGATCGTGTTCCGCAACGGCGTGCCGGAGCGCAGCACCAATAGCCTGCTCTACACCACCAGCATCGGCGCGGCCACCTGGCAGGTCAGCGTGATGAGCCCGGTGCATGAGGCCGGCGACGCCTATCCCGACCGCGGCAACCTGATGATCGCGCGCATGGGCGCGTTGCAGGCGCTCAATGTCGGCTTCAGCGGCGAGACGCTGACCCTGACCGGCGGCGAATCGGGCCAGACCCGCACGCTGCGCTGGAACGACGCGACCTTGCGCGCCGCGCTGGCCGCCGGCCGCAAGTAAGCGGCGAAAGGAGGGCGCCATGTCCCATATCCCCGAGTTGCTGGCGCAAATGCTGGCCGAAGGTTTCCAGGCCAGCGTCGACGACGACGGCGACCTGCGCCTCAAGTACGAAGGCATGACCTACGCGCTGTGTTTCGACCCCGACGACGCCTTGTTCAGCAAGCTGGTGCTGCCGAATGTGTGGCAACTCGATAGCGAGCCGGAGTTCAGCCGCGCGCTGGCGGCGGTCGACGCGGTCAACCGCCGCCTCAAGCTGGTCAAGGCGCACACCATCCACGACCAGGTGTGGCTGAGCATCGAGCTGTGGCTGCCCGACCCGGCGGGCTGGGGGCCGCTGTTGCCGCGCGCGCTGCGCTCGCTGTCGCACGGCGTGCATCTGTTGACCGAACAGATGCGCGCGGCGCCGGCGACGCAACATAAATTTAGTAAAGGCAATGTTTCCTCTGGTGAGGTTAATGTAAGATCGGCATCTTGAAAACCCGCCCACTTGTGCACTTTTCTCTATGACGACACCGAGCGGAAACGATGAGCTGGCCACCTTGCTGCGTAGCTTCTGGACGCAGCAGGGCAGCGCCGAGCAGCGCCGATTGGCGCAAAACCAGTTGTACCACCGGCTGCAGAGCGAGCTGGATTGGATGGCGAAGAAAGTGGTCAACCACAACGAGGAGCTGGCTGCGCGGGCGGTGCAGGAGGCGTGGCTGAAGATTTTCAAAAGCGCGCAGTCCTATGATCCAACCAAGTCCAGCGTCAAGACCTGGGCCAAGATGATCACCGCGCGCTGCGCCAACGACCAGTTGCGCAGCGCCTACAAGGATGATTGGCTGGTCCATGTCGACGATGCGGAAACGCCGGCGCCGGTGTGCGAGCTGCCGTTGCCGGACGAGCAGGCCGATGCGACGGCGCTGCGCGCGGTGCTGGTGCGCTGCATCGCCGAGCTGCCCGACCGCGACGGGCCGAATTTCCGCCTGGCGATGGAGCTGTGCCTGGAGGAAGACCTCAGCCACGCGCAGATGACCGCGATCCTGGCGGCGCATGCGCCGCCGGGCGAGGACGTCAACCTGGAACGGGTGCGCGGCTGGATCCGCCGCGGCCGCGAGAAACTCGACGCGTGCATACGCGGCAGACTGAATTTGAAACGGAAAGGCGGCAGCCATGAATGACGAGCGGCGACGATTCGATGCCTTGTGTTTTCTGTACGCGTGCGGCAAGGTCACGCCGGAGGAGGCGGCCTGGATGGAGGCGATGATGGCGCGCCATCCGGCCTGGCGCGACGCGCTCGACCAGGAGCGCCTGCTGGTGGACCAGGCGCGCGCGGCCGATGCCGAGCGGCGCCAGGCGGCCGCGCCGTTGCTGTCGCTCGAAGCGATCCTGGCGGCGGAAGACGCCGCCGCCGCCCCGGGCCGGACCGGGGCGGTCGCCGGCGTCACGCTGGCGCAACGCCTGCTGGCCTGGTGGCGGCGGCCGGTGAGCGGTGGCTTGGCCTACGGCGCCATGGCGATGCTGGCGCTGGCGGTGTCGGTGCAAACCTGGCGGCTGGAGCGGACCGGCCCGGCCGAGGGCGAAGGGGACGGGCTGCGCTATCGCGGCGGCGCCGACCTGTGGGTCGCGCCGGCGGCGCAATTGAAGGTGGTGTTCGACGACCGCGTCAGCGCCGGCCGGCTGCGCGCCGAGTTGTCCCGGCTGGGCCTGAACATCGTCCACGGTCCGGACGCGGAGGGCGCGTATCTGCTGTCGGTCGGCGACGGCGATGCCGGCCAGGCCGCGCAACGCCTGCGGGACGGCGGGCTGGTGCTGGACGTGTTGCCGCTGCCGCGATGAGATGGCGGACGTGGCTGCTGATCGTGGTGGGCATGGCGGCATGCGGCTGGGCGATGGCGGCCACGCCGGTGGCCGCGCCGCCGGACAAGCTGGCGCTGGTGGTCGGCAACGGCGGCTATGCCGGCAATGCGCTGCCGAACACCCGCGCCGACGCCGACCTGATCGCCGGCGCGCTGCGCGGCGCCGGCTTCCGTGTGACGCAGGCCAGGGACCTGCGCCGCGATGCGATGTACGAAACGGTGCGCGGCTTCGCCGCCGGGGTCACGGCCGGCGCGACGGTGGTGGTGTATTACGCCGGCCATGGCATGCAGATCAACGGCGCCAACTACCTGGTGCCGGTCGATATGACGCCGACCAGCGAGGCCGGGGTGGCGCTCAAGGCTTATCCGCTGAGCGCGCTGCACGAGCGGCTGGCGCTGACGCCGTCGGCGGTCAACATGGTGATCCTCGACGCCTGCCGCAACAACCCGTTCCGGCCGGCGCCGGCGGTGCGCATGCGCGCGTTCGGCGCGCTGGGCTTGAGCCCGGCCGTCGCGCCGCGCGGCACGCTGGTGGCGTATTCGACCGCGCCGGGCCAGCTGGCCGAGGACGGCGCCGGCCGCCGGCACAGCATCTATTCGGAGACGCTGGCCGGGTTGATCGGCCGCAGCGGCATGCCGGTGAGCGAGCTGTTCCGCACCCTGGCCGACCAGGTGCGGCGCCGCACGCTGGAGGACCAGCAGCCGTGGGTGGAGTCGTCGCTGGTCGGCGACGCGTATTTCCGCCCGCCGCCGGGGCTGTTGTACGCGGCGGCGCCGACGCCGCCGGCGTCGCCGGGCGCGCCGGTTGCGGCGACGCGCCACCGCTCCGGCGCCGGCTCGCTGGGCAGCGAAGGCGAGGCCGCCTGGTACCGTCACCTCGACGAGCGCGGCTGGACCGAGCTCGACGCGGACTTGCAGCGGCGCGCGGGACAGGCCGGCGGCGCCGAGACGGCCGAGTTGAAGCGGCAAGCCGCCAAGGGCAACGTGGTGGCGATGACCACGCTGGGGCGGATCGAACAGGCGTGCGCCGGCGGCGCCCGCGCGGCCTGCATGCGGCGGGCGCGGCAGTGGTTCCGCCAGGCCGCCGAGCTGGGTTTTCCGGTGGCGCAGACCGAGCTGGGGGAATTGTTTTTCGAGGGGCGCGACGCGGGCAGGGATCTGGACGCGGCGCGGCGTTGGCTCAGCCTGGCGGCGCAGGCGAATTACCCGCGCGCGCGGATCGACCTAGCGCAGCTGGACATGCAACAGCAAGGCTCGCCGGAAGCGGTGCGCAAGCTGCTCGATACGCTGATGAAAAGCAACCAGTCGATGCTGGCGCGGCCGAATCAATAATGTGGCGAACCGAGGGAGCCGGCGGCTGGCTCGCCGGGACTTAGGAACGTACTAAACAAGCAACGATGACGTTGCCGTATCAATCCTCAGCGCATCGGCTCACGGCCGATGCGGCGGGACCGTGTTCGGCTTTTTGTTATGTATTTAACAATAAGTCGCCGTTCGATGGGCTGGATTTAACCAACTTGACTGACTTATGAAACTACTTACACCCCAGCGCGCCGTGGTGATCGCGTGCGCGCTGCTGACCAACGGCTGCGCCACCGGTCCCGACGGCCAGCCGCAAAGCCTGCAGCAATCCTTCAAGTCCACCTTCAACAGTGACGACCCGTGCTCCAACAACGCGCGCAATATCGGCATCGTCGGCGGCGCGGTCGCCGGCGCGGTGCTGAACAAGGCGTTCGGCGGCGGCGGCAAAGGCGCGCTGCTGGCCAGCGCCGGAGTCGGCGCGCTGGTCGGCGGCTTGATCGGCGCCGACATGGATCAGCGCCGCTGCGAATTATCCAAGGTCGCCAAGACGCACAATCTGGATCTGGTGATGACCGACATCGCGCTGGCGGCGCCGGCGCCGACTGTCGGCGCCGCGCCGGCCGCGCCGAACGCCGACGCGCCGAAGGCGGCGACGGTGGGCATGAGCGTGACCGTGTTCGATCGCGGCACGCAGTTCGTCACCGGCTCGGGCACGCCGTCGCCGGAGGCGCGCGCCGCGTTCGCCGATGTCGCCGACCACTACGCCGCGAGCGCCAAGAGCCAGAGCGCCGGCGACGTCCAGGCGGCCAAGGAGCGCACCAAAAAAATGCGCATCCTGTTGGTCGGCCACACCGACGACGTCGGTTCGTCGCAGGAAAACGCCGACCTGTCCGAGAAACGCGCGCAAGCCATCGCCACCATCTTCGCCCAGCGCGGTTTCGACGCCAGCCAGATTTATTACCAGGGCGCGGGCGAGACCTTCCCCATCGCCGACAACCGGACCGACGAGGGCAGGGCGCGCAACCGCCGGGTTGAAATCGTCGACTTGTCGGACGAGTCGACCTTCAACGCCTTCCTGACCGCGCGCCGGCCGAACCTCGCCCACTACAGGCCGGCGGCGATCGCCGCCGCCGAGCCGCGCTCGACGACCGCCGCCGCCAAGTCCCAGCCCCAGTCCCAGCCCCAGCGCAAGATCGCGTCGGCCGATGGCGCGGCGGGTAAAGCGAAAAGCAACGCCGCCACGCCCGCCGCCCAGCCGGCCGCCGCCGCACGCGACGCCGCGCCGCTGAAAACCCCCGGCGCCGACACCAGCCAGGCCAAGGTCGCCAAGGTCGCCGAGCCCGCCAAAGCCCCGGCGCTCAAGACCGCCAAGGCGTCGCCGCTGGACAGCCTGGACTTCGGCGGCAAGCCGCTGAACGCGCAGCAGAAGTCGGTCGACATCGGCAAGACGGCGCACGCCGGCGGCTTCAGCATCATCTCCAGCGCCTATGCCAGCGACGACACCCCGCTGGGCAGTTGCCAGGCGGACCGGCCGCGCATCGGCAACCGGGTCAAATCGCTGAGCTCGGGGCAAAGCCTCAAGACCGCCGACTATTTGCCCGGCACGGCGACCGCCTCGTGGTCGGGCAAGGTCAACGGCCACCTGCTCGGCATGACCGGCGTCGCGGTGCTGCGCGACGGCGCCCAGCCGGCCGGCAATCCCACGTTCTTCATCTGGAAAAACTGGGTCGACGGCTCCAAGGCGGCGCCCGACCTGAAAACCGCCGGCGGCGTCAACGCCTACCAGGGCGACAAGGCGTTGCTGTACCGCGCCTTCTTCGCCGACGGCCCGGTGCGCTGCATCGACATGGTCATTCCCAACGGCGCGCCGAACACCGCGCCGGCGTCGACGCTGGTGTACGCGCGCGCCGGCGCCCTGTACCAAGCCGACTATTCACCCACCATCGCCCGCTGAGCGGGACCTTTTCTAGCTAGGAGAATCTGATGGCTTTTGCTTTAACCGACTTCAAAGTGCGCATGCCGCTGTTCGGCATGATCGCGCGCAACGCCAAGAACTTCCAACCCGGCCGCGACGGCTGGATGAACGCGGAAGAAAAAATCTGCACCACCTATAAAAAATACGTGTCGCAAATGCCGAAGGAGAAATTCCTGCAGCGCATCGAATACATGAAGCACAGCGGCGACCTCGGGCGCGCGCCGATGGGCATGGGCATGAAGGTGTTCCTGTTCCTGCTGGTGGCGGCCGAATCGATGGGCTTTTCGTATTTGCTGGGCACCTGGGCGGCCAGCGACGGCAGCGCCAATCTGTATGAGCAATTGATGTACGCCATCGTCTTCGTGCTGGCCTCGATCCTGGCGATGGTCACGCACGAGGCGGGTTCGCAGTTCTACCGGACCAAGCTGATCCGCTCGTGCTACGCGCGCTACAAGGAGGGCGGCAGCGCCAACTTCCATTCGACGCGGGTGATCTCGCTGAGCGACGATCAATACGCCGACAAGGCCGACGCGCCGGAAACGCGCTGCATGAACCGCATCATCGACAATCCGCACGACATGGGCTCGTATGGCTGGAGCTGGGTCGCCGGGGTGTTCGTGGCGCTGATCTTCGTGCTGTCCGGCGTGATGCGGTTCTCGCACATGGACACCGAAATGACCCGCGAATCGCAGGCGGTGGAGGCGACCAGCGCCAATCCGTTCGCGCAATCGAGCTTGCCGGCCGACCTGACCGCGCCGCAGGCGTCGGCCGACAAGAAGGCCAACGCCGAGGTCAACGGCAACACCAAACTCGAGGGCGGCGCCGCCATCATCATCCTCGGCATCATTTTCGTCGTGACGCAGATCGTCGGTTTCGGCGCCGGGCATAAATACTGTTTCGCGGGCAAGGAAACCTACAAGAAGGCAGCCGGCAGCAATTCGGCCTGGTTCTGGTCGGAGAAGGATGGCGCCTACGCCGACACCTGGGGCTATTCAACCTATGACGCGTATTGGGAGGCGATGCAGCCGTACAAGGATATCGTCAACGCGCGCCTGAAGGATTTGCAGCAGTTGCTGAACCAGAATTCGCCGAAGAATCTGGCGCTGACCAAGACCTTCGACGATTTCCTCGCGCTGCAGGCGAGCATCTCCAACGCCGCGCAGCGTGATCACAACAGCGCGCCCGCCGCGCCCACGCCTGCGCCAGCGCCTGCGCCGGTTGCCGCACCCGCGCCCGCGCCGGCTCCGGCTCCGGCTGTCGCGACGGCGTCCGGCCCGGCGTCGCTGGAGCAGGTCAAACGGGAATTGGAAGGCATGGCGGACAAGGCCCAGCAGCAGGAATTTTTCGCCAGCCAGCCGGCCGACGTGCGCGAGGCCCTCAAGCCATGGCTGAAGGAACGCAAAGAAAAAGCGGCGGCCGCGGTCTCCAAGGCTGAACTCGATGAGCTGTTCTGATCACACCATGACTAAACATTTACGCCTGATCAGCTGCCTGATCGCCGCCGCCATCGCCCCTGCCGCCTGGGCCGGCAACGGCAACGACATCCCCAGCTGCTATGCCTCCAACAAGTTGAAAATCGCGCCGCCGGCGCCGCAGAGCGAGGTGTTCGTCATCATCGACGAAACCACGCCGCTGGATGAGGCGCTGCAAAATCTGGTGCGCGAAAATGTCGGGCGCCTGATCCAGCCCGGCAACGCTTTCGTGGTCGCCAGCTTTTCCTCGTTCAGCCAGGGCCGCTACCTGGAGGTCAAGAGCGCAGGAACGCTGGAGGCACCGATCGAGCCGAAGCTGCGCGACGAGACCTCGGTCAAGGTGTTGCGCGGCTTCGACGCCTGCATGGCCGGCCAGGCCGGCTTCGGCCGCAAGTCCGCCGCCGTGGCGATCAACCAGGCGCTGTCGGCCGGCAGCCCGGATCTGGCCAAGTCCGACATCATGGCCGGACTGCGGGAGTTGTCGGCGCGCGTGAAGCAATCGGCGGCGCGCGACAAGATCGTGTTCCTGGTGTCCGACATGCTGGAAAACTCCACCGTCTCGTCCTTCTATGCCAGCAAGAACGTGCGCGCGATCGAGCCGGCGGCGGAACTGAAGAAGGCCAAGGAGGCGCAGGTGGTCGGCGACTTCGGCGGCGCCCGGGTGTTCGTGCTGGGCGCCGGGCTGGTGCAGGAAAACGCCGGCGGCAAGAACAAGGACAGCGGCATCTATCGCAGCCCCAAGAGCATGGGCTTGTTGCGCCAGTTCTGGGAGTCCTATTTCGAGACCAGCCACGCCAAGCTGATCGAGTTCGGCGCCCCGGCGCTGATCTCGCCGATCAAATAGGCAGCGTCGATCTTCGTTGTTTTCCTCGTCGCGGCGCGCCGCGGCGGTTTCCCCTTTTTTCCGGCGATCGCCCCATGCGCATTCCGATATTGAAACTATTGCTCGCTTGTGCGGCGAGCGTCGCCGGCCAGGGAACGTCCTGGGCGCAGGAGTACCAGCTGGTCGGCAAGGCCGCCGGCGGCGACACCTTGTTCGTGGCGGTCCTCGACCGCGCCGGCGCTGTGAAAACCGTCCGGACCCGGCTGGTGCATGCGACACCGGTGTCGTTTAACACGCTCAAGAATATCGTGGCCAGTGTGTCGGTGGAGCATGTGGATTGCGAGAAAAAGCTTCGCACCACGGTACGCCTGGAAATGTACGACAGCCTGGAGCCGGGCGCGGCGCCGGTGTGGATCCAGGACATCAAGCCCGGCGATGCCAAGCCGGTGGCGGTGGATATCGCCGCCAGCACCGCCGGCGCGCTGATGTTCAAGGCGGTCTGTCTGGCGGTTGCGCCGGCCGTGCCAGGCGCCGCCGCGCCGGCGGGGCAAACGCCGTCTGTGCCGCCCGCAGCCAACCCGCCGTCGCCATCGCTGCCACCGCCACCGCCGCCGCCGGTCTTGCCGCCACCGCCACCGCTACCGCCTGTACCTGCGCAGCCGCAACCGCTTCCGGCGCCGCCGCAGCCGCCGGTGTCGAGCCCGCCAGCGGCGCCCCCGTCGGCGCCGCCCGTTCCCGGCGGCGCCGGCATCGCCGAATATCGTCCCTTCGAAACCAGCCGGTTCACGCTGGGCATCATGGGACGGCTGGCCGAATATATTTACGTCGATCAGCCGGCGCGGGACTTCCATCAAGCGGCGGCCGACAAGATCGGCCGCATCAGGAGTGCGGCGCTGGCGGACGGGCAGCCGCATCCTTTGCTGGAGGAGGCGTCCAGGCGCTTATCCAAACGCTGGACCAATTACCGCGAACGCATGTCGGTCAAGGACGCCTTCCTGCAACAGCAGCAGCTCAGCGCCGTTTCCCTGCCGGCGCTGTCGCCGGCGCCGTTGAAGGCGTTTCGCGCCGAGCTGTACCAACACGCGCCATCCGGCGAATACATCCTGGTGTTTCGCGGCACGCAGGAGGCCAGCGACTGGCTGACCAACGCCTGGTCCGGGGTCGACCTGCTGTCGATCGAAGCGCCGCATTACCGCGCCGCGTTCGACCTGCTGACCGCGCTGCGCAAGCGGAACATCACGCCGCTGGTGGTCGGCCACTCGCTCGGCGGCGGCCTGGCGCAGTACGTCGGCTACAAGTTCGGACTGAAGGTGGTGGGGTTCAACAGCGCGCCGCTGCCGCAGCGCTATTTCACCGGCGGCGCGGGCGCCACGACCCAATACATCCGGCTGTTCTCGGCCATCGAATTCCTTCCGCAGCCGGGCGCGCCGGCGCCGGAAGGCAGTCCCGATCCGGTGTCGATCTCGATCCCCAATGGCGCGGCGTATATCAACAGTCATTTCCCGGATAGCGAACCGGTCAAGGCGCATGCGTTGCTGGTCAAACCGATATGCGTCCGCTCCGTGCCGACCCCGATGTACACCGCCAATGAACAGGAAGCAAACAGCGCGCTGGTCAACCGCGTGCTGACGCGCGGCCTGGTGTCCGCCGTGATCGGCGGCACCGGCGCCAAGGTGACCGACATGGCCATGGTGCAGGCGATTCGCGGCAAGATCGGCAGCGATATGTCCGGCCCGCTATGGCGCGCCGACAAGCTGTCCAACGTGGATAACCAGGCCGTTGTGGCGGCCGTCAAGCACGAGGTGACGCAAGTCGCGGTCGATGTCTACAAGACGGCCGGCGGCATGGCCAACATCGCCAAGGGCGGGTATAAATTCGCGCTCGGTAACACCCTGATGGATACGGCGTCCGGCGCGGGCACGCTGGCGGCGACGCTCGGCAAGATGATGGCGACCCAGTACCTGGTGGCGCGCTTCCTGCAACCGCACTCGATGGAGCGTTTCAACCGCGGCATGCTGGAGGTGGCCGGCGCGGAGGTGTTCCTGGCGGAGCCGGTGCGGGCGCAATGCGCCACCCAGGCCACGCTGTATTGAGTCGCGCTTCGCGCCCATGCCGAAGAATTCGTGCGCCATGTCGCGGCGATCGCTATTACTATTGGGATAATTTCCCATAGTCAAAGATTTCCATGCTGGTGACGCCGATTTCCTTGTCCCGACCGCAGCGTTGGCTGCGCTGGCTGCCCATTTCGATGGTGCCGTTGGCGATGCTGTGGGCGGGACCGTTGGCGGGCTTGATCGGCGGCTTGCTGGCCGCCTACGTGGTGCAGGCCTTGCTGGACCGGCGCAAACCGATACCCGATATCTGGTACTCGCTGCCGCCGGCCGAGGCCGACCTGTACGGCCACGGCCGGACGGAACCGCGCGTCGTCGGCGGCCCGGGGGAGGTCGCAATGGGCGGGCCGGCGTTCTGGTCGACGCTGCTGCCGGACGGCGCGCAGATGGACGGCGTTTGTTCCGAGGTGCTGGCGCTGGAGGACGGCAGGCTGCTGATCGCTTTGCTGCGCCGGCGTTCCGGCACGGCGCTGATGGCGTATCAACCGGAGGCGCGTCGCATCGACAGCCTGGAGCCGGTCGACGCCGAAGCCATCTTCGAGCTGGCGGCGCGCGAGCCGGCGCGGGCGGCGTCGCTGGTGCGCGGCGCGCTTGGGCCGGGCGCCGAAACCATCTGGCTCAGCGAGCGGCGCGGCTTGTGGGTGGACCGCGCATCGCCGGTCGCGCCGGAACGCCTGGAGCGGCGCCTGCCGGGCGGACGCTTGCTGGAGGCGCGGCTGTTGCTGCCGATGGATTTGCGCGGCGCGCGCGATCCCCATGCGCTGCTTGGCTGCGCGCCGTATCAATTGATCCTCGACGGCGTCGACACCGGGCGCCACGTGCTGGCGCTGGACGAGGTGGTGGAAAGCCCGGACGGCGCCTGCGTCGCGCTGCGCGGCGTGCTGCTGGAGGGCGCGCGGATTCGTGGCGGCGTCTGGCATCTGTGGCGCGACGGGCGTTGGCATGCGGTCGACGCTTCGGCGGTCGACGCGGCGACGGCGGGCGGCGGCGAGGCGTTCTCGCTGCTGGTCGACGCGCTGGACGACCAGGGATCGCTGCGCTGCCGCCTGCGCAGCGACGCCCTGGGCCAGCGATCCAAGCCGAGGTTGCCGGCGGCGGCGCACGCGCGCGCCAGCTGGCTGGCCGAGCCCTTGCCGCTGTCGCCGGCGGACGGCGCGTTTCGCGTGCAAGTGCCGGCCAACCAAAGGGCTACATCGGCATAAGGCGGCGTCTTCGCGACAAAGCCGCGACATCCCCGCCATAGACTGCGTGTTTCCCGCTACACGCGAGGTCTACCATGTCCCTGAAATCCACCGCCTTGCCGCTGCTGGCGTGCCTGGCCGCCGCCGGCTGCGCCTCCATGGCGGAAAAAGATCCCTATGAGCGGTCGATCATCGCGCCGGCCTGCTGGACGCCGGCGACCTGATGGACGCCGCCGCGCTCGACCGCTACGAGTTCCTGCGCGACGGCTTCCTGCGGCGCCGCCAAAGCAAAGTCGTCGACGCGGATAACTAGGTCGCGACATTTCCGCGACATCCGATCCCGCATAGTCGCGTCTCCATCCTCTTATTCATCCATACAAGGAATGCCCATGAAGCTCTTCACCTTAATTTCCGTCACCCTGCTGGCCGGCCACGGCGCCGCTTTCGCCGCCGACGACAAGGCGCCGCCGGGCGGCCCGCAAGGCCCGCAAGGTCCCCGCCAAGGCTGGGGCCTCGGCCTGGGCGTGGTGGTGTCGTCGGCGGAGTACGCCGGCGAAGACCGCCGCGTCCGCGCGGTGCCGCTGATTTCGTATGAGAGCGACCGCTGGTTCTGGCGCGGCATCGGCGGCGGCATGCACCTGTACCGCGATCAGGGCTTCAGCCTCGACGCCACGCTGTCGGCGCGTTTCAGCGGCATCGAGAAGAAGGACTTCGGCGTGCGCGAGCTGGCCGCGCGCGGCATCAAGCGCGATTTGCTGGAGGACCGCGACGACAGCTTCGACCTGGGCCTGGCCGCCGGCTGGAGCGGCGACTTCGGCAAGCTGGAGCTCGGCCTCAAGGCCGACGTGGGCGGCGCCAGCAAGGGTTACGAGGGCACGCTGAAGTACGGCTACCCGATCAAGCTGGGCGGCGGCACGCGCATCACGCCGCACGTCGGCGCATCGCTCATGTCGAAGAAGATGGCCAACTATTACTACGGCACGCTGGCCGCCGAGGTGGCGCGCGGCGTCGTCAAGTACGAGCCGGGCAGCGCGGTCACGCCGGTCATCGGCGTCGACCTGATGCATCCGATCAACCGCGATTGGATGTTGATGGGCGGATTGTCGTACCGTTCCTTGCCGAGCAAAATCAAGGATAGTCCGCTGGTGGACAAGGACACCAAGGGCACCACCTCGCTGATGTTGGCGGTCTCGCGCGGTTTTTAATCTCACCCTGGCCAGCGCCCTCGCCGGCGCTGGCCATCGCATCCTCCCCTACCATGACTAATTCAAGTACCAGCGCGGCCATGCGCCGCCCCAGCCTGCAGTGGAACATCACGCTGGCCTTCATCCTGCTCAGCTTGATGATGTCGATCGGGATCGCGTACCAGGCGTGGCTCAGCCAGGGGTTGATCGTCCATCCGCTGTGGCGGCAGTTGCTGTGGTCGAGCACCGAGCAGTATCTGGCGTTGCGCCAGGCGGATGCGCCGCTGCCCTCGCGCGGCCCGCTGCGCGGCTGGCGCCTGGCCGGCGGTCCGCCGCCGGCCGACATGCCGGCCTATTTCGCGCAGCTGGCGCCCGGCTTCTACAACGAGGAGCAGACCTCGGATCTTGAGGAGGACAGCCACGCCGTGCTGGTGACGGCGGTGGCCGGCGGGCGCATCGTGATGGCGATCGATATCACCAACCTGGAGCGGCAGCAGAACCGCAACGCGGTGCTGGGCGTCGCGTTCTGGATGCTGGGCGTGGCGCTGGTGGCGTTCTGCGTGCTGCGGCTGTACCGCGGCCTGCGGCAGCCGATGCAGGAGCTGGCCGGCGAGATGAACGCCTTGAATCCGGAGCAGCCGTCGGCCAGGCTGCGGGTGGATTTCCAGCTGGTCGAGCTGCACGACATCGCGGTGCTGGTCAACGGCCACCTGGAGCGGGTGGAGCGCTTCGTCGAGCGCGAACGTAGCCTGCTGGACCAGGCCAGCCATGAATTCCGCACGCCGATCGCGGTGATCGCCGGGGCGGTCGACGTGCTGCAGCAGCAGGCCTTGCCGGCATCGTCGGCGCCGCCGCTGCAACGCATCCGCGCCACCACCGACAACCTGACCGAGATCATGGCCGCCTTGTTGTATCTGTCGCGCGAGCCGGACGGCCCGACGCCGCATGAAACCACGCGGGTCGACGCCTTGCTGGAGGTGCTGGTGGCGGATCACCGGCATCTGCTGGACGGCAAGCTGGTCGACTATGTGCTGGACCCTAACACGCCGCAGTGGGTGCCGGCGCCGGAGGCGATGGTGCGCATCGTCATCGGCAACCTGCTGCGCAACGCGGCGGAAAACAGCTACGAGGGCGCGATCGTGGTGGCGCTGGAGCAGGGCCGCCTGACGGTGCGCGACTGCGGCATCGGCTTCGATACCGTGGCGGCGGCGCGGCGCTATTCGATGTCGTTGCGGAACTCGTCCAAGCTGGGCGGCGGGCAGGGCCTGGGGCTGTTCCTGACCCGGCGCATCTGCGAGCGTTTCGGCTGGTCGCTGTCCATCCAATCAACCGTCTCCAAAGGCACGCTGGCGCAGCTGCGTTTCTAAACCATGACAATCTCCATCAAATTAGCGATCGGCATGCTGCTGATCGCGACGGCCCCGGCGCGCGCGCAGTGGACGCAATTCGACGATCCCTTGCTGCCTCGCTTGATCGAAGCGGCCCACGGTGTCGGCGCCACATTGGCCCAGGCGGAGGCGCGGATCGCCGATGCGCGCGCGGTCGGCGTCGCCGGCGACGCCAGCCTGCTGCCGACGCTGGACCTCAGCGCCGGCGCCGACCGCGGACGCGCCGCGCCGAGTGAGCCGGCCGCCACCACCGCCTCGCTGGGCCTGCGGGCCGGCTGGGAGCTGGACCTGTTCGGCGCCAACCGCGCCGGCGCCAACGCGGCGCAGGCCAGGCTGGCCGCCAGCGAAGCGGCGTTGCAGGGCGCGCGTATCGCGCTGGCCGCCGAAGTTGCCAACACTTATGTCGGTTTGCGCGCCTGCGAGGCGCAACTGGCGTATGCGGAATTCGATGCCGGCTCGCGCGCCGAGACCGCGCGCTTGACGACGCTGGCGGCGGGCGGCGGCATGCGCGCGCCGGCCGCCGCCAACCTGGCCGGCGCCAGCGCCGCGCAGGGCAGGGCGGCGCTGACCTCGCAGCGCGAGCGCTGCGGCCTCCACGTCAAGACGCTGACGGCGCTGACCGCCATCGACGAGACGACGCTGCGCCGCGATTTGGAGGCGGCCACGGCGCGGGTGCCGCAGCCGTCCGCGCCGGCGCCCGGCGTGGTGTCGGCCGAGACGTTGTCGCGGCGGCCCGACCTGCTGGTCGCGGCGCGCGAGCTGGTGGCCGCCAGCGCCGATTATCAACAAGCCGAGGCGCGGCGCTGGCCGCGCATCTCGCTCAGCGGCAGCATCAGCGCGGCGCGCGTCTCCAGCGGTGGCGTTAGCACCAACGGCGGCATATGGAGCATCGGCCCGTTGTCGGTCACGGTGCCGCTGTTCGACGCCGGCGCGCGCCGCGCCAACGCGGCGGCGGCGCTGGCGCGCTACCAGGCGGCCAGCGTGGTCTACGCCGCCGGCCTGCGCGACGCGGTGCGCGACATTGAATCGGCGCTGCTTGCCTCACAGAGCGCCGCCGCGCGCGGCGCGGACGCGCGCAACGCGGTCGACGGCTTCGAGCGGTCCTACTGGGCCACCGACGCGCTGTATCGCGGCGGCCTCGCCAGCCTGTTCGAACTGGAGGACGCCAGGCGTAGCATGCTCGCCGCGAATACCTCGCTGGTCGAACAGCAGCGCGACGGCGCCATCGCCTGGATTTCACTGTACCGCGCCACGGGCGGCTGGGCTTTTTCCGACTTTCAGAAACAGGATGACGAATGACACACTTTAAAAAAATGCTGATGATCGCCGCGCCGATGCTGGTGCTGACCGGCGCGGTGATGCGCGCCGCCGGCACGCCGGTGGACGCGCCGCCGACGACGCTCAAGTCGGCCAGCGCTCAGGCCAGCGCACCGGCCACCGCGCCGGCCAACGCGCCGGCCGCCAAACCCGCGCTGGCGGTGGCGCTGACGCGGCCGCTGCGCGAGGCGCTGCCGCTGCGGGTGCAGGCCAACGGCGACATCGCCGCGTGGCAGGAGGCCAGCATCGGCGCCGAGTCCGACGCGCTGCGGCTGACCGAGGTCAAGGTCAACGTCGGCGACGCGGTGCGCCGAGGCCAATTGCTGGCCACCTTCGCCAGCGCCACCGTCGGCGCCGAGCTGGCGCACAGCCGCGCCGCGCTGGCCGAGAGCGAGGCGGCGCTGGCCGAAGCCGCCGCGAACGGGCAGCGGGCGCGCGACCTGGAGGCCAGCGGCGCCTTGTCGGCGCAGCAGGTCAGCCAATACCTGACGGCGGAACGCACGGCGCGGGCGCGCTTCGACGCCGCCACCGCGCTGGCCCGCACCCAGCAACTGCGGCTGGCGCAAACCAGCGTGCTGGCGCCGGACGACGGCGTGGTCTCGGCGCGCGGCGCCACGGTCGGCGCGGTGGTGCCGGCCGGCCAGGAGCTGTTCCGCATCATCCGCCGCGGCCGATTGGAGTGGCGCGCCGAGGTCGCGGCGCACCAGCTGGCGCGGCTCAAGCCCGGCCAGGCGGTGACGCTG
>Ga0247815_10000534_pt1 | contig 29938 bp, 30 predicted proteins | sample UWRJL194509B1_FD_181014 | JGI IMG/M metagenome (GOLD analysis project Ga0247815, IMG submission 181014) | Plant litter microbial communities from Arlington Agricultural Research Station in Wisconsin, United States - UWRJ-L194-509B-1 | ecosystem: Environmental > Terrestrial > Plant litter >...
TGGACGGCGTCATGGGCGGCGTCGGCGGGGTGCTGGTGTTCCTGCCGCAGATTCTGATTTTGTTCTTCTTTATTTTGTTCCTCGAGGATTGCGGCTACCTGCCGCGCGCCGCCTTCCTGCTGGACCGGCTGATGGGCGGGGTCGGCCTGTCGGGCCGCGCCTTCATCCCGCTGCTGTCGAGCTTTGCCTGCGCCATCCCCGGCGTGATGGCGGCGCGCACCATCCAGAACCGGCGCGACCGTCTGGTGACGATCATGATCGCGCCGCTGATGACGTGCTCGGCGCGGCTGCCGGTGTACGCGCTGGTGATCGCCGCCTTCATTCCGGACCGCGAGGTGGGCGGCTTCATGAACCTGCAAGGGCTGGTGCTGTTCGTGCTGTACTTCGCCGGCATCCTGGCGGCGATGGCGGTGGCGTGGGTGATGAAGCGTTTCATGCACGCCAAGGCCAACCAGCCGCTGATGATGGAGCTGCCGGCCTATCACTGGCCGCATATGCGCAATCTGGGCCTGGGCCTGTGGGAGCGCGCCAAGATCTTCGTCACGCGGGTCGGCACCATCATTTTGACCTTGACCATTTTGCTGTGGGTGCTGAGCTCCTTCCCGGGCGCGCCGGAAGGCGCCACGCATCCGCCGATCTATTACAGCCTGGCCGGCATCATCGGCCGCGGGCTGGAGTTCATCTTCGCGCCGATCGGCTTCAACTGGCAGATCTGCATCGCGCTGGTGCCGGGCATGGCGGCGCGCGAAGTGGCGGTCGGCGCGCTGGGCACGGTGTACGCGCTGTCGCAGAGCGGCGATGAAGTGGCGCAGGCGCTGTCGCCGATCATCGCGGCGACGTGGTCGCTGCCGACCGCCTTGTCGCTGCTGGCGTGGTATGTGTTCGCGCCGCAGTGCCTGGCGACGCTGAGCACGGTGCGCCGCGAAACCAACAGCGTGCGCTTCGCGTGGCTGATGGCCGGCTATCTGTTCGCGCTGGCGTATGTGGCGTCGTTCCTGACCTACCGCATCGCGCTGGCTTTGGGAGGCTAATGATGAGCGCACAAATCTGGCAACACATCATCGTCGCGGTGATCGTCGCGGCGGCCGCGCTGCACTTTTGCACCAAGTATCTGCCGGCGTCGTGGCGCCGGCGCATCGTGCATACGCTCAGCCGGCGCGGCTTCGATCAGGCCCGGTTGGCCAGGCTGTTCAACACCACCTCCAGTTGCGGCGATGGCTGCGGCAACTGCGGCGCCAACCAGAGCGCCACGTCCGCCGCGCCGGGCGACTCGTCCAAGCCGCTCAAGCGCGTCATCAAGCTGCACCCGCAGCGCTGAGCGCCGCCGTCATGGCGGAGAACGCGCCAATCGCTGGGGTCAAGTCTGACATTCGTACACGAGCTCTACCGTAGCATACGCTAAGGTAGAGCTCGTGTACGAATGTCAGACTTGACCCCAGCTATGACCCCAGCTAGCTACGGCGTCTGCTGTTGCAGCTGCAAGGTCTGGATGCGCGGCGGCAGCGTCGGGGTGAGCAGCACGGTGCCGCTCACGCGGCCGTGCTCGCATCGCCAGACGAAATCGCCGGCCAACGCGCCCTTGGCGCTGGGCTCGGCCGAGGTGTCGCAGGCGCCGACCTTGGCCTTCAGGTCCGCCAGGTCGCGGCGCCATCCGGCCGCGTTGCGGTCCATCAGGAAGTTCATCGCCAACTGGTCGGCGGCGACGCCGACATCGCCTTGCTGATAAATCGCGCCCGCCGTGCGGTACGCCGCCGCGACGTCGGCGCTGACCGCCGTGGCGCGGCTTTTCAGGTAGCCGCCCTTGCTGAGCGCCATCGCCGCGTCCCAGACCGCCGCCGACGAGCCGGAGTAGCTGCGGTTGGTGAAGGCGAAGATGCCCACGCCCTGTTCCGGCAGCAGCAAGACGTGCGAGCCGTAGCCGGGATAGCCGCCGCCGTGGCTGAGGGTTAAGCCCAGTTCGCAGTCGGTGGCGACGATGAAGCCCATGCCGTAGGCCGACGCCTGGCGGCAGCTGTCGGCGCCGGTGTGGCCCAAGCGCTGGCGCAGCGCGGGGAAGTTCGACCCCTGCGCCAATTCGCGCACCGTGGCGCGCTTGACCGGGCCGGCGTCGGCGCCGTCGCGCGGCGGCCAGGCGGACAGCAGGTAGGCCACCCATTTGGCGTAATCGACGGCGCTGGTCTGCACCCCGCCCATCGAGCCGAACGCGCCGTGCGCCATGGTCGGTTCCAGCGTCCAGGCGTTGTCGGCCCAGTGGTAGCCCTGGGCGCGGCGCTCGGCCGGCGCCGCGTCGGCGACGAAGCCGGATGAGGCCATGCCCAACGGCCGCATCAGCGTGGCGGAGATGGTGTCGGCGAACGGCCGGCCGGAGACGTTGCCGATGATGCGCCCCAGCAGCGCGTAGCCGAGGTTGGAATACTCCATCGTGACGCCGGGCGCGTTGCTGAACGGGACGCCGCCGCGCAGCAAGCGCGTGAACTCGGCCTCCGGCATCGGCGTCTGGCGGTCGCCCCACGGGTCGTCGGTGACCAGGCCGCCGCTGTGGTTCAGCAGGTCGCGCACGCGGATGCGCGGCGCGTCCTGGGTCGGATACTTCCAGTCCTTCATTTCCGGGACATAGCTCTCGGCCAACGCGTCGAGCCGCAGCTTGCCGTCGTCGCGCAGCTTGAGCACCGTCAGCGCGGTGAAGGCCTTGCTCATCGAGGCGATGCGGAACAGGCTGTCCGGCGTCACCGGCCGCCTGGTTTGCAGATCCTGCACGCCCACGCCGCGCACATAGGCCAGCTTGCCGTCGGCGACGATGCCGTACACCAGCCCGGGGATATGCTGGTCAAGCGCGTAGTCGGCGAAGATGGCGTCGACCTTGGCATACAGCGCCGCGTCGCTTTTGTCGTCGGCGCGGGCCGGCGCTTGCGTGAAGGCCGCGCCGGCGGCGAGCAGAATGACGAATTTAAACCTGGACATGCCGACTCCTTAACAAAGTGGATTGAACGATTCCGCCTGCGCCATCGGCCAGTACAGGCCGAACACCGGCGGCAGGCGCGCCAGCTGGCTGGGGTCGAGCAGTTCGCCCGCCTCCAGATACGGCAGCAGCGCCGACGCCAGCTTGACCTGGTGGTCCGAGATGCGCCGCACCAGGTGGCGCGGCTTGAGTTGCGACGGGTGCGTCAGGCCGGCGGCGGCGATCAGCTGCGCCAGCGCCGCCAGCGTGTTCTCGTGGAAGTTGGCGACGCGGCGTATCTTGTCCGGCACCACCAGCGCGCGCTGGCGGCCCGGGTCCTGGGTGGCGACGCCGCTCGGGCAGCGGTCGGTGTGGCAGCTTTGCGACTGGATGCAGCCCAGCGCGAACATGAAGCCGCGCGCCGAGTTGCACCAGTCGGCGCCGAGCGCGATGGTGCGGGCGATGTCGAAGGCGGTGATGATCTTGCCGGAGGCGCCGATCTTGACCTTGTCGCGCAGGTTGGCGCCGACCAGCGTGTTGTGCACCAGCAGCAGCGCCTCCTGCAGCGGCGTGCCGACGTGGTCGGTGAACTCGACCGGCGCGGCGCCGGTGCCGCCTTCGCCGCCGTCGACGACGATGAAGTCCGGCACGATGCCGGTGGCCAGCATCGCCTTGACGATGCCGAAGAATTCCCACGGGTGGCCGATCGACAGCTTGAAGCCGGTCGGCTTGCCGCCCGACAGCGTGCGCAGCCGTTCGATGAAGGCCAGCATCTCCAGCGGCGTGTTGAAGGCCGAGTGCGACGACGGCGAGATGCAGTCCTCGCCGAGCGGCACGCCGCGCGTGACGGCGATCTCGATCGTTACTTTTGCGCCCGGCAGCACGCCGCCGTGGCCGGGCTTGGCGCCTTGCGACAGCTTGAGTTCGATCATCTTGACCTGCGGCGCGGTGGCGTTGGCGACGAAGTTCGCCTCGGAGAAGGTGCCGTCGGCGTTGCGGCAGCCGAAGTAGCCGGAGCCGATCTCCCACACCAGGTCGCCGCCGTGCTGGCGGTGGTGGGGGCTGATGCTGCCCTCGCCGGTGTCGTGCATGAAGCCGCCGGCCTTGGCGCCGCCGTTGAGCGCGAGGATGGCGTTGGCCGACAGCGCGCCGAAGCTCATCGCCGAGATGTTGAACACGCTGGCCGAGTACGGCTGCGCGCGCGGGCAGTCCGGGTGGTTGCCGATCTCGATGCGGAAGTCGTGCGGCTGCTCCGGCGCCGGGCTGATCGAGTGGTTGATCCATTCGTAGCCGGGCGCGTAGACGTCCATCTGGGTGCCGAACGGGCGCTTGTCGGTGTCCATCTTGGCGCGCTGGTAGACGATGCTGCGCTGGTTGCGCGAGAACGGTTCGGCCACCGTGTCGTCCTCCAGGAAGTACTGGCGGATCTCGGGGCGGATCGATTCGAAGAAGAAGCGGAAGTGCGCCAGGATCGGATAGTTGCGGCGCAGCGCGCGCTTGGTTTGCAGCAGGTCGGTGACCCCGACGATGGTGAGCGCGGCGGCGACCACGGAGATTTCCCACGGCGCGCGCAAGGCCAGCGAGGCGAGCAGGGTGACGACGGCGGCGATGAAGACGATGTAACGCGGTGACAGGAAATTCATGAATACTCCGGTGGCGGCAGGCTGGCGTCGAGTGTACTGCTGTTTCCCGTTGGAATCCATCGCTCAGTGGAGAGGGCGCAAGATAGGCAATAATGCTAAGCTGGCGGCATCGCGGCGCACGGCCGTTCTTTTTTTCGGGAAGCCACATGATCGTTGTCCATCATCTCAACAATTCGCGTTCGCAGCGCGTGCTCTGGCTGCTGGAGGAACTGGGTCTCGAGTATGAGATCGTGCGTTACCAGCGCGATCCCAAGACCATGCTGGCGCCGCCGGAGCTGCGCGCCATCCATCCGTTGGGCAAGTCGCCGGTGATCAGCGACGGCGGCATCGTGGTGGCCGAGTCGGGCGCGATCGTCGAGTATCTGATCGAGACCTATGGCAACGGAAGGCTGGTGCCGCCGGCCGGCACGGCGGAGCGCCGCCGCTGGACGTATTTCCTGCACTACGCCGAGGGCTCGGCGATGGCGCCGCTGTTGATGAAGCTGGTCTTCGACCGGGTCGAGACCAGCCCGGCGCCGTTCTTCGTCAAGCCGATCGCGCGCGCCATCGCACGCAAGGTCAAGGGCACGTATATCCAGCCGCAGATCGCGACGCACCTGGATTACCTTGAGGCGGAGCTGGGCAAGACGCCGTGGTTCGCCGGCGCCGATTTCAGCGCGGCCGACATCCAGATGAGTTTCCCGCTGGAGGCGGCCGCCGCGCGCGGCGGGCTGGACCAGAGCCGCCCGAAGCTGATCGACTTCCTCCAGCGCATCCACAGCCGCCCCGCCTTCCAGCGCGCGCTGGAGCGCGGCGGCCCCTACGAGCTGTTGAAGTAACGCTAAACCGGGCCGCCGCCTGGCGGCGGTGCGGTAGAATGGCGGATTACACAAGCCCGGATGACGTTCAACATGGGTAGACTCCTTGCCATCGACGGCCTCAATATTGTGCGCCGCGTCTACGAAGCCAGCCCCGAACCGGATAGCCCCGAGAAGGCCGAGATCGCGCTGCGCCACGCGCTGTCCTCTTTCCGCAAACTGCTCAACGACCACGAACCGACTCACGTGCTGCCGGCCTTCGACTTCGGCGGCCGCACCTGGCGCCACGAGCTGTACGCCGGCTACCGCGAGGGCCGCGCGCCGATGCCGTCGCCGCTGCGCGAGGCGCTGCCGGCTTTCTACGACAAGCTGCAGGGCTTCGGCCTGCACGTGGTGTCGCTGCCCGAGGTCGAGGCCGACGACGTGATCGGCACCGTGGTGCTGCGCTGGCTGGCCGACGGCCGCGGCGAAGCCACCGTCGCCAGCACCGACAAGGACCTGCACGGCCTGATCGCGCAGGGCGCCCGCGTGTGGGACCACTTCAAGAGCGAGTGGCACGACCACGCCTGGGTCGAGCAGAAGTGGGGCGTGCCGCCGGACCAGCTGCCAGACCTGCTGGCGCTGATGGGCGACGTCACCGATTCGATCCCCGGCGTGTCCAAGGTCGGCGTGAAAACGGCGGCGCGGCTGTTGCGCACCTACGGCACGCTGGACGGGATCATGGCCGGCGCCGGCATTCTGAAGGACACGCTGGGCGAAACACTACGAAAAGAACGCGAAATGCTGTATCTTTCTCGACAATTGGTGCAATTGAAAACGGACGTGCGGGTCGGCGTGACCTGGAACATGCTGGCTTGGGACAAATAGCGCGTCTATAAATACAGGGTTTGCGAGATGTTAAAAGTGGTCATTATCGATTCCAGCGCCGTCGCCCGCGGCTTGCTCAACACCGTGCTGCTCGACGGCGGTTACGACGTGGTGGGCCAGACCCACACCTGCGCCAGCGGACTGGCGCTGCTGATCAAGCATCAGCCGCACATCGTCTGCATCGCCCGCGAGCAGATCGAAAGCGGCGAGGACGTGGTGCGCGAGATTAAAACCAACTGGCCCAAGACGCTGATCCTGATGGTGTCGAGCGAGTTGAACGCGGCCACCATCCAGTCGGCGCACGCGATGGGCGTGAGCGGCTTCATCGTCAAGCCATTCAAGGCCGACACCGTGCTCAATACGATACGCAATGTGGTGATCGCGATGGTCAAGCGCCAGCGCGCGGCCATGGCCAAGGAGGGCGGCGACGCGGAACCGCCCGCCGCCGCCGAGTAACTAGCCGGCGACGAAGGTCGAGCTGTCGATGATGCCGCCGCCGAGGCAGACGTCGCCGTCGTACAGCACCGCCGACTGGCCCGGCGTCACCGCCCATTGGGCGTCCATGAACTTCAGCGCGAAATCGGAAGCGCCTTCCGGCGCGATCTCGCACGCCACGTCGGCCTGGCGGTAGCGGGTCTTGGCGGACATCGCGCGCGGCGACGGCGCCTCGCCGGCGATCCAGCTGGCCTGGTCGGCGCGCAGCTTGGACGACAGCAGCCACGGATGCTCGTGGCCCTGCACGATGTACAGCGTGTTCTCGGCCACGTCCTTCTTCGCCACATACCAGGCGTCGCTGCTGCCGTCCGGATTTTTATATGCCTTCATGCCGCCGACGCCGATGCCCTTGCGCTGGCCCAGCGTGTAGAACGACAGGCCGACGTGCTCGCCGACCACCTTGCCGTCCGGCGTCTTCATCGGGCCGGGCTTGTACGACAGGTAGCGGTTTAAAAATTCACGGAACGGACGCTCGCCGATGAAGCAGATGCCGGTCGAGTCTTTTTTCGCGGCGTTCGGCAGCGCCAGTTTCTCGGCGATCTGGCGCACTTCGGTCTTCGGGATTTCGCCCAGCGGGAACAGGGTCTTCGACAACTGCGCCTGGTTCAGGCGGTGCAGGAAGTAGCTCTGGTCCTTGGTGTGGTCGACGGCCTTCAGCAGCTCGTGCTTGTCGCCGTTCCGGCGCACGCGCGCGTAGTGGCCGGTGGCGATCATGTCGGCGCCCAGGTGCATGGCGTGGTCGAGGAAGGCCTTGAACTTGATCTCGGCGTTGCACAGCACGTCCGGGTTGGGCGTGCGGCCGGCCTGGTATTCGCGCAGGAAGTCGGCGAACACGCGGTCCTTGTATTCGCTGGCGAAGTTGACCGCCTCGATGTCGACGCCGATGACGTCGGCCACGCTGGCGGCGTCGATCCAGTCCTGGCGCGTCGAGCAGTATTCGGAGTCGTCGTCGTCTTCCCAGTTCTTCATGAACAGGCCGACCACGTCGTAGCCCTGCTCCTTGAGCATCCACGCCGCGACCGAGGAATCCACCCCGCCCGACATGCCGATCACGACTTTTTTCTTGCCCATCACATTTCCTATCTATCCATTGGCGGTGCTCACCGCCTCCTTGAAGACGGAAGCATGAGTTTGTATCAGTTCCAGCGGGGCGCGGCGCCCGGCCAGGTATTCGTCGACGCATTGCAGCACGGTCGGGCTGCGGTGACGGTCGGCACATGCGGCCAATTCGTCGCGCGTCAACCACATGGTGCGCAAAATACCTTCATCCAGCGGGCGGTCGTGCTGCGCGCCGGGCACGCCGCAGAAGGTGAAGCGCAGATACGTCACCTCCTCGCCGGTGCGGTTGGAGGTGTAGCGCGACATATACATGCCCACCAGCGCGGTCGGCGTGAAGTCGTACGCGGTTTCCTCCAGCGTTTCGCGGATCACGGCCTGCTCCAGCGATTCGTGCGGGTCCAGGTGGCCCGCCGGCTGGTTGATGCGGATGCCGTCGCTGGTTTCTTCTTCGATCAGCAAAAACTTGCCATCCTTCTCTACGATGGCGGCGACAGTAACAGAGGGTTTCCAGATACGCGGCATGAGTCATCCTTGAAAGAGCCGACATTTTAGCCTGTTCCAGCCGTTTGGTTTGAAAACCGGCAAGGCGATATTGCGTCGGCGCAGCACTTTAAACGTCAATTGATGATAAATAGTAATAATTGTAATGATAAAACCGCTGTTTATTGATAAATAAGTATTCCGTATGATGGGCCCAACGAGGGGCGGTTCAGGCCCGGCATTCCGTGTTAGATTCTAGTCAGTTTATTAATCTTTGGAGACACCCATGAGAATAAGCGTACCGGCCGAGACACGGCCGGGTGAGACCCGGGTGGCGGCGACGCCCGAAACCGTCAAGAAGCTGGCGGCCAAGCACGAGGTGCTGGTGCAGTCCGGCGCCGGCCTGCCGGCCTCGGTCACCGACGAGGCCTATGCGGCGGCCGGGGCGCGCATCGTCGCGCCGGCCGAGGCCTGGAGCGCCGACGTGATCCTGAAGGTGCGCGCGCCCAACGCCGAAGAGCGGGCGCAGATCAAGCCGGGCACGGTGGTGATCGGCATGCTCAATCCCTTCGACGCCGACAACAACGCGGCGATGGCCACTGCCGGGCTGCAGGCGTTCGCGCTGGAGGCGGTGCCGCGCATCACGCGCGCGCAGTCGATGGACGTGCTGTCGTCGCAGGCCAACATCGCCGGCTACAAGGCGGTGCTGGTGGCGGCCAACACCTACCAGCGCTTCATGCCGATGCTGATGACGGCGGCCGGCACGGTCAAGGCGGCGCGGGTGCTGATCATGGGTGTCGGCGTGGCGGGGCTGCAGGCGATCGCCACCGCCAAGCGGCTCGGCGCGGTGATCGAGGCGTCCGACGTGCGCCCGCCCGTCAAGGAGCAGGTGGAGTCGCTGGGCGCCAAGTTCATCGACGTGCCCTTCATCACCGACGAGGAAAAGGAAATCGCCCAGGGCGTGGGCGGCTACGCGCGCTCGATGCCGCCCGACTGGATGCGGCGCCAGGCGGAACTGGTGCACGAACGCGCCAAGCTGGCCGACATCATCATCACCACCGCCTTGATCCCGGGCCGTCCGGCGCCGGTGTTGATTTCCGAGGAGACCGTGAAGGCGATGAAGCCCGGCTCGGTGATCGTCGACCTGGCGGTGTCGCAGGGCGGCAACTGCCCGCTGTCGGAGCTGAACAAGACGGTGATCAAGCACGGCGTGCACATCGTCGGCGAGCCCGATCTGGCGACGCTGGTGGCGGCCGACGCTTCCGCGCTGTACGCGCGCAATGTGCTGGACTTCCTCAAGCTGATCATCGACAAGGAAGACAAGCTGGTGATCGACCGCGAAGATGAAATCATCAAGGCCACGCTGCTGTGCACCGGCGGCGAGCTGCTGCGAAAATAATAAGGGGATACATCATGGAAGTCAGCCATACCATCATCAATATCATCATCTTCGTGCTGGCCATCTACGTCGGCTACCACGTGGTCTGGACCGTCACGCCGGCGCTGCATACGCCGCTGATGGCGGTCACCAACGCCATCTCGGCGATCATCATCGTCGGCGCCATGCTGGCCGCCTCGCTGACCGAGGGCCTGGTCGGCCAGGTCATGGGCACGGTCGCGGTGGCGCTGGCCGCCGTCAACGTGTTCGGCGGTTTTCTGGTCACGCAGCGGATGCTGGAGATGTTCCGCAAAAAAGAGCCTAAAGTGAAGAAGGGAGACCAGGCATGAACTTCATCTCCCTGAACCTGGTGACGATGATGTACCTCATCGCATCGGTATGCTTCATCCAGGCGCTGAAAGGGCTGTCGTCGCCGGGCACGGCGCGCACCGGCAACGCCTTCGGCATGTCCGGCATGGCGATCGCCTTCGTCACCACCATCGCGCTGATCCTGAAGCTGAAGGCGGAGGCCGAGGCGGCCGGCGCGGGCGGCGGCATGGGGCTGGCGCTGGTGGCCTTGGGCGTGATCGTCGGCGGCGGCATCGGCGCGGTGCTGGCGAAAAAAGTCGAGATGACCAAGATGCCGGAACTGGTGGCGGCGATGCACTCGCTGATCGGTTTGGCGGCGGTCTGCATCGCGGTGGCGGCGGTGTCGGAGCCGCACGCCTTCGGCATCGCGGCGGTCGGCGAGGCGCTGCCGTTCGGTAACCGCATCGAACTGTTCATCGGCACCTTCGTCGGCGCGATCACCTTCTCCGGATCGGTGATCGCCTTCGGCAAGCTGTCGGGCAAATACAAGTTCCGCCTGTTCCAGGGCGCGCCGGTCAGCTTCCCCGGCCAGCATATGCTGAATTTGATCCTGGCCATCGTCATGGTCGGCCTGGGGCTGGCGTTCTGCTTCGCCGGCGGCGCCGAGCCTTCCTGGATGCCGTTCCTGATCATGACCGCGATCGCCTTCGTGCTGGGCGTGCTGATCATCATCCCGATCGGCGGCGCCGACATGCCGGTGGTGGTGTCGATGCTGAACTCCTACTCCGGCTGGGCGGCGGCGGGCATCGGCTTCTCGCTGAATAATTCGATGCTGATCATCGCCGGTTCGCTGGTCGGCTCGTCCGGCGCGATCCTGTCGTACATCATGTGCAAGGCGATGAACCGCTCGTTCTTCAACGTGATCCTGGGCGGCTTCGGCGGCGCGCCGGCGGAGGCGGGCGGCGGCGGCGCGAAGGAGCAGCGCCCGGTCAAATCCGGTTCGGCCGACGACGCGGCGTTCATCATGGCGAACGCGGAAAGCGTCATCATCGTGCCGGGCTACGGCCTGGCCGTGGCGCGCGCGCAGCATTCGCTGAAGGAGCTGGTCGAGAAGCTGACGCACAAGGGCGTGACCGTGAAGTATGCGATCCACCCTGTGGCGGGACGCATGCCGGGCCATATGAACGTGCTGCTGGCGGAGGCCGAGGTGCCGTACGACCAGGTGTTCGAGATGGAGGACATCAACGGCGAATTCGGCCAGACCGACGTGGTGCTGATCCTGGGCGCGAACGACGTGGTCAACCCGGCCGCCAAGGATCCGAAATCGCCGATCGCCGGCATGCCGATCCTGGAGGCGTACAAGGCCAAGAGCATCATCGTCAACAAGCGTTCGATGGCTTCCGGCTATGCGGGCCTGGACAATGAGCTGTTCTACCAAGCCAATACGATGATGGTGTTCGGCGATGCGAAGAAGGTCATCGAGGACATGGTCAAGGCTGTGGAGTGATTCACATTTTGTGAATGCTGTATTTGGTTCTGGCCGATTGTTGGTGGGTTTGATGAAGCATAAGATGGCTACATCAACCCACCACAAGGAGCCTCACCATGAACCGCCTGCAAAACAAAGTAGCAATCGTCACTGGCGCATCTTCCGGCATCGGCCGCGCCACCGCCAAGTTATTCGCCGCTGAAGGCGCCAAGGTTGTTGTCGCGGCGCGCCGTCAGGCGGAGCTCGATACCCTGGTGGCCGAGATCGTCGCCGAAGGCGGCGCCGCCATCGCGCTGGCCGGCGATGTGACTTCCGAAGCCTTCAACGCCGAACTGGTCGCGGCGGCCGTGGGGGCATACGGACGTTTGGACATCGCTTACAACAACGCCGGCACGCTGGGCGAGATGGGCGAGACCACCGGCGTTTCCGAGCAAGGTTGGAACGACACGCTGGCCGCCAACCTGACCAGCGCCTTCCTCGGCGCCAAGCATCAAGTGCCGGAAATGATCAAGCATGGCGGCGGTTCGGTGATCTTCACTTCGACCTTCGTCGGCTATAGCTTCGCCTTCCCAGGCGTCGCGGCTTACGCGGCCAGCAAGGCCGGCTTGATCGGCCTGACGCAGGCGCTGGCGGCGGAATACGGCCCGCAAGGCGTGCGCGTGAACGCGGTGCTGCCGGGCGCGGTCGATACCGCGATGTACCGCGACATGAACAACACGCCGGAGTCGACGTCTTTCGTCACCAACCTACACGCGCTGAAACGCGTGGCGCAACCGGAGGAACTGGCGCGCTCGGTGCTGTACCTGGCGTCGGACGATTCGTCCTTCGTGACCGGCACCGCATCGCTGGTCGACGGCGGCGCGTCGATCACCCGTACCTGATTTCCTGATTTGCCTCGGAACGGTCACGCGCGCCGCCCTCGCGGCGTTGCCATTCGACTAGCCGGAGTAGGGAGGTGGGGAGCAGTTGCAAGGTCACTGTGGTACCTACCCTCAAGTCAACGGCGGCCGAACATCATCAGTTCGGCCAGCGCGTTGCGGGCCGGGGCGACCATGTCGATGGCGGCGAGGGACAGCCCCAGCAGCGCTTGCGCCGGCGAGTCGTTGGCGAAGACGCGCGCCATCGTGTCGGTCAGCCGCACCGTCATGCCGCGATCCTGCGCCCGCAAGGCGGTGAATTGCGACAGCATCGCCGGCGTGGCGCCTTGCGCCAGCAGGCGCGCCAGAACGGTGGCGTCGCGCAGGCCGAGGTTCAGGCCCTGGCCGGCGACCGGGTGCAGCGTCTGCGCGGCGTTGCCGATGGCGGCCGTGCGCGCGGTGCCGCGTGGATCGGCGTTCAATCCAAGCGGGAAGGCCAAACGCGGCGTGGCGTGCGTGAAGCGGCCGACGCGGTCGCCGAACGCGGCGCCCAGTTCGCGCAGGAAGGCCGCGTCGTCCAGCGTTTGCAGGCGCGCCGCCGTATCGGGGCGCACGCACCACACCAGCGAATACTCCTCGCCTTGCGGCAGCAGCGCCAGCGGACCTTGTTCCGTAAAGCGCTCGAACGCGCGATGCTCGATGGCTCGGCTGCTTCGCGCTTGCGCGATGATCGCGGTCTGTTGGTAGTCGCGGCTTTGCGCCTTGTTTTCCTGATCGCCGAACAAGCCGCCTTCGGCTTGCACCACCACCGCGGCGCGCAGCACGCGCGGTTGGCCGGCATCGCCGCCGATGGTCAGCGCGACTTCGTCGCTTAATTCGTCGAGCGCCTCCACGCGCGCCGGCCGCAGCGTCGCGATCCCGGCGCGTTCGCACGCCGCGCCCAGCGCCGTCACCAGGTCGCCGTAGCGCAGCACGTAGCCCAGCGCCGGCAGCTTGTGCTCGTCGCGCGTGATCAGGCTGCGGCCGAACTGGCCGCGGCGCGAGACATGGATCTCATGGATCGCCGTCGCCGCCGCCGGCCAGGCGCCGATTTCCTCCAATATTTGCCGGCTGCCCCACGACAGCGCGATCGAGCGCGGGTCCTTGCTTGCCTGCGCCAGCGTCTTGGCGTCGATCAGCGCGATGCGTCCGGCGGATGTGCCGCGTTTCGCCAGCAGCGCGGCCAGCGCCATGCCGGCCGGGCCGGCGCCGCAGATGGCGACGTCGTAGGTGATGGCTTCCGTCATTGCTTCATTGTTTCGGTGATTGCATCAGTTGTTCGATATCGGCCACGGTCTTGGGCGCGCTGCTCAGGATCGTGTGGCCTTCGGCGGTGATCAGCACATCGTCTTCGATGCGGATGCCGGTGTTCCAATATTCTTCGGGCACGCCTTCGGCCGGGCGCACGTAGATGCCCGGTTCCACCGTCACCACCATGCCCGCTTGCAGCGCGCGCGAAGGCTTGCCGGCGGCGGCGGTGTCGCGGTATTGGCCGACGTCGTGCACGTCCATGCCCAGCCAATGGCCGGTGCCGTGCATGTAGAACTGCAGGTGGCGCTTGTCGGCGATGACGTCGTCGACGCCGCCGTGCTTGTCCTTGTCGAGCAGGCCCAGGTCCAGCATGCCCTGCGCCAGCACCCGCACCGCCGCCTCGTGCGCGCCGGAGTAGGGCAGGCCGGGGGCGATGGCTCGCAAGGCCGCCGATTGCGCCGCCAGTACCAGTTCATACAGGCGCTTTTGCGGCGCGCTGAAACGGCCGTTGAGCGGCCAGGTGCGGGTGATGTCGGCGGCGTAGCCGTCGAATTCGCAGCCGGCGTCGATCAGCACCAGGTCGCCGTCGCCGCAGCGCGCGTTGTTGGCGCTGTAGTGCAGCACGCAGGCGTTGGCGCCCGCCGCGACGATGGAGTTGTAGGCCGGCGCCTGCGCGCCGTTGCGGCGGAATTCGTACAGCAGCTCCGCCTCCAGTTCGTATTCGAACATGCCGGGCCGCGCGGCGCGCATGGCGCGCGCGTGCGCTTGCGACGAGATGTCGCAGGCGCGCCGCATCAGCGCCTGTTCGCCGTCGTCCTTGAGCAGGCGCATTTCATCGAGCAGCGGCAGCAGGTCGACGGCGGCCGCCGGCGCGGTCACGCCGCTGCGCGCCAGGCGGCGCACGTTGCCCAGCCAGAGCTTGACCTGGGCGTCCAGCGCGGCGTTGCCGCCCAGCGCGTAGTACAGCGCCGGCGCGTCGGCCAGCAGCTTGCCGATTTCGCCGTCCAGGTCTTCGATGGCGTGGGCGGCGTCGAAGCCGAAGGCGGCGCGGGCGCCGTCCGGGCCGTGGCGGAAGCCTTCCCAGATTTCGCGCTCCATGTTTTTGCGGCGGCAGAACAGGATGGAACGCGCCGGCGCGCTACCATCCGCGCGCGCCGCCACCAGCACCAGCGTGCTGTCCGGCTCCGTGTAGCCGGTCAGGTAATAGAAGTAGCTGTCGTGCCGGTACGGGTAATCGCTGTCGCCGTTGCGCGCCACCTCCGGCGCGGTCGGCAGCACCGCCACCGCGCCCGGCGGCATGTGCGCCATCACGCGCGCGCGCCGCGACGCGTAGTCGCTGATCACCGCGCGCCTTTGGTGGCCGCCGAGCGTGCCGCCAAGGGCGCGTTCAACTGTTCCAGCTGTTGCACGGTGCCGAGGTTGTGCCATTCGCCTTCGTAGACTTCGCCGCCGACCTGCTTCTTGTCGGCGTAGGCGTGCAGCAAGGGCCCCAGCTTGGCGTGCTGGCCCGGCGCGATGCCGTCGAACATCTCGGGGCGGTAGACGCCGATGTTGCCGAAGGTCCACTTGGGCGCACCGTCGTTGCTGACCGAGTACATGGTTAGCCCGAAATCGCCTTGCGGGTGGAAGTCGGGATTCGGCACCAGGTATAGCCAGCAGATGTCGCGTTTGTCCGCCGGGTAGGGATTGCCCCACATGTCCTTGTCGTGCAGCACGTCCTTGACCTGCTCGAAGTCGAAGTAGGGGATGTAGATGTCGCCCGACACCGCGACGAACGGTTCCTCGCCCAGAAGGTGGCGCGCGGTGGCGATGCCGCCCGCCGTCTCCAGCGCGGTCTCTTCGCGCGAGTACATCAGCTTGGCGCCGAACTTGGCGCCGTCGCCCAGCGCGGCCTCGATCTGGTCGCCCAGGTGGGCGTGGTTGATGACGATGTCGGTGATGCCGGCGCGCACCAGGTTGAGGATGTGCCAGACGATCAGCGGCCGGCCGCGCACTTTGAGCAGCGGCTTGGGCGTGGTGTCGGTCAGCGGGCGCATCCGCTCGCCGCGGCCGGCGGCGAAGATCATGGCTTTCATCGCGGCCCGTTCAGAAGGTGTAGCCGACTTGCGGCTGCTTGTCCTCGATCGCGTCGAGCAGGCGCACCAGCGGCTTCAGGTCCTTGTAGCGGCCGGCGGTCTTGCGCACGTAGTCCATCACGGTCGGCAGGTCGTCGAGGTACTGGGCCTTGCCGTCGCGGTAATTGAGGCGGCAGAACAGGCCGAGGATCTTCAGGTGGCGCTGCAGGCCCATGTACTCGAAGTCCTTGTAGAAGGCGTCGATGTCCTGGTTGACCGGCAGCCCGGCCGACTTGGCGTGCTGCCAGTAGCGGATCGCCCAGTCCAGCACCAGTTCCTCGTCCCACTGCACGTAGGCGTCGCGCAGCAGCGAGGCCAGGTCGTAGGTGACCGGGCCGTACAGCGCGTCCTGGAAGTCGAGCACGCCGGGGTTGCCGGCGTCCATCCACATCAGGTTGCGCGAGTGGAAGTCGCGGTGCACATACACTTGCTGCTGCGAGGTGACGTTGGCCAGGATGGCGTCGAACACGCCCTGCAGCTCGGCCGACTGCTTGTCGGTCAGCGTGGCGTTCAGGTGCTTGCCGAGATACCACTCGGGGAACAAATTCATCTCGCGCAGCAGGAAGGCGCGGTCGTATTCGGGCAGCACGTCCGGCTCGCTGCTGAGCTGGAACTTGACCAGCGCTTCGAGCGCCTCGGCGTACATGGTCGAGGCGTTGTCGTGGTCGAGCACTTGCAGATAGGTGGTCACGCCGAGGTCGGACATCAGCAGGAAGCCGGCCTCGTAGTCGGTGGCGACGATGCGCGGCACCGAGACGCCGGCGTGGGTGAGCATTTCGTCAAGCTTGACGAAAGCTAAAACATTTTCCCGCTCCGGCGGCGCGTCCATGACGATCAGGGTGTCGCCGAGGCTGGCGCGGTGCCCGGGCAGCACGTCGACGCGGAAGTAGCGGCGGAAGCTGGCGTCGGCCGACGCCGGGCGGGCGCTGGCCACATCGACAACATTGAGGGTGGCGAGCCAGCCGGTCAGCGAAGAAAGGCGAGGGTCCGAAGATGGTTCGGAGGTTAAATTCTGTAATAAAGACATGGGGAAGCGCCTTGGAAACCGGTGTGAGGTGAAGATTCCCATATAATAAGGGATTCAAATTAAAAAATCGCCTCTCCATGGTGTTTCCTCCCTTCTTTTCATGAGTCGCATGCGCTGGCTACCGGCCCCCCCCACCTCCACGCAACGCTGGGCGCTTGCCCTGACTGCCATCGTCACCGTTTCGGCGGTGCCCGCCTACGCCCAAAGCCCGATCAAGCAACGCCCGGTGCGGGTGGAGGATAAAAACGCCGTCACCGTCGTCAAGGCCGAGGACATCGGCGGCCGGCCCGAGCGCGAGGTCACGCTGGAGCGCAACGCCGAAATCGTCAAGGACAAGACCCGGATCACCGCCGACACCGCGTGCATGCGCCAGGTCGAGAACGAGGTCGAGGCCAAGGGCAACGTCAAGATCTGGCGCTTCGGCGACCAGTTCACCGGCGACGAGCTGAAGCTGAACATGGACAGCGGCAAGGGCTATATGCTCAATCCGACCTACAAGCTGGAGGCCAACGCCGGCCAGGGCAAGGCCGAGCGCATCAACTTCGTCAACGAGGACGAGGCGCAGGTGGTCAACGGCACCTACAGCACCTGCCAGGGCTACAACCCGGACTGGTATCTGCGGTCGAGCACGCTGAACCTCGATTCCGGCCGCGACGTCGGCACCGCCAGCACCACGGTGATCTATTTCAAGGACGTGCCGATCCTGGGCACGCCGGCGATGTCGTTCTCGCTGTCGGGCGCGCGCCGCTCCGGCTGGCTGTCGCCGACGCCCGGCTTCAGCTCGAAGAACGGCGCCGAGCTGGTGGTGCCGTACTATTTCAACATCGCGCCCAACCGCGATTTGACGCTGTACCCGAAGATCATCGCCAGCCGCGGCATCCAGTTCGGCGCCAACGGCCGCTACCTGGGCGAGACCGACGGCGGCTTCTACCGCGGCGAAACCTATCTGGAATACCTGCCGCACGACCGCAAGTACATCGAGAACAACCCGGGCCAGGGCACCGACCGCTGGAGCGTGCGTTCCAAGCACGAGCAGGACCTGACCACGGACTGGTCGTACGCCTGGAGCCTGCGCGCGGCGTCGGACGACAACTACCCGAGCGACTTCTCCAAGACCGTGTCGAGCTCGACCGAGCGGCAATTGCTGCGCGAACTGCGCACCGACTACCACGGCGACTTCTGGACGCTGACGGCGCGGGTGCAGAAGTACCAGGTGCTGCAGGACCCGGAATCGGTGAACGAGCCGGGGCTGTTCGTCACGCGGCCGTACGACCGCCTGCCGGCGATCAACTTCCACGCCGCGCAGTACGACGTGGCCGGCGGCTTCGACTGGGGCTTCGACAGCGAGCTGACCCGCTTCTACCACCCGACCTCGATCAACGGCACGCGGCTGCTGGCGATCCCGCAGCTGAGCTATCCGATCATCGGGCCGAGCTATTTCATCACGCCCAAGGTCATGGTCAACCTGGCCAGCTACCAGCTCGACGCCTACAAGGACGCGTACAAGGACGATCCGTCGCGCAACGTGTCGCGCGTGGTGCCGACGCTGTCGCTCGATTCCGGGCTGGTGTTCGAGCGCGACATCAAGTGGGGCGGCAAGGCGATGACGCAGACGCTGGAGCCGCGGCTGTTCTACGTCAACACGCCGTACCGCGACCAGGACAACATCCCGACCTTCGACACCGACGCGGCCACGTTCAACTTCAGCCAGATCTTCAGCGAGAACCGCTTCATCGGCTCGGACCGCATCGGCGACGCCAACCAGCTGACGGCGGCGCTGGTGTCGCGCTTCCTCGACGCCAACGGCGGCGAGGCGCTGCGGCTGGCGTTCGGCCAGCGCTTCTACTTCCGCGACCAGGTGGTGCAGCTGCCGCTGCCGCAGGGGACCACGCCGCCGGTGGTCGACGCCCACTCGGACATCCTGCTGGCCGCCGCCGGCCGCATCTCCGACACCTGGGCCTTCGACAGCGCGGTGCAGTACAACCCGAGCCTGAGCCGGGTGGTGTCGCAGAGCTACACCACCCAGTGGGCGCCGGGCGCCAAGAAGGTGCTCAACCTGGGCTACCGCTACCTGCGCGACAGCTTCAAGAACGTCGAGCTGTCGACCCAGTGGCCGATCTTCCAGCGCTGGTACGGCGTCGGCCGGATCAGCTACTCGATGCAGGACAAGAAGATCCTGGAAAGCCTGGTCGGCCTCGAATACAACGCCGACTGCTGGGTGTTCCGCACCGGCGGCCAGCGCTTCGTGACCACCTCGACCAAGCAGTCGACGCAGATCTTCTTCCAGCTCGAGCTGAACGGCCTGTCGCACCTGGGCGTGGGCAGCCCGCTGGAGGCGATGAAGAACAGCATTCCCGGTTATCAACGTTTGAACGAGGGCTACGCCCGCTAAGCACGGCATCCCGGCGTCCGCGGACGTTGTGGATTTTTTTTACACCTGACTCAAGAGTGTTCCACCATGCGTAATGCCAGTATGTTTCAAATGAAAATCCTCGCGGTGCTGTTGTGCACGGCCGCGCTGAGCGGTTGCAGCCTGTTCTCGTCCAAGAAGAAAGCGGAGCCGGTCGCCGAGGCGACCGCGCCCGCCGCCGCCAAGCCGGCCGCCGCCGCCGCCAAGCCGAAGGCCGACGGCGCCGGCTTCCTGCCGCCCGGCGAGAGCGGCAACGTCGCCATCGATTCGATCCTGGTGGTGGTCAACGACGACGTCATCACCCAGCGCGAGCTGGCCAACCGCATCAAGACCGTCACCGCCCGCATGCAGGCGCAGAAGGTGCAGATGCCGGAGGCGGCCGACCTGCGCCGCCAGCTGCTCGAACGCATGATCGTCGAGCGCTCGCAGCTGCAGATGGCCAAGGAGATGGGCGTGCGGGTCGACGACCTGCAGCTCGACCGCGCCATCGGCCGCATCGCCGAGGCGCAAAAGCTCAGCGTGCAGGACCTGCGCAACCAGATGGAGAAGGACGGCACGCCGTTCGCCTCGTTCCGCGAGGAGATCCGCGAAGAGATCATCATGCAGCGGCTGCGCGAGCACGAGGTCGACGCCAAGCTGCAGATCTCGGAGGCCGAGGTGGACAGCTTCATGGCGGCCGAGAAGGCCGCCGCCGCCGAGCAGTTCGAACTGAACATCTCGCAAATCATGGTGCGCATCCCGGACAACGCCACCGCCGAGGTGATCGCCCAGCGCCGCGCCCGCGCCGAGGAGGTGATGCGCCAGCTGCGCACCGGCGCCGACTTCGCCAAGATGGCCGGCACCTATTCCGACGCCTCCGACGCGCTGCAGGGCGGCGTGGTCGGCTGGCGCCAGCCGGAGCGGCTGCCGCCGGTGTTCGCCGAGGCGCTGTCCAAGCTGAAGGCCGGCCAGGTGACGCCGGTGATCAAGAGCACCGGCGCGTTCCACATCCTGAAGGTGGTGGACCGCCGCAGCCTGGCCGAGGCGCAGGCGGTGGCCGCCGTGCAGCAGACCCACGCCCGCCACATCCTGATCAAGGTGACGCCGACCATGAGCGCGGCCGACGCCAAGCGCAAGCTGCTGGAGCTGAAGGAACGGCTGGACAACAACGCCGCCAAGTTCGAGGACCTGGCGCGGCTGGTGTCGACCGACGGCGCGGCCGCCAAGGGCGGCGACCTGGGCTGGCTGTATCCGGGCGACACCATGCCGGAGTTCGAGGCGGCGATGAACAACCTGAAGATCGGCGAAGTGAGCCAGCCGGTCGAGACCAGCTTCGGCCTGCACCTGATCGAGGTGCTGGAGCGCAAGAGCGACGACGTCTCGAAAGAGCGCGAGCGCAACAACGCGCGCCAGGCGATCCGCGAGCGCAAGCTTGAGGAGGCCGGCGAAAGCTGGCAGCGCGAGATCCGCGACCGCGCCTACGTCGAGTACCGCGTCGAAGGCGACGGCGTCGTCGCCAAGTAAGCGCCCGGGGGAGCATCCATGAGCGCCACTCCATCCACACGGCGCCTTGGAACGCGCCCCGCCATCGCCGTCACCGTCGGCGAGCCGGCCGGCATCGGCCCGGAGATCTCGATCCGCGCCGCGTGGGCGCGGCGCCACGACGTCAATTGCGTGCTGCTGGGCGACGCCGCCTTCCTGGCGATGACGGCCAGTTACATCGATCCCGGGATCAAGCTGGCGGCGCTGTCGCTGCAGGCGCTGCGCAACGGCGGGCTGCCGCATTTCGGCCCGGACCGGGTCTGCGTGATCGACGTGCCGCTGGCCGCGCACGTGGTGCCGGGCGTGCTGGACAAGAACAACGGCCGCGGCGTGCTGGCCACGCTGGACGCCGCCATCGAAGGCGTGCGCGCCGGCTGGTTCGAGGCGGTGGTCACCGCGCCGCTGCAAAAGAGCACCATCAACGACGCCGGCGTCAAGTTCTCCGGCCACACCGAATACTTCGCCGACCAGACCGGCACACCGCAGGTGGTGATGATGCTGGCCGGCCAGCCGGCCGCGCCGCCGGGCGCCCCTCCATTGCGGGTGGCGCTGGCCACCACCCACCTGGCGCTGAAGGACGTCGCCGCCGCGATCACCCAGGACGGGCTGGCGCGGGTGCTCGACATCATAGACCACGATTTGAAAACCAAGTTCGGCATCGCCGCGCCGCGCATCCTGGTGTGCGGCCTGAACCCGCACGCCGGCGAGGGCGGCTACCTGGGGCGCGAGGACATCGACGTCATCGCCCCGGCGATCGCCGCCGCCCGGGCGCGCGGCATAGCCGCCTCCGGCCCGTACCCGGCCGACACCTTGTTCCAACCGAAATACCTGCAAGACGCCGACTGCGTGCTGGCCATGTACCACGACCAGGGCTTGCCGGTGCTGAAGTACGCCACCTTCGGCCAGGGCGTCAACATCACGCTGGGCCTGCCGCTGATCCGCACCTCGGTCGACCACGGCACGGCGCTGGACCTGGCCGCCCGCGGCTACGGCCTGGCCGACGGCGGCAGCATGGACGCGGCGATCGCCACCGCCGTCGCCATGGCCGCCTCCTCATCCCTTTAAATAAGAACAACCATGAAACACGTCGCCCGCAAACGCTTCGGCCAAAACTTTTTACACGATAAATACGTCCTCTCCAGCATCACCGAGGCGATCGCCCCGGCGCCGGACGACGTGCTGGTCGAGATCGGGCCCGGCCTGGGCGCGATGACCGAGCAGCTGATGCGCACCCTGAAGCACATGCACGTGGTCGAGCTGGACCGCGACCTGGTGGCGCGGCTGGAGAAGACCTACAACCCGGCCAAGCTGAGCATCCACTCCGGCGACGCGCTCAAGTTCGACTACGCGTCGATCCCGGTGCCCGCGGGGCAAAAGCTGCGCATCGTCGGCAACCTGCCGTACAACATCTCCAGCCCGTTGCTGTTCCACCTGGCGACGTTCGCGCCGCAGGTGCAAGACCAGCATTTCATGCTGCAAAAAGAGGTGGTGGAGCGGATGGTGGCGCCGCCGGGCAGCAAGACCTACGGCCGGCTGTCGGTGATGCTGCAATGGCGCTACGACATGACGCTGCTGTTCGTGGTGCCGCCGGAGGCGTTCGACCCGCCGCCGAAGGTGGAGTCGGCGATCGTGCGCATGATTCCGGTGGCGCAGCCGCTGGCCTGCGACGGCGCGACGCTGGAGGCGGTGGTGTTGAAGGCGTTCTCGCAGCGGCGCAAGGTGATCCGCAACTGCCTGGCCGGCATGTTCACCGAAGAACAAATCGTCGCCGCCGGCATCAATCCGACCGACCGCCCGGAAGTGGTCGGCCTGGCCGAGTACGTCGCGCTGGCCAACCTGCTTTGAGGCAAAAAAAAGCCCGCTGGTGAAAGCGGGCTAAATCCAATTCTCTTGCAAGAAGTGGAGGAGACAAGTGCAGTATGCTGCGTCGCGGCATATAAGGCCACTTTATTTTTCAAATATCAATTATTACGATATCGAATAACTCCCTACCACCGCCGCGCGCCGCCGGGCGCGCGGCGTCGCCGCCTTTAGTTCGCCGGCACGCAGGTCAGCACCAGGTTGCTGATCGCCGCTTCGTGCATCACGCCGACGCCGTTGGACAGCGTGCAGGCGAGGCCGTTGGTCGGGGCGATCACGGTGACGCCGTAGGCCTGGCCGTCCGGCACCTCCGGGCTGATCACGAAGTCGCCGGCGCCGGAGGCGGTGCTGGTGATGGTGACGCCGCCGGTGCTGCCGTTGACCAGGGTCACGGTGCGCGGCGTGGCGGCGGTGTCGGCCAGCGGCGTCACGCCGGTGAACTGGCCGCTCACGGGGTAGGTGTTCTGTTCACAGGTGAGCGCCAACGCGATGCTGACGTTCTGGCCGGCCGAACCGGTGTTGCGCGTCGTGAAATTGCAGGTCATGTGATCGGGCTGTTTCTGGATCGTGACGTTATAGCTGGTGCCGTAGTCGATCTGCTGCGGGAAGGCGAAGCTGGTCGCGCCGGACGGCACGCTGACGGTGGCGCCGCCGTTGGCCAGCACCAGGCCGGGGTTTTTCAGGCCGGCGACCTGGCCCTGCACCGTGAACTGCGCCTTGCCGCCGCAAGCGGCCAGCGTGGCCGCCAGGATCAGCGCCACACCGGCGCCTGCATACGATAATTTCATGTATTTCTCCAAAGATTGGGCGCCGCGTCCTCCCGCGGGAGGCGGACGGCGCCGGCGATTATTTATTGACGCAGCGCACGATCAAGCCCAGGCCGTCGAAGCCGGGCATGATGCCTGGATTGTTGCTTGGATCGACCGCGCAGCTCTGGCCTTCCGGCTGCAGCAGCACGGTGGCGCCATACGCCGAGCCGTCGGCCACCTTGCTGGGGAAGGTGAACAGGACGTCGGCGCCGGCCACCGCGGGCGCCGGGACGGTCACGGTGTCCGAGCCGTTGGCCAGCACCAGGCCGTTGCCTTTCAGGCCAAGCACGGTGCCGCCCAGCAACCACGGATTGGACGCGCAGATGGCGTAGGCGCGGCTGTAGGTGTAGACGTTGGCCTTGCCGGTGTTTTCAAACAGCGTGCACTTGGCGCCGGTGGCCGGGGAGTCGATCTGGATGTCGAATTGCTCGTCGTTGGAGACCAGCTTGGTGAACTGGAACGTGGCGCTGCCGCTGATGGGCAGTTTTTCGCCGGTCGGCTTGTTGATCAGCACCAATCCGGTCTTGTTCAGGCCTTGGATCGTCACTTGCAGCGGCAGGTCGCCGCTGCTGCCGCCGCCGCAGGCGCTGAGGATGACGGCACACAGCAGGGCCAGGCCCGTACGCAGATACACACTTTTCATAAAATTCTTTCTCCAAATCGAATAGGGCCGGCGGCACGCACGGGTGCAGCATCTTACACGTTGTGCGGCGTATTTTAGTGCATTTAGTAACTTGGGGCCGCCAATGGATGTAACAGCTTGTGTCGCCGCCGCGGATTGTCGCCGGCGCCGCGCGCCGGCGCGATCGGTGCGACAATACGCCCATCGCCACCGATTCCCGCCCACCGCCATGACCCCACGCCGCCCGCTAGCCCTGCTGTTCGACCTCGACGACACCCTGTGGCCGATCGGCCCGGTGATCGCGGCGGCGGAGCTCGGCTGGCACGCCTGGCTGGCCGAGCGCGCGCCCGGGGCGGCGGCGTTCGGCGTCGCCGAGCTGCGGGCGCGCCGCATGGCGCTGCTGCAGCGGCGGCCCGAGCTGGTGGCCGATTTGTACCATTTGCGCCGCGTGGCGCTGCAGCAGGTGTTCGCCGAGACCGGCGACGACCCGGCCCACATCGACGGCGCGATGGCGCATTTCCACACGCTGCGCAACGCCGTCACGCCGTTCGCCGACGTGTTGCCGGCGCTGCCGCTGCTGCAGGGGATGCTGCGGCTGGGCGTGATCACCAACGGCAACGCCGACCTGGAGGTGATCGGCCTGAACCACCATTTCGAGTATGCGCTGGCCTCGGCCAAGTTCGGCCGCGCCAAGCCCGACCCGGCGATCTTCCTGGAGGCCTGCGCGGCGATGGGCGTGGCGCCGGCGGACGCGGTGTACGTCGGCGACGACCTGCGGCTCGACGTGCAGGGCGCGCAGGGCGCCGGCCTGCGCGCGGTGTGGATGAACCGCGGCGGCGGCGACGCGCACCTGGCGGCCGGCGTGCAGCCGGACGCGATCTGCGCCACATTCGACGAACTTTTGGCCTGGGTGCGGGAACAGATGCGGCATTGACGCCACGCGGCGGCCCCCGGGCGGCGCGGAGCGTGCATAATAAGCGGACCTCGACCCCGACTTCATAAAGACCGCAATGCAACTCGACACCCGCGCCCAAACCCTGCTCAAAGCCCTGGTGGAACGCTATATCGCCGACGGCCAGCCGGTGGGCTCGCGCGCGCTCTCCAAGATTTCCGGCCTCGACCTGTCGCCGGCGACGATCCGCAACATCATGGCCGACCTGGAGGAGCTGGGCTACGTCGCCAGCCCGCACACCTCGGCCGGGCGGGTACCGACGCCGCGCGGCTACCGCATCTTCGTCGACACGCTGCTGACGGTGCAGCACCTCGACGAGCAATCGGTCGAGGGGCGGATGCGGCTGCAGGCGCCGCAGCCGCAGAAGATGATCGCCAACGCGGCGCAGATGCTGTCGTCGCTGTCGCAGTTCGCCGGCGTGGTGCTCAGCCCGCGGCGCGAATCGGTGTTCCAGCAGATCGAGTTCTTGCGGCTGGGCGAGAAGCGCATCCTGCTGGTGATCGTCGGCCCGACCGGCGACGTGCAGAACCGGCTGCTGCTGACCGACGTCGACTACAGCCCGGCGCAGCTGGTGCGGTCGGCCAACTACATCAATCAGAATTATGGCGGGCTGGCCTTCGACGAGGTGCACACGCGGCTGCACAACGAGGTGCGCCAGCTGCGCGACGACATGGGGCGGCTGATGCAGGCGGCGGTGGAGGCCGGCAGCGAGGCGATGGCCGACAGCTCGAAGGACATGGTGATCTCGGGCGAGCGCAACCTGCTGTCGGTCAGCGACTTGTCGTCGAACATGACGTCGCTGCGGCAGATGTTCGACCTGTTCGAGCAGAAGACTGGACTGATGCAGTTGCTCGACGTGTCGAGCAAGGCCAGCGGGGTGCAGATCTACATCGGCGGCGAGTCGAGCCTGGTGCCGATGGACGAGATGAGCGTGGTCACCGCGCCGTACATGGCCAACGGCAAGATCGTCGGCACGCTGGGGGTGATCGGGCCGACGCGGATGGCGTATGAGCGGGTGATCCCGATCGTCGACATCACCGCCAAACTGCTATCGAACGCGCTGAGCCACAACTGAACTCCGGGGTCAGGTCCAAAAACTGGACACGGGCTCTACCGTAGCGTCGCTACGGTAGAGCCCGTGTCCAGTTTTTGGACCTGACCCCGGAGTTTTACGGCCGGTGCGGGCAGGCGGTCTTGATGCAGCTGCCGTAGATGGCCAGCGCGTGCTCGGCGATCTTGAAGCCGCGCTCCTTGGCCACCAGCTGCTGGCGGGTTTCGATCGCCTCGTCGAAGAACTCCTCCACCCGGCCGCAATCGAGGCACACCAGGTGGTCGTGGTGCGAGCCCTCGTTGAGCTCGAAAATCGCCTTGCCGGTTTCGAAGTGGTTGCGGTTGAGCAGGCCGGCCTGCTCGAACTGCGTCAGCACCCGGTAGACGGTGGCCAGGCCCACGTCCATATTGTCGGCCAGCAGGATCTTGTAGACATCCTCGGCGGTCAGGTGGCGCACTTCGCTGTTCTGGAAGATGTCGAGGATTTTCAGCCGCGGCAGCGTGGCTTTCAGGCCGCTGGCCTTCAGATCGGTCGGATTGTTACCCATGTTGGAGACTCTTTGTGTGGTTGGCGGTGGCTAGCCGACAGTTTAACGCACTCCGGCACGCGCCGCACCTCCTATTCGCCGCGCCGGGGCGGTCCGTCTTTGCGATCCGCCTTTGCAATGTTTTACATTTGTGCTTTGTAAAACAAGGACATATCGCCGGTTTTACGGGATAATGCCCTGCTTCGCACCGCGTGCTTTATGATATAGCGTTTTTCGGCACTTCCGCTCGACCAGATTGAGGACACTTATGCGCGTCACCCAGGCTTTATCGCAGTCGTTGTTGCACCGTTTCACCCCCGTCGCCGGCGCCGTGTGCGTCGCGCTGGCGCTGGGCGGCTGCGCCACCAAAACCACCCTGGGCGAGAAATCGACCGCCGTGCAGGACAGCGGCAGCACGCTGGACGCCAGCAAAGGCGCGCAAACGACCACCATCACGCCGCTGCAGAAGTTCATGTGGTTCTTCTCGCCGTACCGCCCGGACATCCAGCAGGGTAACTTCGTTTCCGAGGAAATGTTGTCGCAGCTGAAACTCGGCATGACCCGCGAGCAGGTCCGCTTCATCTTCGGCACTGCGCTGCTGGCCGACCCGTTCCACGGCAACCGCTGGGATTACGCGTTCCGCATGGCCAAGGGGAACGGCGAGATCACCACCAGCCGCGTGATCGTGTTCTTCGACGCCGACGGCAAGGTCGCGCGCTGGGAGGGCGGCAACCTGCCGACCGAAAAAGAATACATCGCCCGCATCGCCGGCCCGGCGCCGAAGATCAAGAAAGATCCTAGCGTGCCGGACGCCAAGCCGGTGGGCAACACCGCGCCGCTGCCGGCCGGCAACGACAACGCCGCCGCGTCCCCGGTCGGCGTCTCGGTGGGCACGGAAAAGAAATAAGGAAGCCAGCATGACCGAACTGAACATCGCCATCGCCGGCGCCGGCGGCCGCATGGGCCGCATCCTGATCGAAGCGGTGCAAGGCGCCGCCGACGCCCGCCTGTCCGGAGCCCTCGACCGCGCCGGCAACGAGGCGGCCGACGCCGCCGCCTTCCTCGGCCAGCCGTCCGGCGTGGCGGTGGAGTCCGACCTGGCCAAGGGCCTGGCCGGCGCGCACTACCTGATCGACTTCACCCGCCCGGAAGCGACGCTGCAACATCTGGACTATTGCGCCGCGCACGGCGTCAAGCTGGTGATCGGCACCACCGGCTTCGACGACGCCGGCAAGGCCGCCATCGTTGAAGCGGCGAAGAAGACCGCGATCGTGTTCTCGCCCAACTTCAGCGTCGGCGTCAACGTCACGATGAAGCTGCTGGAGCAGGCGGCGAAGGCGCTGTCGACCGGCTACGACATCGAAGTGATCGAGGCGCACCACCGCTTCAAGGTCGACGCGCCGTCCGGCACCGCGCTGAAAATGGGCGAGGTGATCGCCGACGCGCTGGGCCGCGACCTGAAGGAATGCGGCGTGTTCGCGCGCGAAGGCGTGACCGGCGAGCGCGATCCGTCGTCGATCGGCTTCGCCACCATCCGCGGCGGCGACATCGTCGGCGACCACACGGTGCTGTTCGCCGGCATCGGCGAGCGCATCGAGATCAGCCACAAATCCAGCAGCCGCGTCACCTACGCCAACGGCGCGCTGCGCGCCTGCCGCTTCCTGGCCGACAAGCCGACCGGCCTGTTCGACATGTACGACGTACTGGGGCTGAACACCTGATGAATCCGACCGCCGCCGACAGCCAATTCACCCTGTCCCGCTTCTGGGAGCAGGGCGACAGCATCAGCCACGCGGTGGCGTTCGTGCTGCTGGCGATGTCGCTGGTGAGCTGGTTCTTCATCCTGGCCAAGGCCTACGCCGCGTTCCGCATCCGTCGCGGCGCGCCGGCGGTGCAGGCGTTCTGGGAGGCGCCGACGATGAGCGACGGCGTGGCCGCGCTGTCGCTGGCCGACCCGGAACGGATCTACACGCCGCTGGCGGAGCAGGGCGCGGCCCAGCTGAAAGCGGCCGAGCGCCCATCGCTGGGGGGCGAGATGAACCACGCGGCGCAGGTCACGCGCGTGCTGCGGGTGGCGATCCAGGCCTCGACCAACCGGCTCGAAGGCGGCTTGACCTTGCTGGCGTCGATCGGCGCCACCGCGCCGTTCGTCGGCTTGCTGGGCACCGTCTGGGGCATCTATCACGCGCTGGCCAATGTGTCGTCGCACGGCACGGTGCAGATCGACAAAGTGGCCGGCCCGGTCGGCGAGGCGCTGATCATGACCGCCGTCGGCCTGGTGGTGGCGATACCGGCGGTGCTGGCGTACAACGGTTTCAACCGCGTCAACCGGCTCACGCTGGCCGAGCTGGACGCGTTCGCGCACGACCTGCACGCGTATCTGACAAAATAAACACTGCCGGGAGCAAGCATGAGCTTTGGCGCATTCAACCACCACCGCAATCCGGGCCCGATGTCCGACATCAACGTCACGCCGATGGTCGACGTGATGCTGGTGCTGCTGGTGATCTTCATCCTCAGCGCGCCGATGTTCACCAGCGCGGTCCAGCTGGAGCTGCCGAAGGCGCAGGCGCAAACCGCGCCGGCGCAGCCGGCGGCCACGGTCACGCTGTCCATCGACGGCAAGGGCAAGATCTTCTGGAACAACGATCCGGTCGAGCAGGGCGCGCTGGACGCGCGGCTGATCGAGGCGGCCAAGCTGGAGCCGCAGCCGGAATTGCAACTGCGCGCCGACAAGGACACCCGCTACGAAGTGGTGGCGCAGGTGATGGCGGCGGCGCAGGCGAATGGATTAACCAAATTGGGCTTCGTCACCGATCCCAAGGAGAAAAAATAATATGGCAACCGCAGAACTGAACGGCGCCGCGATCACCGACTTCGCCAGCTTCCACGCCGCCTGCAAGGCGGCGCTGGGCTTCCCCGAATCGTATGCAGGCACCATGGACGCCTGGGTCGACTGCCTGAGCTACCTGCGCGACGAAGACGGCATGAGCAAATTCCGCCTGAAGCCGAACGAGGTGCTGGAGATCGTCATCAAGGACGCCGCCGCCATGAAGGCCGCCGCCCCCGATATCCTGGAGGAGGTGACGTACTGCGTGGCCGGCATCAACGAACGCTATGACGACTACGGCGAGAAGCCGGCCCTGAAGCTTACGCTGCGCTAGGCGCGTCTTCCGCGGGCGCGGCTTCGGCGCCGGCCGGCACCGCGTTCGGGATCTGCGACTTGGCGCCGGTTTCGCCGGGCGCCAGGGTCAGCACCTCGAAGCCGGTGTCTGTCACCAGCACCATGTGCTCCCATTGCGCCGACAGCGATTTGTCGCGCGTCTCGACGGTCCAGCCGTCGCTCAATTCCTTGGTCGCCGCCTTGCCGGCGTTGATCATCGGCTCGATCGTAAACAGCATGCCCGGCTTGAGCACGATGCCCTGGCCCGGACGGCCGTAATG
>Ga0247815_10000535_pt1 | contig 29938 bp, 33 predicted proteins | sample UWRJL194509B1_FD_181014 | JGI IMG/M metagenome (GOLD analysis project Ga0247815, IMG submission 181014) | Plant litter microbial communities from Arlington Agricultural Research Station in Wisconsin, United States - UWRJ-L194-509B-1 | ecosystem: Environmental > Terrestrial > Plant litter >...
AACGGACGCATTTTGAGTAAATTGGTGAAACCGAGTATAGAATTGAGTGGCGTACGGATCTCATGGCTCATATTGGCCATAAAATTTTCTTTAATCAGCGCCGCCTCTTTTGCTTTCTTTTCAGAGGCGTCAAGCTGTGTGATCAATTTGTTTTGCTGTTGCAGCCTGCTCACAATAAACCAGAACCAGCCACAACCGCTAACCACAATCAGGCTGATCATCACGCTGCCCCAAAAACGCGCTGTCCTTCCGTTTTTCTCTACCGAACGGCTGAGGTTATTCATTGTCTTTTGCCGGCCGTCATATATCTTCCTGATAACATTGCTGATCTCATTAGATACTACCCTGGCCTGAGGATTGGTGATCATACTGATATTATCCATTCGCCCGTTTATCTTATACTCAGCAAGCAGACGGTTTTTTGTCCGGAGTTTTTCATTCGCATAGATGGCCAGCTTAACAATATAAGGGCGTGCCGCGAGGTCAAAGCTATTGGTTTTTAAGGAATCCAGATACCTGTCAATCAGCTGTACCTTGCTGTCGATACCTTCCAGATGTGAAATATCATCAGTAGCTATTGCTGCCCTGATCCTGCTTTCTACCCAAAGGATATCCCTTTCAATTTCCCGCAGGTGATTGCTGGTCCTTAACTCCTGCAATAACTCTGTGTTGCCAACTATCAGGCCTTCAATATTTCTCGAAGAATTGTATTGAATAAGGGCCAGCAAGAGATTACCTGTTACAAATAACAGCAACGTGAATGCGATAAACTGCCTCGTGTTCATTTTGTCTACGTAAATCATGTGATAAGAGCTGCTAAAATGAGTAAATAAACAAAACCTGAAATTTATATTCGTTGGGACCAACAAAACAATAGCCGAACCAGATAAAACGATCGTTTATCACAGCACATTCATTCTTTCATTAAGCACCCTCCTGTATGTATCTGTAACTGGCAAGGTCTTTCCGGCAATGTACAATGCCCCGTCCTGTATGGAGTCAATTTTATTGATTGCCACAATATAGGAACGGTGTATCCTTAGGAAATTTGCTGCAGGCAAACGCCCCTCTACAGTTTTTAATTTTGTATGTATGGCATATAGTTTTTCGGGCGTATATAACTTTACATAGTCACCCATAGCTTCCGCATAAAGAATATCATCGAGTTTAAGGCGGCGGATGATATTGGTGTCACGTACAAAAATGTATTCATCATCTGCTTGTTTGACTTCCTGTTTACGGTTGTCAAGAATTTCCCTGGCGCGGCTAACGGCCTGCAGAAAACGGGCAGGGCGTAATGGTTTAATCAGGTAATCTGCTACATCAAGCTCAAATGCTTCTGCTGCGTAGTCCGTTTTTGATGTGATAAAAATAACGGTGGGACTGTATTGACTTAAATTTCTGGTCAGTTCAATGCCACTCATACCAGGCATTTCAATATCAAGGAACAACAGGTCTACCGGCTGCTGCTGGATAAAGTTATATGCCTCCATCGCGGTAGAACACTCGCCACAAATATGGATATGGTCTACTTGTGCGGCCAGTTCTTTTAGCGTAGTTCTGGCAATTGGATTATCGTCAATAATTAGGCAGTTCATATCTTTGCTATTTCCGGCTTGTAAGACAACAGTCATGCCACCCGACAACTACCTAGTTATCAACATATTAAAATATCATATCAAATGATATCCTAACGAAATATCGTTATTACACGAGAGTTAATCTGGTATTTCGCCTTAAATGAGCCCTCAGCGTTACCACTTTGATAATATTTCAACAATCCCAGAACTTTTTGTAAAGAACAATGTTATGTATAAAATCAAAACTAATACTATGGGATTATTAAAAACAGCATTAATTGGTGCCGCTGTATACGGGGCGATTAAGTATGTAACCAAAAAGGACGTGAACGGAAGATCAATAGTTGACGATCTGAAGGAGAAGGCTCCTCAGTGGGTTGACGATGCAAGGCGAATGAAGGATGACTTCATAGCGGAGAACCGTGTTTATGATGAGTCAAGCCTTTAAGTTATTAAAACACAATCTTTAATTTATTAAAATATAAGGCCCGGTAATTTTTACCGGGCCTTCCTTTTGTTAGCCAAAAATACTTTTAGATTTTTTGATCGTTTTCTCCAGGTTTATACCTTTCCCTAATACACCTTTAAACAGGTCCCCTTCAACCCTAAGGCGGTCCATCGCGTTAAAAATTGTAAAATCTTTCATTTGAAGACCGGGTTTCACTTCGTCCCAATGCAGTGGCATAGATACTGTCGCTCCAACTTTAGGACGCAGTGAATAGGGACCGGCAATAGTAGCACCGGGCCTGTTCTGCAAAAAGTCCAGATACATTTTGCCATGCCTGGCGGCTATGGATCTCTCCAGACTTGTAAAGTCTGGCAGTTGCTCGTGTACATGGTTAACAATAATGCGTGCAAACAATTGCGATTGTTCATAAGTGTATTTTGCACCCAGGGGAATATATATATGCATACCAGTTGAACCGGAAGTCTTGCAAAAAGAAGGCACATCCAGCGCATCCAGTACCTTCTTCACCTCCAGTGCAGCCTCGACAACCTGGTCGAAAGTATTTTTATCCGGGTCAAGGTCAATTACGCAGTAATCAGGATAATCTTCAGATTGTACCCGGCTAAACCAGGGGTTCATTTCTATACAGCCCAGAGAAGCCATCCACAACAGGCTAGCTTCATCAGTACCCACCAGATATTCTTTTTTTTCGCCTTCACCATTGGTGTACGGAAAAGTGGTTACCCAATCCGGGGCTTTACCTTTTACATCCTTCTGGTAAAAACTGGGACCATGTATTCCATTAGGAAAGCGGTTGAGCGACATAGGTCTGTCTTTAATGTAAGGGAGTATATATTCCGCAACCTGGTAATAGTAATTGAACATTTCACGTTTGGATACCTTATCTTCAGGCCAGTAAATCTTACTGAGATGGGTAAACTTGAGGTCGTGACCTTTAACCTTTCGTACCTGTGTTTCATCTTTAGGGTTAAGTAAGGTTTTTCTGCCCTTATCTTTAACAGGCTCTACCAGCTTGGCCTGCTGGTCTTTTCCTTTCGGGGCCTGCTCCTTCTTCGTTACATTGTGGTTTTCAGCAGTATTGATTCGTTCATTGTCTTCCAGTTCAGATTCTACTTTTTCAATTACTGCCTCAGTAGGCGCAGCCGTTTCCCTGGTCACTTCCTTTGCACTTTTATCAATCCGCATCCCTTGAAAAGATGGGTGACGGAAAACGCCGTCAGACGTGATTTCAGCATATGCAACTTCGCACACCAGCTCGGGTTTCAGCCAGGTAGCTTTTGCCTTGGGTGGATTTGGACGAAAACGCGAAGGCTTATTTACGTCAGGAAGCTGCTCAAAGGGACTTTTTTCTGTAATCAACGGTTTGAACTGCTGGATCATTTCCTTTTGAACGCGGTCAGAAAATCCCGTTCCAACTTTACCTGCATATTGCAATGCCCCGTTCTCATACACTCCCAGTAACAGCGAACTGAACTGTTTAGACGTATCCTCGTTTTTGGTGTATCCTGCAATCACAACCTCCTGCCGCTTGTGGACTTTGATTTTCAGCCATTCCCTGGAGCGGTAGTTGGCACTATATATACTGTCTGACTTTTTTGCAATTATTCCCTCAAGACCCAGTTTTTCTGCTGCCTCAAAAAATTCAGTTCCTTTTGCTTCAAAAACTTTACTTAGCCGTATACGTTCATCATCAACTGGTAATACTGATTTAAGTATTGCCTGACGTTCGGATAAGGGCAGTTCCATCAGGTTTTTGCCTTCATACCATAACAGATCGAACACATAAAACACCAGGTCTCCGTCAGCTTCGCTACGCCAGTTCTGCAGGCTGCCAAAATCTGATACCCCCTTATCGTTCAGCACAAGGATTTCGCCATCAAAAACTGCATCGATCTTCCAGTCTTTCAGCAATTTATAAATAGGATAGAATTTCTCATTGAAACTCTTGTTATTACGGGACAGCAGTTCTACATCACCTTTTCTGATAAATCCCAGTGCACGGTATCCGTCCCATTTCACCTCATATACCCAATCCGGATCATCAAAAGGCTTGTCGACCAGTGTGGCCAGCATCGGTTTCATCCCAATCGGAATAGCTGACTTTTCCGCTGCTTTCAATATGGATTTAATATCATCTGCATCCACTTCAGCTGTATCTTTAGTAGTTGTGCTGTTCCTGGTTTTAGTACCTGCTTTACTTTTAGATATTTTTTTAGCTACAGGGCTTTTCTCTTCCGATTTCTCTTCATGTTCCCCACTCCAAACTTTGTCACTACTCTTTGCCATCTCAGCTATGGTTTTTCCGGAAAGTACCGATTTATCTTCCTTGGTAATTTCTTTTTTAGAAGCATATTCGTCATTATGTTTGAGGAGCAGCCAGGCATTCTCGCCCATGCCATGGGTTTTCACGAGCGCAAATTCCCCTTCCAGTTTTTTGCCGTGAAGCTTGATTTTGAGCGAGCCCGATTCCAGCTGTTTTAACAGATGTTTCTCCTGTGCCTTTTTGCCTTTGATTTCTTCAATAGGCTCATAAGTACCTTCGTCCCAGACAATCACGGTTCCACCTCCATACTCGCCCTTAGGAATTATCCCTTCGAACGTGCGGTAGTCAAAGGGATGATCTTCCACCATCATGGCCAGACGTTTATTTTTGGGATCAGTTGAAGGGCCTTTAGGAACTGCCCAGCTTTTGAGTACGCCATCCATCTCCAAACGGAAATCGTAATGTAACCTTGATGCATCATGCTTTTGGATTACAAAAAGCAGCTGACTTTTGTCCTTGCTTTTTCCGGCTTTTGGCTCAGCGGTTTTGGTAAAATCCCGCTTGGCAACGTATTTTGACAGGGTCATAGCGATATGTTTTTACTATAAGCACTAACATGCAAAAAATGTTTTTGTGTTTTAAAAAGTGTATTTATGCGCTATACAGGAGAACCGGAGGCGGCTTCAAGTGCATGGAGAATACCTTCGAGCAGGTTTTTTTCGGTGAAAGGCTTTAATACAACTCCGTTCATTCCCGCGTTGAAATACCTGTTTCTGTCCTCTTTAAGTGCATTGGCTGTCAACGCAAGGATAGGAACAGCGGCGAGCTCAGCATTTTTATAACCGCGTATTGCTTTTGCGAGTTCAACCCCTCCCATTTCCGGCATCTCAATATCGGTAATCACGATATCAAAATAGTGGTTATCAAACAAAGCCAGGGCTTCTAAGCCATTATGGGCAACATCATAAGTTATCTGCCATTTCTTCAATATCGTAGTCAGGAGCAAAATGTTGAGGGCATTATCCTCTGCTAATAATACATGTTTGTTTTTAAATAAGAGCTCTTTTGCAGAATCGTCGGGGCAGTCGCTCTTTTTGCAGTCTGCTGCTTCATTCACTTCAAACGGCAGGGTAAAGGAAAATTCCGAGCCTTTGCCTGGCTGGCTGGTAACGCCAATTGATCCGCCCTGGAGTTCAACGATCTTTTTTGAGATAGCCAGTCCCAAACCGGTACCTTTTTGTGAGGCCGATTGCTGGGCCGATGCAATTTGCGAGAATTCACCAAATACCAGGGGCATATCTTCCTTACTAATACCCAAACCACTATCCTTTACGCTAATGTGAAGAATTTTCACCCCGCTTCCTTTACTCAGCAGCGATGCTTTCAGCAGTACTCCTCCTTTGTCAGTAAATTTAATGGCATTGCTTAAAAAATTAAGTATAACCTGTTTTAACCTGAAACAGTCGCCATTTAGACAAACGTCATCCTCAAAATCCATTTCATGCTCCAGATAAATCCCTTTTGCCGCCGCCTGCACACTCAAACTGTTCACCAGGTCAGTAAGCACAGAACGGAGCATGAACGGTGCATGGTCAAAACTCATTTTACCTGTTTCGAACTTTGAGAAATCAAGTATTTCATTGACCACTTCCAGCAGCAACTGAGACGAAGTACTGATGGCCTGAAGTTGCTCCTGTTGCACGGTGTTTAAACTACCCTGCGAAAGCTGCTCAGAAAAACCAATTACGGAATTCAATGGGGTTCTTATCTCATGGCTCATACTGGCTAAGAAAGCACTTTTTGCATTTGCGTACTCTTCAGCCTGTTTACTATAGTTAAGCATCTCTTTTTCGTTCCGGAAAATTTTCCAAATATTATATAATAACACAATAACCAGTATAATAAGGAATACAATAATAGAACCCGACATCTTCTTGAGCGTAAAAACTACATCCTCCAGTCCTACGTCGAGATCAGCTTTCTCAACCTTTAGCAGCATATTTTCGGCGGATTTGCATTCTTTCAATACTGTAATCAGCTGTAAAATAATCCTTTCATTGTTAGCTATTGCTTCACGTTCAGCAGATCCTGGAGATGTGCCGGTCTTTATCAATGGCCTGGCGCCTATGAGTCGTCCATTAACTGTGACCCGTCCGTTGTGTTTCTGGATTAGGATCGTTTTCTGAACCCTGGTAACAGTTACCTTCTGAACCAGGGCTGGCTTGTTGAGTACAGCCGTATCCCTTTGAGCAGATTTTTTAGCAGAGAATACAGAAAAAATGCGTCCCAACAGTTTTTTCTTCTGCTTCGGCTTTGCTTGTGATATGAAAGGTTTTATGGTATCTATGTGTACCTGACGGATGTAACGGTTGACCACCGGAATTTCGACTGGGCGACTGTTTGCGCGGTCTCTAAGGGTGGTAAGTTGGTTATTTGCAAACACAAGACTGTCAGCAAGCAACTTAAGGCGACCTGTATTTCCGGCCGGCAAATGAGTGGCTGCTGCCTGAAGTCTGGAACCTGCAGTCTCGTATGTAGTTTCTCCTTTTTTATTCAGCTGGTTCACAATATGTGATACAAAGCTAATCTCTGCAGTAAACTGGTTAAAATAACGGTCTTCATCCGTAAGTGTAAAAAGACGGCTGTTCTGACTGGCACTGTATAAATTGGTAAGGCAACTATCCAGCATCGCGGTGCGTTCTTTAGTGAGGGTCATTTGATGCACACCAGTACGCATGTTTTCTGCCCTGCGATAATAAAAGTATACGTAGAAAATGCTAACGAAAAGGGTGATTATAAGGGAAACTATCAGGGCATATCGTAATATCGGAATCTTTCTGATCTTTAAAATCATAAACGGGTTGCAGGTTAAAAAAAATACGGGATCGACGCTTTACAAATTCATTGGTATTTGTTTACAATGAAAATGCCAAGACCAGCCTTTTAATGCCTGCTATAACAGAAGCCGGAAAAACCGAGCCCGGTTAGAGCAACCCGTCCTGCAAGTTATAATTCATAAAAATGTACAAATGCAACTGATTATCAGAAGCAAATGTAAGAGCCGCGCTGCACTACATTGGTATGTGGTATGCAACGCGATTATTCCTAATTTGTTTTTCTTTTTTGATGTGGTTTCAGGATTTTGAGGAACAAGTATACCGATATTCTGTTTTACAGGAATTATAACTTGTTATTTAAAAAACCGGATCAATACGATCATCTGAATTCGCAGTCGCCTGTGGCAGGTTATTATAACCAATTACTTTTTTGGTCGTACATTGCCCACTACTACTTCATCTTCAAAAACATAGATAGTGCGGGAGTTATAAGGCCATAATGGCTTTTCTTTGGTATTCTCCAACTTTATAAAAGTTTTAGCCTGGTCTAAGGTCTGGATTACATCATGTTTACCAAAGGGCAACAACACATATTCGTCATACATCCCGCCGAAACTCTCTTCATGACCTGGTTCAACATAGCCTATTGTTATCATAATATTTTTTAATTGTTATCAAAGATACCGAATCAGATCAAGATAAGCCCAAATAGTTCATACAGGAAATATACTGGGTACTCTTAGACTTTACCTTCTGAAGCCATTTTTTTGAACAAATAATAAAAAATGGTACGTGCCCCTATTCTCTTGCCCATCCTGTGCAACTGCAGCAATTGGTTGTAACTGGTTCTACAATATTTCCAGCACCAGGTTAATAGGTATAGAAACACAATCCCGGCAATAGATTCAAGATAAACCCTGAAAAATATATCAGAAGCGATCGCAAATAGGTAAAATATTAGCCAGTCCAAGTCTGGAATGCGCTTTAACCCCAATAAACGCGACTTTTTACTAAGCCAGTTAACGTAGTGTTTTAAGATGGCTATCGGATATAAATCGTTAAATATCAAGGTACTCAAAAATAAAACAGCAGATAATAACCAGGCCGTACTGATCATGTTATCTTTTTGTTCAAGCGAAATATACAGGTCGTAAATAATCATTGGCCCTGGTTTCTCGCCAAATATCGTTTGATGCAGATCCTCCTCAAAATTGCCGATCACGATAAATTTCTTCTGCCGGAGCGCATGACGGTAGCTGCCCGTTTTTAACTTCAATTCGTTAATGATTCGTGCGATGGGAATGACATGGTCCTCATAAACTGCTTTAGTTACACGAAACCCAGGCCGCTGATTGATGAACACAGTATTCAGGTACCATTCGTTACTTGTACGCAGTGTATTTCCCTGGCAAAAGATTCCGTTATGGTTTACCTCGTCATAAATCAGTAGAGGTAAAGTTTGAATACAGTTTTTGTCCGTCAGGTTGAACTTGAACAAAGCGTTGGAGAAAATCAGGAATGGTTCCCTCGGTTTACGAAAGCCGGAGGTTGCGCTTTTACCGGCCCTGATTACATTTGGTGTGATTTCCTGTAATGAATTGGTTTTGACTGTACTCAATAAATGTGGGAATCTGGACATTGATAACTCAAGGGAGCGGTCCTGATCCGACCTGACATCAAAATACAGATCACAGATAATAATCTTTCCTGTGTCTGAATTATTGTATAACAGCTGAAAAAGGGTGTCGAGTTTAGCCCTGTCCGGAATTACATGAGGACCAAATTTATCCTGTACAAGGGTTAAGCTCTGGGCAACATCAATAAACATTGCATCCTTCAAAGTGTACGACTGGTTCCTTTCAGACATAAAAAGATGCGTAACCTTTGCCGTTAATTTGGCAACTTCTTTCTCGAAGATGAAACTAAACGGGCGGTTCATCCAGCCATATAATAGCGCGAGCAAAACTAAAGACACTGTTAGTGAATTCAGCAGTTGTTCAAACAAACGCAGGTGTTTGTAAATAAAAGAAAAAAAGGGACGCAATTTACCTGTAGGATTAGAATGGTATTAATTTAATAAAATTTTTAAATAATTCCATTCCTGATAGCGAAGCTAACCAGCGCTGTGGCATTAGGCTTGTTGCTTTTTTCCTGCATACTTCGGCGGTGGTTGATCACAGTATGTTCACTGATATTAAGTTTATGGGCAATCATTTTGCTGCTTAATCCTTCCGCCATCCATAACAGCACCTCCTTTTCCCGCTTTGAGAATAATTTGTTACCGTTAAATATACGAAGATGATCGCGATGATATATTTCCAGCAAATGATTGATCCCATTCTTTATGAAATCTTCCGGATCATAGCTATCACTATTCCCGTCAGCATTGATTGGTTCACGGCTTTGGTCCAACAGGTACCTGAAAGGTATCGTGTTTCCGAAGAATGAATGAGTATCAACATAACTCACTCCAGTGATTTTGTCGTTTGAGAGTGTTTCATCCATGATATTTGGTTCTCTTATATAAATATAGTTAAAAATTTGGAACTAAAAATGACAAGAACATGCTATTTTATTTTCCGAAATTTTAAGAGACAAATGTACAATGTCACTCACAGCGGGAGGCACAGCGTTAAAGAATGTGCTGATTAACTATGGTTATCACACGGTATGGCGATCCTGATAACATTGAGTGAACACATCTGTATGTAGTTATTTTACGTATATCATTTCTTTGTTTTTGCCCCCTATTGCAGGTCTGTATTATTTTAACTTTATTATTTTATTAAATTAAAATGATTATTCATGCAATTATATTAATATTGCTGTAGAAATACTATCATGTTCAATAAAGAAAAAAACAAACTGCATACACTTTTACAATCAATTATCACTGTTGATGCATTTAGTGAACCCAATTTGGAAGTCCTGAATGAGGCTTATCTTGAATACGCCAAGATCATCAGAAGCTTATTTAAAGTGCGGCCAAATGTATTTGCCAATCTGCTGAATTACGACCTGGTGGAGATCAAGAAAAACAAACGTTTCTTAAAGGAAAGTTACTCTGAACAGGCGCAGAAAGATAATTTTATGGATTATAAAGAATCCATTGTTCATGCGATTGAAAGAACAGTAGACTACATCAGTAATTACATAGAGCTTTAATTGCCAGTCGAATTTTATTCAATCATTTTTCGTGTTATTCTTGCACCCTGAATCTATTTAAAAACAACAGATTTTGTTAAATATTTCGCCAGGTCACATTTTTTAAGCTTTTTGATACCTTCGGCTACAGATTGTGCATTTAATCTTGCTCCCTCAAGATTTGTATGGGTATGGTCGCCCGGAAAAAAGGCCTTCACCTTTGCTGGTCCAAGTTTATCATATTTATCGGCAACAATGGTATTCAAATCAAGAAAAAAGGCATGTTCATCTGCTGAAACCTCTTTTGCCCAAAGACCAAAATCTTTGTCTGCGCGGAGGACCTTGCCATCTCTGAATTCGTTTCTCGGTATCATTGATACTATGATGGGTACAGCTCCTTTTTCTTTTGCTTCCCTCACAAATTTACGGAGGTACCATCCATAGGTATGTACAACCTCTATCCTGCCGTCAGGCCAGGTTAATGTTTTAGTTTCTTCCCCGGTCCCTTTCAATGTACCGCGATACCCGGCTTTAGTAGTATCAGGAACACTTCCATCATTGTGACCGAACTGCATCGTTACAAAATCTCCAGGTTTCAGTGTTTCAAGAACTTTGTTCCACCTGCCCTCAGACAAAAAAGTACGGGTACTTCTACCTGCCATTGCATTGTTTTCCACATGGATCCTGGTGGTATCAAACAACTCGGCTACAGGAGTTCCCCATCCCCAGGTTTCCTTATTTGCATTGCGTACCGTCGAATCGCCGATAGTGTGTAAGGCGGGTTTGTTTTGCGCCATAAATGAACAGGCCCAAAGCACAACTAAACCTGCAGATAACAGGGTAAAACATTTTTTCAGCATCATTCTGAGTAAATTAATCTGCGCTAAATCTATTTAAATAAATCCAGTTTTCATGACTTTGAAAAAAATTGAAATGCTTTGCGGATGCAATCAGCTACCCGCCTATTGCTTTGTATAGAGTCCTCGCACTTGAAATGATAACCAGGACCCCAACCAAAATTAAAATAGTTTTTGTATTGAGCTTACCCGCCAGTTTAGCCGCGATGGGTGCAGCTACTACCCCACCAATAATTAACCCGGCAATGGTCTGTATATGACTGGTGCCCAGAATAATAAAGAACGTTAGGGCGCTTCCAAGCGTTACAAAAAACTCTGTTAAACTAACTGTCCCAATAATATATCTTGGTGTTTTGCCTTTTGCAATGAGTGTGCTTGTGACCAGCGGCCCCCATCCGCCCCCGCCAAATGAGTCAAGAAATCCGCCGGCACCTGCAAGCCATCCTGCATGTTTAACTTTTCTTGATTCGTTTTTCTTTTTAAAGGCGTTCAATAGTATTCTTAAACCCAATAACAAAGTATAAACTGATAACACAGGCCTAACCCAACTACCATATTTATCGCCCAGATAACATAATAATGCGGCGCCAATTACGGCACCCAATACCCCGGGAATAAGTAAAGTCTGAAAAAGTTTCTTGTTTATATTACCAAAGCGGTAATGACTGAAGCCGGATGCACCACTGGAAAACATTTCCGCAGTATGGATACTCCCACTGATTGCCGCTGGATTGAGTCCCGTGGAAAGCAACACAGTAGTCGAGATTACTCCGTAACCCATACCAAGGGCACCATCAACCATCTGGGCCACAAAGCCTGCCAGCAACATCCATCCAAAAGCAGGTTCCAGTTCCAGATTTGATGCGAATGCCTTAAACGCATTTACCAGTGGCGTCATTGGATAAAAGGAAGCGATGACATGGCCCAGGATCATAAACCCAAGTGCAAATAAACATCTTCCTGCAACCTTCCTCCAATATTTTTCACCTCTGGCGGGACTTACGCCTGGTTCTGGTTTTTCCTGCTGTACGCGCCTGTCTGTTAGTGTGCCTTTCTCTTCCATTTATATATTAATAAGCTGATTGTTTCAGCAAGGAAATACTCCTGTTATGTATCTGCAAAATATCCCAGCTGCAAAGCTGGTAATCCCGGTATTCCGAAAATAATACCAGTAGTGAAAAACTGAAAAAACTTCCAGAACAAAAATCTACTAATTCAGTATACATTTCTGCAATAGTAATGTTTATTTTAAGGAAGTACAAGAAATAGCAGAGGAAAATTACCGAGCTTGTTGTTGATGAAGGGAATTAAATAATTATTGAAATTTATACAAACAGTCATCATAAAACTAACCAAAAAAATATCGGCGGCTTTATTTTTCAAGAAATTATCACTTGTAAGCCAATAATTTAAACGCAAAACCGGAATTATCTCAAAAAGTAGACATGAATATCATAAAGTCGGGGCAAATGACCTTTCAAAAACTATTTTTTTTCTGTCAATTCGTGTAATTACCTAAAGTTCCCAGGAATTTAGTAAATTGAGCAAAGGATAAAACTGGATATTCGATACAAATAATATAAAATTGGTCTTCCGGACACACTAACTGTAAACATTATCATTAATTTTTAACTCCCGCAGCATGAAAACAAACGTAGTATCAACCGAAACACCGATCCTGAACCCGCAAATTCTTGCATCGCCTGCACATGGAAAAAAAGAAACCCAGGTATCCTCTTCTGTAAAAAAAGCAGCACCAAAAATAAAAAGACGATTATATATCCTCTAATTCTTTCACCATCAATGGCACTCCGACCGTTGCAGGCGCCTGTATTTTCCGCACAGTTACCCCTCCTCCAATATATGGAATATCGAGGTCGATCACAAAGCGCAACGCATCAGCCGGAACAAAGTCCACCAGGCTTGCGGCAGGATAAACTGCAAGCTTGGTTCCAATCACAGCAAACACATCTGCCTCAGCACATATTTCGGCTGCTATTTGCAGGTTCGGCACAGCCTCTCCAAACCAAACCACATGCGGGCGCAGGGGCATTCCAAACTCACAAAGGTCCGTTGGCTTAATTTCCCAGCCATCAATAGGGTAAGTACGTCTGGCATCAACATCAGATTGAGACCTGGTAATTACCCCATGCAGGTGCAGCACGTTTTTAGAACCCGCCCTTTCATGCAAATCATCAATATTCTGTGTAATAATCTGCACATCAAATTTCTCTTGCAACCCGGCCAGTGCGAAATGGGCTAAATTAGGTTCCGCTTCAATCACACCTTTGCGGCGTTCATTATAAAACTGCTGTACCAGCTGAGGGTTCCGCTCCCAGGCTTCTGGGGTAGCAACGTCCTCTATATTATATCCTTCCCATAATCCACCCTTATCCCTGAAGGTCTGCAAACCACTTTCAGCACTTATACCAGCACCCGTTAGCACTACGATTTTCATATTGATATCTAATTTATTTTTAGTTATTTCTACCTTCCTCTATGCGTATACTTTAGCCATCCCCATCCCGACAGCAACTAAATTAATACAAAAAACGCAGTATATAATCACGCTTCCATAAAACATTAGCCTGCCTGCGGGGTTAAAAATGTGTAATACTTATAATTATGCTTAGAAATAAAACAATAGTGGTTACAGGTGCTTCGAGTGGCGCGGGCAAAGCAATTGCGCTTGAATTTGCTTTACAGCAGTCTACGCTGATACTCGCATCCAGAAATCCTGAAGCTTTACGCGAGGTAGCATTTGAGTGCAGTGAACTGGGTGCACGGGTGAGAACGGTAGTAACAGATGTGACAGATGCCGGTGCGATGATTGAGCTTGCGGATGAGGCTAACGATTTTGGCGACAAAATAGATATATGGGTAAATAATGCAGGCTTGCTCGCCGCTGGTAATTTTGAAGAAACACCAATGGCGGTGCACAGGCAGGTGATAGAAACAAATCTGATCGGCTATTTAAACGGAGCACACGCCGTACTCCCCTATTTTAAAAAACAAAAATATGGTGTGCTGATCAATAATATCTCTATTGGCGGGTTTCTCCCTGTGCCGTTTGGCGTAGGTTATTCCGCAAGCAAATTTGGGCTGCGCGGATTTTCGGCAGCACTTAAAGCAGAACTTTCTGAATGGCCCGATATTCATATCTGCGATGCCTTCCCGGCCTTCCTTGATACGCCGGGTATACAACATGCGGCAAATTACACAGGCAAACACCTCAAGCCGGCACCACCTGTGTATGATCCGCGACGCGTAGCGATGGCTATTGTAAAACTGGCAGAAAAACCAAGGCCGGAAGTGATGATAGGAAGTATTTCTACGTTACTGAGGCTTTCATATGGTTTATTTCCTGCCCTGACGAGGGGTATTGCTTCCAGCGTAATACGCTCCTATCTTAAACATGCCGACCCGATGCCAAAATCAGACGGTAATGTGTTTGGACCCGTCGATTATGGAAATTCAGTGTATGGCGGCTGGGGCCTGCCTGGTAAACCTAAAGCCCATCGTAAATATATCATTGCGGGTCTTTTTCTGGCGACAGCAGCAGGGTTACTGACACTCAGGGGTAAATAAATATATTTTGCCTCTGGTATACAGAGGCAAAATTATTTTTCATCTTCCGTATTGAAAAAAATTCGTAGCTTGAAATATGGCTACTGTTCCGCTAAAAAGTGCTGCTGCTAATTGGATTATGGTTTCGGCCATACTCGCCTCCGCAATGGCTTTCATTGATGGTACAGCACTTAACGTCGTGTTACCTTCGCTTCAGAAAAGCCTGAATGCAAATGGCTCAGCCCTGTTCTGGATATTGAATGCATACCTGCTCATGCTGGCTTCGCTGATTTTAATTGGTGGTGCCATGGGCGATAAGTTAGGGCGCAAAAAGGTATTCATGTTAGGGATAGCCATTTTTATAGCTGGGTCTGCGGCCTGCGGATTTGCTAATACTGTTAATTTACTGGTTGCCTTCAGGGTTTTGCAGGGCATAGGTGGTGCGCTCATGATTCCGGGGAGTTTATCAATTATTTCTTCATCAATTGATGAAAAAGAGCGGGGCAAAGCAATAGGCACATGGTCGGCTTTTACCACCGTGGTAACGATGGGAGGCCCGGTTTTAGGTGGTGCACTGGCCGACGCAGGTTTGTGGCGTTACATTTTTTTTATCAATATTCCAATTGGCCTGATAACACTGCTGATGTTATGGTATAAAGTAGATGAAAGTAAAGATACCGTGGGCGGCAAGCAACTGGATTTTACAGGATCACTTTCTATTGCATTCTGCCTGGCCTTTCTTACTTTTGGATTCCTCAGTATTCCGGACCTTGGGTTTGCACATCCGCTTGTATATGGTACCCTGGCTGCCGGCATTGTCTTGCTCATTACCTTCATCTGGATTGAGCGCACAAGTGCTCACCCCATGATGCCACTAAAACTCTTTGCAAGCAAAACGTTTAGCGGAGCAAACCTGCTTACGTTTTTTCTGTATGCAGCATTGGGTGCCGGAATGTTATTCCTGTCACTGAATATGGTACAGGTGCAGGGATATAGCCAGTTCGAGTCGGGGTTCACGTTCCTGCCGTTTACCATATTGATGGTTTCCGTTGCCAGGTATGCCGGTAAAATGGCAGATAAATATGGGGCCAGGATTTTCCTGATAGCCGGGCCTGCAATCACCGGCACGGGACTGCTGATGTTATCATTTGTAAGACAAACAAACGGCGCAAGCGACTACTGGACCAGCTTCTTCCCTGGAATCCTTATCTTTGGACTAGGTATGTCTTTAACAGTTGCACCACTCACAGCGACGGTAATGGGTGCCGTAGATGATCATTATTCTGGTACAGCATCGGGCATAAACAATGCGCTTACACGTATCGCAAATGTTTTCGCCAATGCTATATTTGGTGCCCTCGCCGTTTTGTTTTTTTCTGCTGCATTACAAAACGAAGTTAAATCCCTGCCGTTGAGCAACACAGAGAAACAACTGATAATGGCACAGGCAGGAAACCTGGGGAATGCTAAAGTTCCTGAAAATATAAGCACAGCGAAACACAAGCAGCTTACCAAAGCTTATCATGACAGTTTTATCCATGCGTACGCCAAAATTATGCAGATATCTGCCGGACTGGGTTTTCTCGCCTCATTAATGTCTGTCTTGTTTATCAAAAATACCAAGCCGGTCAGGCATCAAAAAACAGGTATTGACTAAATTCCAGCTTATACGTATCTTGATGCCATGGATCAAGAAAACTTAAGCCTCCTGGATAATCCGGTTTGGCAGTCACTACATACCGACCACAGCGGCTACGCGGAAGGGAGCAGTACATTATTGCGTTATCCCTCTCATGTATTGCCATTTATAGCCTGTGAAGATCCTAAAAAGGCAAATCTAAATGATATAGAACGCTGGGCAACGATCGGCGAAAAGTTTTATCTGGTGGGCGATTTACCTCCTGTACCACCAAACTGGGTCCTTCATCCAAAACTTGACTGTATGCAAATGGTATGGACCAAGTCTGAAAATTTAATACCCGATAAACTAATTGAAATTGAGCAACTGGAGGAGAACGATTATGACAGCCTTCTGGAGCTGGTCAATTTTGTTCAGCCAGGGTATTTTTACAGGGAAACCCCTTCACTGGGCAGATATTTTGGCATCAAACGGCATGGGCAGCTGCTTGCCGTTGCGGGCGAGAGGCTCAGCCTTCCTGGTTTCACAGAAATCAGTGCGGTGTGCACCCACCCTGGTTATACTGGTAGAGGATATGCCAAGCAACTCCTCATTCACCTCATCAGGTTAAATGTCCACGAAAAAAGCACGCCATTCCTACATGTACTTTACAGTAATACACGGGCAATCAGCCTTTATGAAATGCTTGGATTTAAACACCGCAGGTCGATGGCTTTCTGGCCTTTAACACTTAGTCACTATTAATTTTCAAATACATACCGATCTGACTGGTTATTACTGACTACTTCAACTATACCGCTTTGTGTGTTTGGTTGATGAAAAAATACCCTTATTTCAGAATTCGGAAAGGGATGCTTATATTAGGTATACTAAACAGCACATTCCTATGGATCAGAAAATTATTACTTTATACGACGAGTATACCCACAGCCAGCTCAGCAGAAAAGATTTCATGAAGAAACTGGCAATTATTACAGGAAGCACAGCATTGGCCATGACGATATTGCCCCTGCTGGAAAATAATTATGCAGCGGCTGCCACTGTTGATGACGACCATCTGATCACTGAGACAATCAGCTACCCGGGTGCGGAGGGTGAAATGAAAGGTTTTCTGGCCAGACCAAAAAATAAGAAAAAACCAGGTTGCGTTTTGGTGATCCATGAAAACAGGGGGCTGAACCCGCACATCATAGATGTAACTAAAAAAGTTGCAGCAGAAGGTTTTCTGGCACTCGGTGTTGACGCCTTATCCCCACTGGGTGGCACACCCGCTGACGAAGATAAAGGCAGGGAACTGATTGGCAAACTCGACCCGGAAAAGAACCTGCAAAATTATCTAAAGGGACTTTCCTATCTCAGAAACAGGGCGGATGGAAATGGTAAAACAGGCTGTGTTGGATTTTGCTGGGGCGGTGGAATGTCAAATAAACTTGCAGTTAACGACCCTCAACTGCTTGCAGCAGTGGCGTATTATGGTGCACAGGTTCCTGCTGCCGACGTACCTAAAATAAAAGCCAGTGTAATGTTACATTATGGCGGACTGGACGAACGGATCAATGCTGGCATACCTGCGTATGAAGAAGCACTGAAACAAAATAAAGTTGAATATAAGGTCTTTGTGTACGAAGGCGTAAACCATGCATTCAACAACAACACCTCGCCTACCCGGTACAATGAGGCCGCTGCCAAACTTGCCTGGGAAAGGACCATCGGGTTATTTAAGGAGAAGCTTAGCTAGGCTTTTCCTTAATTTAAATGACCGAAAAGCGGTGATACCTACCCCTGCTTTTGGGGATATATTTCTCCTGACCAGATATTGATCTTTGTACTCAACAACATCAAAAAGAGTATTAAGCACAAGAAATGGCAAAGATTGAATACATCTGGCTTGATGGGCATCAGCCCACTCAAAGCCTGCGCAGCAAAACAAAGATTGAGAAAAACTTTAGCGGAAACATAGCAGACCTGGCAAACTGGAGCTTTGACGGTTCTTCCACGGAACAGGCACCCGGCGGCTCATCTGACTGTATTTTGAAACCGGTACACCTGATTAAAGATCCACAGCGCAGAGATGCTTATCTGGTGATGTGTGAAGTGATGGATGCTTCGGGCAAGCCGCACGAGTCTAACGGCAGGGCAACGATAGAAGATGATGACAATGACTTTTGGTTTGGTTTTGAACAGGAGTATTTTCTTTGGAACCCGGAAACCAATAAGCCACTTGGATTTCCTGTAAACGGCTATCCAGCTCCACAGGGTCAGTATTACTGTTCCGTTGGCGCCAATAATGCATTTGGACGGCACATTGTTGAAGAACATCTTGACGCATGCCTGGATGCAGGGTTGAATGTGGAGGGCATCAACGCCGAGGTTGCTGCAGGGCAATGGGAGTTCCAGATTTTTGCAAAAGGCGCTAAAGAAGCAGGCGACCAGATCTGGCTGGCAAGGTACCTGCTGGAAAGAATTGGTGAAAAATATAATATAGTGATCAACTGGCATTGTAAACCACTGGGTAGTTTAGATTGGAATGGCTCTGGTATGCATGCCAATTTCTCCAATTCGATTTTACGGACCGCCGGAGATAAGGATGTTTACGAGGCGATTTGCGAGTCTTTCCGCCCGCTGGTAAGAGAACATATGGAAGTTTATGGTGCCGACAATCATTTACGCTTAACGGGCAATCATGAAACTGCATCAATTGATGATTTCAGCTATGGAGTGTCTGACAGGGGGGCATCAATTCGCATCCCGCTTGCTACCGTAGAAAATGGATGGAATGGATACCTTGAGGACCGTCGTCCTAATTCAGCGGCAGATCCTTACAAGGTGGCATCAAGAATAATAAAAACTGTAAAATCTGCGCCGGTTTTGGTGTATTAAGATATGATGATAAAAACTCAAAATCCCCGATGAGAACCATCGGGGATTTTGAGTTTTATGATGAGGAATAGTACAAGCGGCCAGTTTATCCTAGGCGCTTCGCTACTTCATTCCAGTTTACCACATTCCACCATGCAGCAATATAATCATTACGTTTGTTTTGATATTTGAGGTAATACGCATGCTCCCATACATCCAATGCAAGCAAAGGCACTCCCTTAACCGATGCAGTGTCCATTAGGGGATTGTCCTGGTTCGGCGTAGTAGTTATTTTTAACGTTCCTTTATCGTTGATCAGCCAGGCCCAGCCAGAGCCAAACTGTGCAAGTGCAGCCTTTGAAAACTGATCTTTAAATTGGTCAAGCGAACCAAATGACTTATCAATTGAGGCTTTCAATTTTCCCGTTGGTCCAGTCGCCGCTGCCTGTTGCATAGATTGCCAGAAAAAGTTATGGTTCCAGCTACCACCGCCATTGTTTTTTGCTTTAGCAGACAACTTGGAAGCGTTTGCAAAAAATTCAGTTGCATTTTTATAGTTCAGGTTTTCGGCCTTAATGGCGTCATTTACATTTTTAATATAGGTTGCATGATGCTTCGTGTAGTGAATTTCCATGGTCATTGCATCAATATGGGGCGAAAGTGAATCATATCCATATGGCAATGGAACTTGAGCAAATACAAATGGCGCTACGCCGTCGGCCGTTTCGGATGCCGATGGCTCAAGTGCAAACATACTTAATGGAGATATTGCCGGAAGAGCGGCTAAAAGAAGAGAGTTTTTAATAAATTTTCTGCGGTTATTAGATTCCATAATATTGGTATTGAGATACAAGTTTAAACTAATTAATAGCTTTTTTGTTTAAATTGTTTTGCTGGTTGTTATTATGACAAACAATTGAATAAAAATATGCTTTTAGTCAGTTTTTAACGCTATTTACACTATGGAGATTACCAATAAATTATGGATGTACAACAATTGGGCAAACCGAGAGCTGATTGGGCACCTGGAAGATTCCTTACTTAAAGTACCTATGCCCACGATGCACTTGTTAAGCCATATCGTGAATACCCAGATAATCTGGCTTGACAGAATCCGTGGCATCCAGCCAAAAATCGGTGTATGGGATGATCATGCGATGGATATTTGCAAAAGCATGCATCAGCAAGCATCGGTTGCGTTTCAGCAGGAAATTGTAAAAAGGGTTCATCAGCCCCATCAATTTATCAGTTACAGCAATACAAAAGGCATACAGTTTGAAACTACCTTTCAGGATATTATGCTGCACGTTTTTAACCACTCTACTTATCACAGGGCGCAAATTGCCCAAAATCTACGCCAGATGGGGTTAGAACCTATTAATACAGATTATATCACATTTGCTAGAAGCTGATTCAAACAACATTGACTAGCGTATATTCCAAAATATTATAATTTGATAAAAGAATATTAAATATTTTTTTTATACTTGTTTATGGGAAACACGGATACACTGCTTTACCAAATTGGTTACCATCTTGGACATATGGTGGTCTATTTATTGCCAACCATTATTACCATCAGCCTCATTGCTGTGTTACTGCGAAGTTTTAACCGCAAATAGCCTACAATGATTGCTTTCCTGTAAAAGAATTCACTGTATTCATTTTCCATTTGAGATAGCCTAACTGACTGCAATATTTTGCAATAGCTTCCTCAGTTCCTTCAGGAACATCATTTACAATTCTCCACCGAACATTATACTTACTGTTATAACTGATATAAATTACCACATCTCCATACAGTGGTTCCATATTTTCAATTGGCTTAAGGTGGATTGATTCCAGTTCTTTAGCCAGGCGCATAAGTCTTTTACTCATAACTTCTGCCAATGCGGCGCCTGGGTTAGTGGCAGGATCAATAATAGGGACTACAGTGACGGTCATATCTTGTCAGGTAAAGTCTCCCGGTAAAGGAAGACACACAATAATGTTATACTACTCTTATTAGCAAATATACTATTTACTTTGACATTATATGTAATGTTTATCACATAAAATCATCATGCGGTGCATCCAATTGCGTTGAGTCTACAGCCCTGGGGTTCGCTGGTGTGTAAAGAGATAAAATTTCCGGATCGTTCTGACCGTGTCCCCTCCCCACACTTGTCCTTTTGCAACAACAAGGGTTCTGGTAGCCGCAGGCTTGCGTTGTGCCAGGGCCGGACGGTTAAAGCAAGAGTTGCTCATCAGGATCAACAGGGCAAAAAAGCCGTTATATAATGTGAAATTTGGACAAAACAATCCCATTAAGCTATTTTTCGCTTTCATTTTTTTAAGGTTTTATCTGTTTATTGGGAAGTAAAAATATTTTATAAGCAACGCATTATTCAGTTCGAATCAGAAACAAAGCGGCTGGCATGACCATTAATCAACCTAAATAGGCCAGCCGCCCCGCCTTGAATCAGTCTGGCGGTTTAATGATATTAATAAGCGAGTGAACGGTAAACTTTCTCATCATTGGATATATTTGGTTTTAAATTTTAAACACAATATTGACACCCGCCGGTTAAGGCAGTTTCAAATCATAAATCTATGCAGGGCTAACGCTTCCATACAATCGGATTTAAACTTCAAAAATTTATGAAGATGCAAAAGACGGTCGTCTAAAGAATAAACGTGGGTCCTGCCATCCGCAACTCCTTCTAGTTCTCACACCTTAAGTTGACACGGATATACAGCAGAACCCACACTTATATGGACGCAAATATAAAGCATCCGCGATAAGATATGGGTATAAGATCTGCTGCCTTGCGTCAACGGTGTGAGATTGGAGTTGCAAGACTCTTCAGCTATACCTCATTTCCATGAAGTAATTAACATTAAATTATTAAACAAGTCATCTAAGTAGAATTCATATCACAAATATATTAAGGATATTTTAATATACAAAATATGATGTTAAAAAATATCTAAGCATAGACTTTATTTACGATGTGAAAGAAACGAAGGATCTGCATGAGCGAAGGGAGTTAGGTAAACGCATAAGAGCGTACAGGAATGTTGCAGGCGTTACCCAAAAACAGCTTGCAGAAGCACTTGGAAAACAGCAGTCGAATATAGGACCTTTGGAAAAAGGAGAGCGAAGCATGGGCCTCGATCTCATTGCTATGATAAGCAAATGTTTTGGCGTAAAGTGGTATCAGTTGGCCGACCCGGAGTATCCGGTACCGGATGAAAGCGCATTGCGTGAAAATATTAGCGCTTACATGAAGTCCAGGGGCATTGACACTACTTTTGTTAAAAATCGCAAATCGCCAAACTATACCAAGTACATTACTATGTATGTGCAATCTGATGAGCTGCTCGAACCCAAATCTGCCTATCAGATCAAAAAAACAATGAAAGCCGTTCACGATTCTGATATCAGCAGCAGTCAGGTTACCAATATTCTTTTAAAAATGACAGATCAGGTTATTGTCACAAAAAGAGGGCGTGAAAACCTCTACCAGTTAAAACGGAAAAAGAAACCGGAATAGTTTTTTCTAATTGGGTTGACAGGACTTGGTAGTAGTTCAGTTGTAAACAATTTATGATTAACCAGTATAATAAAAGAAATTAAAATGTTGGGTTATGATTTGCACCTCATCTACATGCATACGATATCTATACCCAAACCGGCCAAAACTGTATAGATTATGTATAGATGGTGTATAGATAGTGCATAGTTCTGAGCTTTTTAAATACACGCTAAGTACTGTTTAAAAACGCGTTGTTCAAAGCAGTCCTACAACAGAAATACCATCAGTTTAAAATCGTTAATGTTATGTAGGAACGGTACAATATAGATCAAGCTCTTTCTTAAAAGAACTGATCACAACCTGCATAGGTTTGTTGCTGTTCAACACCCTGGACAGCGCATTTGCACCTTCAATGGCGACGAACATTTGCATGGCAAAATCTTCAGCATTCAAAGCTGCAGAAAATTCTCCGGACTCCACTCCATCCATGAGAATGCCACTGAGGAGCTTAAGGGTTTCGTTAACTGCACTACGGACCTTTTTCTTGATGACCGGATTGGTGTCGTCAGATTCAGTTGCCAGGTTAACCAGCGGGCAGCCCCCATTAATGTATGGCATCAGCGGTTTTTTATTTGAATCCATAAATGCGAGAATCTTACACTTTGCGTTTTTTTCTTTCCTCATCAGCGCATCTCTTCTTTCAGTTACTTTAGCCAGCAGATAGTCAACACTGGCATAGGACAATTCTTCCTTGCTTCCGAAATGCCCATACAAACAGCCCTTGGCAATTTTGGTAGCTTTCAGGACATCTTCTATAGAGGTGCCTGATATACCTTTTTCATTAAATATAACTGCGGCCTCTTCAATAATGCGCTGTTTCGTTCTTTCCGCTTTACTCATCACTGGTTCCATTGCTAACAAAGATAGACCAAACGGTTGTAAATGACCAAACATATGACTGCACATTGTGATTTTTGACGAACAGCTGATTCGGTTTTCCAATTGAAGTATCAATTATATGCATGAACACGAGGTATCAGTTCAATTTGTGTCCTGCTAGTGTAAGAATATCAAAATAAACCATAAAGTCTATTCCTGGATTTTAAAAGACCATTATGATCCGGTATCTTTGTATATTAATTAAATTTAAAAATAGAAATCATGGCTATAGAAATAACTGATGCAAATTTTGACGAACTGGTATTGAACTCAGACAAACCTGTACTGATCGACTTCTGGGCGGAATGGTGTGGACCCTGTCGTATGGTTGGTCCGGTAGTTGAAGATCTTGCAAAAGAATACGAAGGTAAGGCTGTTGTTGGAAAAGTAAATGTTGACAATAATCCGGCGATCTCTGCAAAATACGGCATCAGGAATATCCCTGCCTTGTTGTTTTTCAAAGATGGCGAAATTGTTGACAAGCAAATTGGAGCGGTTCCTAAATCAGTTTTGGCTGATAAATTAAATAAACAGGTTGCTTAAGCAGTACCGTTAAAAAAGACAGGTATAATTAGATAATAATTTTTGAACTTTTAGGATTTAAAACGAAAACAGCCACAAAGATTTGTGGCTGTTTTCGTTTTAAACCAACTCTCGCGCTAAATACTATTTTATTTTTTATGATATTTTTAAGTTAAACTATCAATTTAAATAAGTTTAACGTAAATTATCTGCATGAAAAATATTATACCTCTCATTGCTTTTGCAATCACTCTATCCTCCTGCAATAAAGGTGAACGGATGATGTGTTTTACCCCCCCGCCCCCGGTCAATATCAGGTATGTAGATAAAAACGGGGCCGACTTACTGGATCCAAAAAACGCCAATGGATTTAAAAAAGGAGATATCAGTATAACGTATATTAAGGACGGTGTAAAGCTGAACAGTGAATTTACAGTAGATTCTTTACCTGATAAAAAAGTGTACTACCTTAAAACCTATATTGGATGGGAATCTGACGGAGGCCGCACTTTCAGCCTCAGACTATCGCCTTCAATAACCGATGAAGTTTATGCCCGCTACGATGAGGCCACGGAAAACCATTGTGGGTTCACGAGATTTGTTGCATTCAAATACAACAATACGAACTACCAACAAAATGCAACTGACGCACCTACACCCGGCGTATTCACCGTTATCAAATGATGGTATATTTTACCACGTTTTTCTGCTAAAAAATTCATTTGTTATATAAAAGACATTTAATTGCCAACTTCCCGTTTTAACCAGAAGAATTGTAAAATATGAAAACAGGATAACATCCATTTGCGTTTATAGAAGTGACAAATTCATTTAAATTAATAGAATAAATTATGAAACGTACCGCAAATGCCCATTGGAATGGCGACCTCAAAGAAGGTAAAGGAACCATTAGTACACAAAGTACCGTTTTAAGTGAAACACAATACTCTTACAATACACGCTTTGGCGACGGAATTGGAACTAACCCTGAAGAGTTATTGGGTGCCTCACATAGTGGTTGTTTTACTATGGCAGTAAGTGCAGTTCTTACCCAAAATGGAATTACTGCTAACGATTTGGATACAAAAGCTGTTGTAGAACTTGATCCGGTAGCACAAAAAATAGTTGGTATAAGCCTTGAACTGACAGCGGGCATAATTGACGGGGTGTCTGAGGAGAAATTTACAGAACTTGCCGAATTAGCCAAAGCAAATTGCCCTATATCTAAAGCGCTGAGCGCTATACCTATTACCTTACAGGTAACCTACAAATAATTAAGCATTTCTAAGGAAGTCCGGAAATAACATACTTATGTGTTATTTCCGGACTTTTTTATTTAATTATATGTATTTTAGCACATACGCTAACACTTCGTCTTGCTTTCGACAGAAGGTTTCAACCGACGGGATCTCATATATTAACGCCTCATGAATATAAACGGAACGCACATTTCTGAAATGGAGAAACGATACCGTACAACCTTCGTTAATTCATTACCTGGTTATAAATGCCTGCATATGGTAGGCACAATAAATGTACATGGTGGTACCAATCTTGGCTTATTCAATTCAATATTTCATATTGGTGCCGATCCGCCATTGCTCGGTATGATTATCAGACCTGAGAGCACTGATAATGACACTTTGCACAACATTAAGGCAACCGGTGCATATACCCTCAACAACGTATTGCCGGAATATTATGATAATGCACATCAAACCAGTGCGAGATTTCAATCAGGGAAATCGGAGTTTAAACATTGTGGTTTTACTGAGCATTTTATACCTTCTTTCAAGGCACCATTTGTCAGTGAATCCAGTATCAATGTTGGTATGGAAGTACGGGAAATCATCCCTTTGAAAATTAACGGGACTACATTAATAATAGGAGAAATTAAACAAATAATTATGGACCGTTCCCTTATTGCTGCCGATGGGCATGTTGATCATGTAAAAGCTGGAACAGTGACTGTAACCGGGCTTGACAGTTACTTCACGACAAATTTGATAGAACGCCTTGCCTATGCAAAACCCAATGAAAAGCCATGGTCATCAACAGGGGTAGATGCATAGGTATGATAAAAATACTTATCAAAATGCGTATTTACACGTGCGTATATATTCGTTTATTATTTTATATTTTTGTTATATATACATTGGTTCCATTTATAGCGAAAAATTATGAAACAGCAACCTAATATAGATCCTATCGAACAACACGTGATTGATCTTATCATAAAGCTTAGACTAAGCAATAAACTACGGCAATGTGATATCAGTAAGATTATCAATGTTACCCCGTCATTTGTAGGCAACGTCGAAAATAAAAATAACCCCGCTAAATATAATTTAAAACATATCAATATGTTAGCGAATTATTTTAACCTTTCACCGAAGTCATTCATGCCTGATAAAGTAATGAGCACAAAAGCATTCCAGGACAGAGGGTAGATTAGCACCACACTATCATTTTAATAATACCACGCTATGACTTTAGTAGTCGGCAGGATTGATATGATGATGCGCTGTAATACCACTCTTCATTGATAGTATCACAGCACATCAAAAAAGAAATCAGCTTTGGTTGTCAGGAACGTCATTGTCCACTTCATGGTGCCGCGATCCCGGATTGGTACCGTCCAGATCAACACCCAGACTACCAGGTTCATCTTCAAGACGATGCCGTAGTGCCTCTCCTTCTATTAGCTTATCGACTCCTTCGCCAGGTTGCCGGGTAATCCTGTTATCTTTAGAATTTTCCATAATATTTTAGTTGATCAAACCTTCATAAAGCATGTTGCCTGTAAGGCCGTTTATTTACTTTTTTTCGTTTTATCCTTCGCAGGAATACAATTTGGTACTTTTTTACCGTCTTTGGTTTTCATACCAGCCTGTTCATAATTTTTCCAGCATGGGTCTTTACTGTCTTTTTTATCTGCCATAACCTTCGGATTTATTTAAATTTCTTCTGCAGGCACCTGTCTGGATTTAGGCCCTGTCTGTTTCAAAGTAGTTCTGGATAAATCGGGTGTTTCGTCTGCCGCACCTGTAAGATGGTCAGCACTTTCCTTAACCTGCGCACGCAGATCAGGGACCAGCTGCCCTTTGATTTCCACATCTGCTTTTGCGGCTGGTGCGCCAACTATTCCTTTGAATGCTTCTGCAAGTTCTGCCCTTGTTTCTTTGCCGCTTTTACTGGCAAATAATGCACTGATTACTGCACCTACAGCTATGCCTGATAATAAGGCAATACTCGTCATTACTGAATCTGATTTTCTGAACTTCATAACCGTGTTGTTTATTTCTTGAACACAATATTTTGGAAAGGGTTTCAAATAATAAATATTACTGGCAATCCGGTGATTGCAATATTATCCTTCCGGTACGGCTATGGCCTTTTATTCCAGTCTATTTTCGCAGACATAAACATCATCACTGCAACAATAATAAACAGTCCGATGCTTCCGAAGAGCAAAGCCAGGTCCTGTAATTGGATAACAACATAAATAAAGCTGTAAAAGACAGTTAAAATACCGCCGAAAACAAGTGCCGGTTTTCGGTTATTGAGTACCATTGCCACAAAAATTGCAATTAAAAGTACTGTTGCAAGAGAAGCAATAAGGTATGCCCAGTCAAATCCAACCTGTTCACTCAACGATAGCAGCAGTGTATAATAAATAATCATTGCTGCGCCGATCAATATGTATTGCAGCAGGTGCACTTTTCTTTTAATCAGTAATTCTGAAAAGAAAAGGGAGATAAATGTGAGCAGGATGATCAATATGGCATACTTTGCAGAACGCATTGTTTTTTGATACTGGTCTACCGGTAAAATAAACTTAACACCGAACGTTGAATCATCTTTACTTTCGTTCAGTTCTGTTTTCCCCTTTGTGGTGGGTTTGGTATCAAGCGAGGTATCATCGGCCATCCACTGTTGAGGCAATGTCCTGTTAAAATAAGCTATTTTCCAGTTCGCTGTGAATCCCTTGGCTGTTATACTTCGGTTTTCGGGCAAAAACCTTCCGGTAAAACTTGGGTTGTCCCATCTTCCTGCAACTGTAACATTTGTACTTTTCCCCAAATGACGGAAGCTCAGTTCCGTGCTGCCACGCAGATCAAGATCGAAACTAAAATCTAAAGCTGTGTTTCTCTCTTTGCTTAAGTCCTGAACCGCTATCAGGTTGTTGGAAAATAAACTGAAAGCACTAAAATCAGGCTCAACCGGATAGGATGAAGTCCCCATTTTTATCACCGGGTTATTTTTTAGTCCTTTCAAATCACTTAGCCCGATGACAACTTTCGCTTTATCCCACATAACCAGATCCGCATTAATCCCCGCTTTAACCAATTCGAGCGCACTGAATTTCCCCTTTGCCTTTATCCTGGTGTTATAAACTACTGCATCGAAAATACCCCGGTGCAAAACTTCGGGTTCAACACCACTCGTTATGGATAAGACCTCGGGCAGGATATAAACATTGGTCAAGACCTCTCTATGCATCAGTTTTCCCGTTCCCCCCTCCTTTTCAATTATTGTCTTTTTATAAGGCAACACCAGCACAGGACCATCAACAAGCTGGCTGCCCGACCATTTGTCTGATATCTCATCCGTCACTTCATTTTGCCTTGCTTGCCGCTCCTTTATTAAATCCTGTATGGCGCTTGATGGTATGAGCAGCAGCATTGTTAAAAATCCAATAAGGCCGAGTTTTACCAAAATTGACTCCCCAATCCAGCTCTTAGCTGTAGCCGGTAATGATGTTTGTTGATTTTCCATAGTTTTTATTAGTATGAAAGTACTTTGCATTTCAAAGTACAGGTATAAAAAAAATTGTTTATTGTTGTTTGATTAAATTTTCAAGCGCTTGAAGATGTTTTTTAAAGGCAGATCTACCGTTTTCTGAAGCAGTATATTGTGTATTGGGCTTTCTGCCGAGAAAACTTTTGTTTACCGTAATGTACTCCTGTTTCTCCAGGGCTTTTAAATGCGATGCCAGGTTGCCATCGGTCACGCTCAATAATTCTTTCAAAGAATTGAAGTCGTAGTTCTCATTGGCAACCAATACGCTCATGATCTGCAGGCGTATGCGGCTCTCAAAAGCTTTGTCGAATTGTTCAAGTGATATTTTCACTGATTGTATTTAAAATGCATAATAGAACCGTATAAAATATGCAACAGCCCAAACCCGATTACCCAGAATACAATTCCATATCCAGGGAACAATGCGGCCAGAAGTCCTATTATAATTTCGCAGAATCCCAGCCACTTCACATCTGAAAAAGTGAACTGACTGGCCGAGACAAGGGCCAAGCCATAAAATATGAGACAAGATGAAGCTATCATCCCATAATGCTGCTGTATAATCAATATTAGAATAAATAAGCCGCCGGTGAAAAGTGGTATGGCCATTCCTGTAAATAAACGTTTACTAACGGGGTTCCAAAACTGCTCCCCTTTTTTTCTTGCCTGCTTCATTGTAAGCCATATACCGGTAGAAACCGAAAAAAACAATACGGCTACGGCCACGAATAACAGTTGCCACAAAATTCCCGGGACTGTCACGTAATGGTTTCGGTAGTCGAGATCGAGTGAATTGCCATAGATGATTGTATAACCAACAAACGCCCCGATAAGCGCATATATACCTGCCATAATTCCAGACAGCCCGCTAAGCGAGATAAACTTAGTGGAGCGTTCCATCAGACTTCTGATTGAACTGAGTTCGGAGTAAACGTCTTTTT
>Ga0247815_10000539_pt1 | contig 29778 bp, 42 predicted proteins | sample UWRJL194509B1_FD_181014 | JGI IMG/M metagenome (GOLD analysis project Ga0247815, IMG submission 181014) | Plant litter microbial communities from Arlington Agricultural Research Station in Wisconsin, United States - UWRJ-L194-509B-1 | ecosystem: Environmental > Terrestrial > Plant litter >...
ACCCTCGAAGATGTGCGAGCCGGGTTTGAGGAGACCTTGCGTTTCAGCTTCGGTTATAACTAGACTTGGAGTACGCAAGTAGTGAGACAGGTTGGGTTGGATTGGGTCGGTAAGGAGTGTACGCACTTTGCAATGCCACCCGATCCTTTACGCTGCCTCCTGGGTTCAGAAACTCGCATTTGCCCTAGGTAGCGGCGATAATTGAGATCAGTTCGTAACGAGAGTAGTCTGAACGCTCACGAGGATCTCAACACCAAGGGAGTCGCTCAGGGAATTGACGCGAACCAGCGGCGTGTCGCCTGTGCTGGTTCAGCAACGAAACTAAGAGAATAACGCACACCTAAGCACACCAATCAGACCCAGCACTCCCGGGACGATATCCCTGTGGCGCGAGTGAAGTATAATGCTGTCGTGCCGATCGCGACCTTTCGATGTATGCTCTTGGTGTTTTTGCTTGTTTCGCTGCGGACGCGGCAATGCGAAAGTCGCTACAGCTAAGACAACAACGGCCATAGCAACCAGATGTCCTGGTGGCGGTAATTTCACGACAGAACTCATCTTTTGCTGAAGTAGAGGAGTAGGGGAGAAGGCGCGTTGCGGAGTTGCATCTCGCGGCTGCTCACCACTTGCTTCCGTCCAACCTGTCTCTTACCTGCTCCTGACTCGGAACAAACAGTTGACCACATACAGCAAGGAGATTGAGAAGCTTGAGAAGCTTGAGCTGAGCTGAATTCCTCTGTGTGACAGTACCTGGGTGGCGAACTGCTCTCAGACTGCGATGTAGTAATGAAATAGCACTTGATAATCGCAGATTTAGTTCAAAACAGTAGATCTTGGAGGTAGAATAGTCGGAGAGTCTTGGAGTCGGAAGATTAGATGGAAGCCGTTTCGCGGCTGTTTGCGGAAATATCACCCCTCTTTCCGTGCCACAGCAGCTCGTTCGCCGGCTCACTCGATGGCGTCCGCAAAAGGCCTCAAGGCGATAGCGCCTGTCCCCACGGCCAATGATTTCCTCGACATAGTGCTCAGTAAGACCCAGCGCAAGACGCCGACGGTGCGTTAGCCGTCGTTGGCACTGTCTGCGACGAAAAACTGAGATGAGCTGCAGGTCATCCACAAAAACTTCAAAATTAGCCGCATTCGCAACTTCTACATGCGAAAAGTCAAGTTCACGCAGGACTCGTTTGACGAGAAGCTTGGCGCGATCTTGACCGAGTTTCCTATCCTCGACGATCTGCACCCGTTCCTGGCATCCCTCATGAACGTCCTCTACGATAAGAACCACTACAAACTCGCTCTCGGTCAGCTGCGCACTGCCCGCCACCTCATTGATCAGGTCGCCAAGGACTATGTCCGCCTGCTCAAGTTCGGCGACTCGATGTACCGCTGCAAGCAGCTCAAACGCGCTGCGCTCGGTCGCATGGCCACTATCATGAAGCGTCAGAAGGATCCGCTGGCCTATCTCGAGCAGGTCCGCCAACACATCTCCCGTCTACCTGCCATCGATCCTACCACACGCACCCTACTGGTTTGCGGCTACCCAAACGTCGGCAAATCCAGTTTCGTCAACAAGGTCACTCGCGCAGACGTCGATGTTCAACCTTACGCGTTCACCACCAAGTCGCTATTTGTTGGTCACCTCGATTACAGGTACCTCCGCTGGCAGGTCGTCGACACCCCGGGTATTCTTGATCACCCACTAGAAGAAATGAACACGATCGAGATGCAGTCCATCACTGCTCTCGCTCACCTGCGTGCAGCCGTTCTTTACTTCATGGACCTCTCTGGCCAGTGCGGTTACACTGTCGAGGCTCAGTGCAAGCTGTTTCATTCGATCAAGCCGCTATTTACCGGCAAGCCAGTCCTCGTCGTCTGCAACAAGAGCGATGTTGTCAAGCCTGATGACCTCAATGCAGACGACCGGGCGCTCCTCGATGCCGTGCTGGCGGAAGGCGCACAGCTCGTCGTGGCAAGCTGCTACAACGAGGAAGGCGTTATGGACGTGAAGAATGTCGCCTGCGATGCGCTGCTTGCCCACCGTGTCGAGAACAAGGTCAAGGGCACCAAGGTCGACTCTATTGCCAATCGCATCCATGTGGCCATCCCCAAGGCGCGCGACGATGTTGTCCGCGCACCGTTTATCCCAGATGCTGTCCTCGCAAAGAAGAAGTACGACAAGAACGATCCCGAGCGCGTTCGTCTCGAGCGAGACATACAGGAGGAGAACGGCGGTGCTGGTGTTTTCAGCATTGACATGAAGAGTGAGTCATTTGAGCACTACTCATGTGTGATCAGCTCACTGACCGCCACACAGAGAACTATCTTCTGGCAAATGATGACTGGAAGTACGACACAATCCCTGAGATCATGGAGGGCAAGAATGTCGCCGACTTTATCGATCCCGACATCATGGAGCGACTCGAGGCGCTCGAACGGGAGGAGGAGAAGCTCGAGGCGGATGGCTTTTACGACTCTGATGAGGATATTTTCGACTCCGAGGATGAGCGGCACGCTGAAGCTGATACGGGGCGTAAACTCGCGCTTGCGAAGAAACATTCCAAGAACAGGACCAACCTCCCAAGGACGGCGGGCATGCGCACCATGAGCGAGATGGCGCAGAAGCTGACGGAGGCGGGATTGGACCCCAGTCGGCTGCAAGAGCGAGCGAAGCTGCTCGCGAAAGCGCGCGGAGTGAAGCGCAGGGCTGATGGTGACGAAGAGGATATGGAGATGGACGGGTCTGGTGGCGACGACGACGGTGAAGACGGGATGTCTGTTGACGGCGAGGCAGATGTGGCATTGAAGCAACGGACGAAGGGCAAATCGAGTGCGCCAGTGTCGAGGAAAGGCCCGAAGACAGACAGGAGACTAGTGGGTATGGCGAGCGAGGTGCAGGCGGCGAAGGCGACGCGGCTGCGCAACCTCGGCCAGCGCGCGCGCAACATGCACGCGAAGGCGGGCGAGTCGGATCGTGCGATTCGGGTCAAAATGGTGAGTCGCTGTGCTACTGTCTCGCCCGAGCCCGAACTAACTTTTATTTCACCACCAGCCCAAGCATCTTTTTGCGGGCAAACGCAAGATGGGCAAGACAGACAGGCGGTAGATGCATATCAGCCGGTCTATCATCTTGTATTTTTGTCGCTTTCCTCGGTTTGCTCGTTGCATTACACACTCGATATGTTGAAGTTTGCCGGTTGCTGCCAGCAGCTCGAGGGTCCCAAAACCATATACTGCGAAGGCGGAAAACACCGCATATCGATACGAAGCCTGAATATTGATATTCGTTCCCTTCGGGAACAGCAAGAGATCGTGCATGTGCACGACGTCTAAGAACGAGACGTATTCACCTTCTCGTGCTAGTGCAGGACGGTTGCGACGCTTATACATTGGCCAGAAGACATGCAACGCTGCCAAGCTGTCTTCTGATATCCTGGTGGTCCACATCATGGGCTGTTGGCAGTATGAGCCAGGTTCAGAAGTAGCCCAATGCAATGTCACTCACAATCTTCCACCTCTCCCCACCGTTGAATCTGACTCAACACCTCAACACGAGCTGCCTCAGCAGCTTGTTCGGGAGTCAGTTTCCCCCGAAGCAATGCGAGCCCGATCAACAACGACTTGGAAGCAAAGACGGCGCGCTCCAACCCTGTTCAATCGGCAGTCAGAAACCTCGAATGGTGTTTTGAGATCACAACAACTTACCGGCGAGTTGCCAAGGATCTAGGTCTTCGAGAACCTGTGCAAACTTCGCTTTTGTCTCTTCAGGCTGCCCGGAGCCGAAGATGCCTGTGAACGAATGAATTTCGACACCGAACTCTTGCTTTGCCCAGTCAATAATCGGCTGCCAATGCCGAGTCTGCAGCTCAACAAGCCCTTCCGGATCTTCTTCGGGGAAGCTGTGATGCGAAAGTCGTGGTGTGTCAGCACCATAAACTTGAGGGCGACTTCAGACCAGTTTACCCACCAGATAGAATCAGTGTCGAGGTACCTAAGAAGTTCATTCTGCAAGCCGGCGTGAAGACCCTCTTGGTGGAGGTCGTCGATTGCTCGCGAAACGAGGGACGTCTACGATGGCCCAGTTGGTCAACATTTGCTTTAGACATCAGTTGGCACGCACCAGGGGCAAGGCGTGGGGTTTGATCAGCCGCTCTTGGTTATCCCACTCGAAGGCAATGAGTGTTGCAAGCATTCGTTTACTCTTGGGAACCTCGAGAATGTTTCCACCTGGCGTTTTCAGAGGACGTTTGTCGAGAGTCACGCGGAATGCAGCTGACGAAATCGCGTCAACAAAATGCAATAGCCAGTCAACACACTGACATGGTTTCTCCTCAAGGTACGCGGCCTTCCAGAAGCGCTTGAGCGTAACTTCGGCTCCTGCATTCAAATAATTAGCAGGTGCAGCATACAACTGGATGGGATTGAGCACGTTTGGCGTCGCCTTCAGCGTCAGGAGCACCTGACATAAGTCTGCGCGTAATACGCGACGTGCGCAGACATTGTGTAGGAAGGCGGGTGACCGAGCGCGCCAACAGCTGCATATGGAGATCCAGGAGAAGCAAAACGCGTGACGCGCTCCAAACTCCGCACACATCTTGGTTTCCTGAGGTCCCGAGCTCGCGACATTGTGCATGTCCGGCAAGCAGGCATCGCTCTTCAGCTTCTTCGAGCCAAGTCCAGAGCGGCCGAAGCAGCCCGCAAAGAAGAAAGCGCCTGCTGTTATTGACCTCACTGGCGACAGCGACGACGACCAGCCGCCTCGCAAGCGTCGCAAGACCAAACTAGTCTCGGATATATCTGTCATTCATAGTGCTTCGTCCTCAAAGTCTGCTGTTACTGGAAATGCGTCGATAGCTGGGCCTACGAAGTCATCTTTCTTCGAGGACTCGGACGACGAGGGACCTGCGACCAAAGTGCCCTCGCGCCAGCCTACTATTAAGAAGTCAACCGCGAAGAAGTCAACTACGACCAAGGGTTTATTGATCTCGCCTGATAAATCCACCAGCAGTACCCAGCAGTCTTCTATGCCTGGTGCACGCAGAGGCACTGCACGTCTTCCCGCAATCCAGCCCTCGCTAGACAGCCCGGAACATCACGAGCCGTCTTCCCGTCGGGTTGTTGGTGATGACTCTGATGATGAAGAGAGTGGGGTCCAGGTCGAGGCATATGAAGCGGACCAGTCGCTCTTCGCGTTCCCACCCAACTCGGTCTCCACGACTCAAGTCGGCCCTTCCGGCAAGACATACACGCCACTCGAACAGCAAGCGATCAAGTTTAAGTCGACTCACTCGGGGATATTGCTTCTGTTCGAAGTCGGCTACAAATACAAGTTTGTTCTGGGCAAAGGCGCAAAATCCAGACTGCCGTACTCACTAGTGAATGTCAGGTTGTACGGCGAGGACGCTCGCATAGGAGCCCAAGCTCTCGGTCACGTCTGCTTCAGGTATCGCAACTTACTCACCTCTAGCTTCCCTCGTGAGTTCTTATTTTGCAGGACTTGCGTTGAGCTGACCGTGTTACAGTCGTCAGCTTGCACCGCCATGTGAAAAAGTACATCCATACGGTTTCTACTCTCAATTCTCGCTCACAGGCACGCAGGTTACTCTCACTTGGCCACAAGGTTGGCGTCATCGGACAGGCCGAAACCGCGGCGTTAAAGAAAGCGGGCAACAATCGAAACACCCTCTTCGAACGCAAGTTGCTTCATCTCTGGACTGCAGCGACGTGGGAACTATCTTCATTTCTCAGTTAAGATTATGTCCTAAAACTACGCTGCGCAGATATATCGACGATCTCGACTCTGCTGACAACACCGATGACTCGCATCAAGGCAACCCGCCATCCATTCTCTGCTTGGTAGAGGAAGTCAAGCCAGCCTGGGCAGAGGATGGACGTGCGACAATAGGTCTCATTTCTGTCACACCCTCAACGGGTCAGTGCAATCTTGCATACACCCCAGCACGTCTGCTGATACCCTTTACAGGCGACATTATGTACGACCAGTTCGAGGGTATGGTTTATGGTTTTATTCTCTCCTGCACCAGGCTGACAGCTTTATGTAGACACAGCGATTCGTAATGAGCTCGAGGTGAGCCAGCTGTGATTCAAACCTCTCATGCTTGATCTTCATGCACATCCAGACTCGGCTGGCTTATCTCAAACCATGGGAACTACTTCAACCCCCTAAGCTTAGCAGGTTTACCGAAGACCAGCTGCGATTGGTCAATATCTACAGGTCCGACAGACTCTTATGCTCTGTAAACACCGCCGTTGACCCACTTCGCCTGAGCCAACGCTCTCAAACTCGCGTCGAGCGTTTCAAGAAGCTCATGGACCACTCCACGGCCTTTGATATTATGACTTCAGCCTGTCGCGAAGCATCATCCAACATTGATATTGCTCCCGGGGTCGACGAGAACGATGGTGAGCATTCTAGCCCCAAAATTCATGCACAGTTTCTGACGTAGTCTGATTCAGAGTCTCCCATATCTGCCATCGTGAATCTTCCGCGTCAGGTGGTTATTGCACTTGCGCACACCTACGAGTACTTGCAGTCTTTCAACCTCGCGCACATCCTTCTCCGCGTGAATACATTCAAGCTCTTCATGGATCGGTCACACATGCTACTCAATGCGAGTACATTGGCAAACCTGTGCGTCTCACACGCCTGCCTATTTCGTTTACCTACAATTTACTCTGACCTTGCGCGGCTTAGTGAGGTCTTCCGCAGTCAGGGGACGTTCCAGAAAAAAGGCTCGCTATATGGCCTACTAGATCGTGCGGAGACTAAATTCGGGTCGAGACTGTTGAAGGAGTGGATTGGGCGACCGTTAGTAGATAAAAAGTGAGCACACAAATCATTCACCGTATTTCAAACTTTACTCACCGCTAGATTAGTCGGCTTCAGGAGCGCCTCGATGCCATTGACGAGATTCGTGAGCCGGCGCAGAGCGGCCAAGTTGTTGAGTACGCAGCTGTTCCTTCCCAGACCTCCGATCGGAGCCACTGACCGTCCACTGCAGTACGCTTCGCGACATCCTCAAACGATTCCCTAACAAAGCGCACGACTTCCCCGATCTCGCCAAAGGTATATCCAAGATACAACATGGCAAGTGTACACCGCAGGAGCTAGGTCGACTCCTATCCGCTCTCCGCAAAATCGCAAACGTCTTTAAACCATTCGGCCCCGCAGGCCCCGGGCTCAGGTCCGGTCTTCTCAATAGCATTGTAGAGACATTGCCCAGCATTCAGCCGATCATTGAGAAGCACACACATGACTTTAACTTCGAGGCGGCAAAGGCGGGCAAGATAGGAGAGCTGTGGAGGGGTGAGGAGAGGTATCCGGTAGTTGGTGAACGAAATGCGGTCAGTCAGACTTGGTGGACAAAAATGATTCGAATACGATCGCTGACTCGAGTCCCAGGGCATTTTAGGCGTGTTCGCGTCCCTTGATGATGAGCTGAGGGCTAGTCAGTACTATTTGGCTTGGAATGTGGTCTTTTGCTGACATGACACCAGTGCGGAAGACTCTGAGGCGGCCAGCTCTCAAGTTCAAGGATATGTCCAGTCCGATGTCTGAAGAGGTCAGATTGACGAAGTGGGACAGTTGCAAGACGTACTAATCCGTCTCAGTTTGTCGTTGAGTTGGACAAGGAGGTCAATGTACCAGATAACTGGTCGCTTATCTCGAGGTTTGCCTCAACAATATGAACTAGCTTGTAGGCTGACGGTGCCTTAGGACAAAGAAGGTCTCGCGCTACAGGTCACCGATGACCCAACAACTTGTTTTTGAGCTCGAACAGCATCGCGAGTTGCTGCAGGCAGAGGCTACAGAATCCTTCGTTCACTTCCAAAAGACCATTACCGACGACTACGCAACGTTGCGGCACTTTGTTGATCAACTCGCTACAGCAGACTGCCTCGTCGCGCTCGCGCACGTCTCGATGGAGGCGAACTACTGTCGACCAAAGTTTATCGACGACAACACCTTGGACATCGTAGAGGGTCGCCATCCAATCCTGGAGGCACTTCGATCGGATCCATATATGCCGAACTCGCTCGCGATGGGGCGAGAGCACCCGAGGTGTAAGGTCATTACTGGACCCAACATGGGGTGCGTCTGCGTGGCTATTTGAGATACCAAAAAGACAGCAGTGCTCACGGTACCGTGACAACAGTGGCAAATCAAGTTTTGTTCGTATGGCTGCTCTGCTAGTCGTTATGGCCCAAGTTGGATGCTACGTTCCCGCAGAGTCCATGACGCTTGGACTCCACGATGCACTGCTAGCTCGCATGGGCGGTGAGCCGTCTTTCAGATTGTATCACTCTCGCTCACATATGTTATTTTCAGCGAGCGACGAGCTCATGAAAGGCCGTTCAACGTTTATGGTTCGTACTCAAGTTCTAACAATCATCTGTGATTGATAGCTGGCCAATAGGTTGAAATGACTGAGACGAGCGAGATCATCAAGTCAGCCACAAAGAACTCGCTGGTCATCCTAGATGGTGAGAAGCGTTTAATGTTTTCGAGTCACAATCTGACGACTACCCCGGCAGAGCTCGGTCGTGGCACCAGCACATTTGACGGGGTAAGATCATCGCCTTCCCTTGTAGATGTGAGTGCTCACTTCCACAGATGGCCATTGCGAGCGCGGTCCTTGAACATCTCTCCATTATGACTGGCTGCAAAGTCCTCTTCATCACGCATTACCCACACGTCGCTCTTTCTCTATCCAACCGCTTTCCGCGCGACATTGCTATCTCCCATATGGCATTCGAGTATAGCGAAAGTATGCTCGACGGCAGGAGAATGGTACATTTCCTATACCAACTGCGCGACGGGCTAGCGGGATCGTTCGGCATCGAGTGTGGTCGACTTGCAGGCCTGCCGGAGGAGTTGCTAGAGACAGCAGCCGTTAGGTCAGCATCACTTCAGGGACAGGTGGACGAACGCGTGAAGGCGAACAGGTGTGTCCCATTTCGCCCGCTTACAAAAGCTGTACTAACACACCGCTCAAGATTGCGGAAGGCTGCCGGGGAGATGATTCGCCTTCAACAGCCAGAGGAGCGCAATACGGCAATTGAGACGCTGCGCTCCCTTAGACAGATTCTATCATCTGAGACTTAATCCGAACTTTCTTCTTACCATTTCATCACATTGACACCAAGCGGAGACTCGCAACAATTGGAGACTCGCCCGAATTTAAGATTACATGCTGTCATCACAATATCCCCATGTACATCAGTCCTTCGACTTGCGTACTTTTTTGCGCTGAGGTTTATCCTCGACCTCGGGTTCAGGTGCGCTCCGCTTTGCGCCAGCCACTTTGGACTTGGATTTCTGCGAGTCCAATACCGGCGAGACCAACGACATCATCTGCTTCATTGATGCTTGTACCGCGCTGGCAGACTTGAACCGCTCGTTAGTTGCGACAGCTTCGATCAGCTTCGACAGGCGCGGTGCGTCCCACAACTTTTGAAAGGCCTCGGGCGAGGAGTCGGAACGCTTGCTGATCCGCATGCAGGCGTAACCAACCTTGAGGACTTCGCGCAAGTGTGCCGCTTTGGGCGCAGAATCGGCATCACACGCAGACGTGATTGTCCCATATAACGCGTCGCGGAATGAAGGCCACAGCGATGAACCGCTCTTCTGTAGTTGCTCCTGCGTACTGCGATTAATAAACGCTCTATCGTTAACTGGTGACGAAAGCCCACCTGGCTGAGCTGGCTCGCCATGATCTGGAAAATGTGGAAAAGTTGCGTCCCGCGATAAAAGTTATGCGGTTTCTCCAGTGCCGCGATCAACGCCTCGCGTGCGCCAAAGGCTTGAGTCGGTAACCTCCTCACAAATTCCTCGAAAAAGGCTGTCGTCAAGCTCGATGATTTCCGTGTCGCGTAATCCTTGAGCGACTCGCCGTAGAGCTGCGACACGAGCTCACCCTCACCCGCTTGGACGAGTGCCCTAGCAAGGTATAGAGAGCACTGGCCGAGAATACCGACGACCTGTGCCGAACGTCCTCTTCTTGCGCGATTGTGCAGCTCAGTGAAGATCGTCTGAGCCTCAGAGCTGTCGTTCAGGTGTGGTAACTCTTTGCTCTTGCCGAGTCGGGCGCGAATAATGCCAGTGGTCTTCTCTTGCAGTTGCTTCTCGTCCTGGCTGGTTCCAGTAACCAGGTCGAGGAGTGGTAAGACGACGTTGGGAAGGTGTTGACTGGTCGCTTGTTTCCGCAGATAGATATCGACGAGATCCAAGACACGGTTCTTGAAGTGAGTAGCCTGTCGTTGCGCGTTGAGGTCTGCGAGATTGAAGATCAGAATCTTTCACAGCAGTCCTGAGCGCAGAGAGCGCACTCTGCTTGGCTCCTCCCTTCTCGGCCTTCCGCGTCCTGAAGACAGCAACTAACTGCTCGTCGAACTGCATCATCTGATCGTCGTCCATGAGCTCCTCTTCTTCATCATCCTCTCCCGCGGGTTGAATTCCGCTTAGCCGCAGCGCTTCCTCTAGTCGTGCGCGAAGTTCGGCGTCTCCAGCGTTATCCTCGTCCTCTTCATCCTCATCCTCGTCGCCGCCAGAGCCATTTTCGCTGTCCTCGTCCTCATCTTCATCTTCATCGGACTCCGAGTCGCTTCCATCAGCGGACTCTTCGGAATGCGAGTGAGCAGCACCGTTGATCTCACCCCCGCCCATCTCGACATCTTCGTCTTCCTCCGGCTGAGCCACCGTGACTGGTCTTCTCTCTAGTTGCTGCAACCAACGCATGAGAGCCGGATCCACGTAATGCGGGCACTGGGCACTCACATCCATGATGAACTTTACGCTGCTCTCAGTCAGAGCTCCGCACAATGGCTCAAATGCTTTCGTCGCAATCGTGCGCGAGTACGCCGTCCCACGCTCAAGGCACCCGACGAGGAAGTCAACAAAGACGTCGATCGGCTCCGGTTGCTCGGAGCCACCATCAGCAGCAGGCGCGCTGGTATCCTTCGTCTTGCCTTTGTCTTTCTTGTCCTTGGCTTTGGACTTGGACTTGGAGTGCGCGGGTGGGACGAACATACGAGATACTGCGACGGCGCAATCCTGCAAGAGATATCGATTTGAGTAAGAAGGTTGAGCGATGAAGAAGTATGCTGAGCCGGACCTCAAGTTCCTCAGCAGCGCCAGCGTCAGTGTCAGCAACGAGCTGAAGAAGGCCACCAGTGAGAAGTAGCTCGACACCAGCCGCCAGTTCCTTCGTCTCCTGCGGTGCCTGTCGAATCTGTCTTAGCTAAGGGCAGTTAGGCACGCACGGCGCCGAACTTACCTGGGAGAGTGTTACCAGAGCAGCGTTGACCTTCGTCCGCAATTCCACTTCCACGTCCGACGGCTCGCGTGCCAGACTAACATGCTTTGTCCCTTCCAGCTCTGCGTACGTCTTCCACACCTTGACAAGCCAGAGGTCTCCGTCCAAAGCGTAGCCTGGTTGGCGAGATGCAGCAGTCGAAGCTGGCTCGCTGTTAGCCGAAGGAGCTTTCTTGTTCACGGTGTGGGTGAGCAAATCGGCAAGACTTGCGAGCAAGCGCGCGCGGCACTCTTTCTGCAATTCCTCGTCGAAAGGGGGCTGAGGTACGAAGCGAAGCTGAACAAACACTTGGTCAATCCACCAAATATTTGAGCAAAAAGGTAGCACTCACAGCTGCAATCTTGCTCTTAGATGATTTCTTCTCAACATTGAAGAACCCGTGGAGGACAAGGAAGTCGAGGACGTCCTTCGTGCATGCGTCGTCCTTGGGCACTGCCGGGTTGCGAATGAGTGCAGACAGTTGGTCGATTACCCATAGCTGCTTGGCTTGGCTGCCCGACGCTTCGGAATCACTGCGTGCCAACTTTAACGCGCGACTTCTACGCTGAATGCAGAGACAAACCTGTCGGCGTCCGACGTGTTGACCTGCTCGAGCAGATAGTTGGCGTACTCCTGAATGCCGGATGGGCTCATCGACGAGAGGATAGACTCGACGGTCTTTGTGCGCGTGATCTGGTCAAACTGACGGTTGCCATTTTGACCCAGCAGCTGTAGAACGAGAGCAAGGCCCGCACGAGGCTCGTCCGTCACGATCTTCTGCACATCCTGCGCCTGTCATGCCCGCACGTAAGCGGTTAGAGAGCAATTACGACCACTCAAATGAGACAAAGCGTACCACTTGCTTTGCAATCTTGTGCAGCCAGCGGTCCGCCTTGGAGAGGTGGTTGATCCATGTCCGCATGAAGTTGCGAGTGAACAAGAGAGGAAGATCGGACGGTGGAACGCGCGATGCCAGCTTTTGAAAAATGAGGAAGCCAGAGTACTTGCGACCTTTTGAGGCTGTTGCAGAGAAAAGGTTCTCTAATTTCGGAAGTTCGTCAATATCAGATGTCTAGCGAAGGAGTTGGTGCTCACCGTCAACGACGATGCGGAAGAAGTCCTGGACGGCTGCGACCTCGACTTGAGGCTTGGAGTCTTCTGTTGGGATGAGTTGATCTGCGATAATGTCCCAGACAAAGTGTAGCTGAGGTTGCCATGCAGCAGCTTTGGCGCCTTTCGCCGGAGCGTCCTCTTCGCCAAGTTCACCCTCCTGAATACAGGTCAACCATCTAACAATCCTTCGCGAGATCGCAATAAGCCCACCTTGAGGATCTTTGCCAGTGTCGCCAAGTTTGAAGGAGCAAGGACACTCGCATCACTGAACGTTGGCGCGAGCAGCTTTTTCCACTTGAGCTCTGGGAACCAGATTCTCGTCACCAGCACCAGCGCAACCTTCTCCTGTGTCCACTCCCTCTCGTTCTCCAACACGTGAGCTACAAGATGCTTTGCCGCCTTATCCCTCCAGGCCACACCCTCGGCTTTGTGCAGAGTCTCGAAGACACGAACTGCAGCCCATGCTGCGCCTTCCCGAAGCCAACTTTTCTTCGCTCCAAGAGCGGCAAGTGCATCGAGAACACGTTGAATGTCTTGCTCGGAGCTGAGAGTCGGGTGAATGAGCAGATTGGATTGTGCGAGTGCTGTGAGACCAAAGAGACGGGCAAAGAGCATATCGCGCTGCTCCTGGCCCTTCATCGAGTTACTGGACTCGCTTGCGTCGAGAATGAGTTGAACCATCTGAGCTGCAGTGACTGTTTCTAGCCTTGAGAGAAGCTACTCGCCCGGCGCACATCAGCCACAACCAGAGATTATCAATATATGTAATGCGGACCTCTGTCAACGCAACGGAGAAACCGAGTCGACTGCTCTCACGCGGACTCGCCAGTCCGCGCACGAGCCGCTTGATCGCATACGCTACATCTGGTGCGTTGACGCGATCCAGGTTCTCGGCGGTATCTGCGCCTGGTGCTGGTGTAGGCACCTCGTGCGCCGCTTGGAATTTTTCGAGCGCGCTGACAAGCTGCTCGGACGCATCAAGGCGTGTTGTTTTGTTGGCCGCCGACAGGTGCCAGAAGTACTCGAGCGTTGACATGATCGAGTGTCGACGCGGAGTTGAAGAGAAAGGACTGTAAAGGACAAGGGAGAAGATGGGACCGCAATCCAGCCACCCGCGCCGATCGGCCGCGCAAAACGAAACAAGCGCTTCCCGGCAGACACCGCGAGGCCACCATCTCCTCGACCTATTGCACACTGGTCACTCGCAGAATATGACAACACTCACTGTCCTCGTGTAGTTATAGAATTAAATTACGAAGCAAAAGAGCAGAACACGGTGTGTAGTACAGCTTCAGGGCTCATGAAGCATTGAGGGCAGAGTGCGCGATCAGTCGGTCGGTAAGAGTCTATGGTGTACACTGTAGGTAGGGAGCGCTGGGTGAAGGTTCCGAGATCAAAACGAGGGAGGTGAGATCGAGATGTATGCAGGGTTCCGGTTGCGTGTTGGCTGATGACGTGGCGCAGGGCAGATGGGGAGACGAGGTGGGGAAACACTTGAGACCTACGCATCTGCAATGCCAAACTTGCGCATCAGGAAGATGATGATGAAGCCAAGGCACACGACAATAGCTGTATCCAAGAGATTGATGACTCGCTGTGTATCTGAAGCCTGGTTACGCTGCTGCGCCAGCTGCTGCTGCTGCACCTGCTGATGGTACACCGGAGCTGGCACAGGAGCTTGAGGTGCGAACGGAGTGACGGCGGCGGTGAGGGCAAGCTCCGGTGGCGCCGGTCGCTCGACGGGCGAGAGAGGACCTGTTCCTGCGCCTTGAGGCATCCGCGCGATGAACTCGGGCCCAGGTGAAGGTGCGTGGACGGCAATCGGCACTTGCACGGCTTGCGCTTCTGGTCTATGTGCAACAGGAGCCGGGGCGACAACTCCGGCTGTGGTGGCTGGTTCCTGCTGTGCTACAGGTGCAGGCGGGTCGGGGAGGAGGTCGAGATTAGATTGTTGGCAATGCGGGCACGTCCATTCGCGCGACCTGACGACAATGCAGCGTCAGCGATAGGCACGTCACGAATAAATGAACGCACAGCTGAGCCAGTCTTCGGCGTTCCGATGCCGGGTACTCGATGGCGCCGACACCAACGGCCTGCTCGCCTTTGAGTGGGAAGAAGCCCTGGAGACCGATAATGGCTGCGGGGTAGCTAAGTGAGCGCAGTGTGGAACAGCGGGATGTGTCATTGAGGCGCACGCACCGGTTCGCACACCCCATGCAGGTTGCCACTGCTCTTCATGATCTGCGGGCGAAAGTCAGTCACAGCCTTGTTCGTAGTACGAGCCACAGGAAACGCACAGTTGGTGAAGCTGATACAGATCTGGAGTTGCATTCAGTCAGCACGCATGATTGGAGCGCAGCGCGGTAGACGCACCTTGGTGTTAAGTTCAAAGCGGCCATTTGGAGTCAATAGCATAATAGAAGGCGGGCGAAACGGATATTCTGCAGGCAAGAGGATGCGGACGTGGTAAAGGCCACCCTCGAACTCTGTGCCGGGCGAGCCTCGGAGCGTGCAGTGCCATTCCTGAGATGATCGCGAGTCAGCATGGCTCGCACTCGACATGCAACGACGTCTGGAAACTCACGAAGATATCATCCTACAGTAACAGAGAGCGCTAGTCAGCTCGTGTACTACCAAATTCAGGGAAAGACGTACCTCGAGCGGCGCAGCTACATAGTCAGTTGACGGATCGTTTGCAAGCTCGCGCGCCTCCTGCAAGATCCGTTTCACGGCTACAAGCAAAGGAATCGTCAAAAGATGGCCTACGGATACAGAGAAGGGCTGACCAGAGTTGTTCTTGTTGTGTTGTGTGCGGGTGGCCATTGCGCTGTCGACGTGTAATGAGAAGAGTGAGCCACGCACCGGCACCTGCCGCACCGCCAATCCCTACTCTTCTCTCGCCACTCAAGAGCAGCCATGCAGCTCCACAAAATATCCGTGCGCAACCTCCATAATCCGTTTCGACGCGTTCTTATCGTTATCAAACCGCTTAGGTTCGCACAAAGAACCGTGAGTTGTGTTTACACTTTGCAGAAAACGCGCTCACGGCAACTCAGCGCGGTCTTTTACACCGTGCGCGGCCCAGCTTACAGAGATGTTGGCCTGTTGGGCGACCACCGGAGACAAGCAGAACGTGGCCGCGTGCGCGAACCTCGCCATTACCCTTCATGCATGCATGCGCTCAACGGTGTGTTATTGTCCGCTCATCGACGTCGCACTCACTCACTAATTATGTGTCTCTTCAACAGCCTCCGCCGAGGAAAGGGCACAAGTCGACCATTAACTACCATCTTGCGCGTCTCCACAACCAAATCAACAAGTAATACACTCGGTTTTTGCTTTCCACTTGCGCTTTATAGAGTCCAATCTCGGCACCGCGTCGACTGTGTTATCTGGTGCTTCTGGCGTGCGCATGCTCAATCGCTCGGTTTTCAATAAGTCACTTGTTATGTGACGGTCGGGAATGTCTGCACGGTTGCAAGTCGCGCTGCTGGTGCTTCCACAGCGCAAACGGCGAGCCCAGTCTTCTCCATTTCTGACCAATTCACTGTTCTTCACGGGTATCATAGTGACCCGGGACTGCACCGGATCTCCCGTGGCGTTCAACGCGTTCTGAAGCTCCCGCGCGATTGACGCTTCTTCATCGCTGTCCTTCGCCATGATCAGCTGAATACTTAGTCCCTGTACCACCATCAACACGTTGAGTAGCTCTACAAACCCGACAATGCTGGATTCGGAGTGCATGCTGAGGTGCAGGCGTGCGACGAGTGGGGGGTTTGTGGGAAGTGTGTCGTCCAGTGGGCGTCGGCGTGCAGCAAGTATCCGAATCCATCGAATATTTATGCTGATCGAGCGGCCCATTGCCCAATGCTGCGATAAATTGACATCTGGTGTAGTACCGTCATCGGTATCCTCCTGGTCCACAGGCTGCACCAAACAAGCAAACTCGACGACTTCCAGCTCCCTTAGGGCACAGCGGCTGAAGTTGTCGGGTCCTGGCTCGAGCCGGGGACGAGTGTGTTGATTGTTGACCAGAGCGTGGAGTCCGTAGCGCGGCATAGTCAAGAAAACAGAGCGCGGGACAATGTTGGTTCCATGCAGAAACAACATCGCATGTCTTGGTCCAAGACACACACTCTCGATGCGCCACTCGTCGAGTCGGTTCCGTATAGCAAATTGGTCAACTCCGGGTCCGCTGTCTCCCAGGAACACAAGATGTTTGATGGCTGCGCGAACGGCGGGGAACTCGTGGCTCTCTGTCAAAAGTTTGAGGAAGAAGGCCTGTGTTGACGTATGCGAAGAAGATAATATATCAGGCCAGCGGACGACGAAAACGCAGTATATCATCGGCAAGAGCCATAGTCGAGTAGTTCGCGAAAGCAGTTGCAACCGTACTGCGAAGCAAGGTTCCACTTCAAGGAACTGTTGAACGGCATGTTCTAGTATCCTATGCACGAGTTCAACGGGTAGATCGTGAGCTGTGGCGTAGATCACGTTAGCAGCCATGCGAGTTGATGCGCCGACTATAAGTACGGCGAGGAAACGGAGGCACACCGCGTTGCGGTTAATCCCGGCGAACAACGAACATGTACTCGTAGCTGACGACACAGTTGCGGCGAGACGCGAATTATGCCCCCATAACCGGCACAAACAACCAGTTTTGCTGGTATGGAGTGTTTTGTTGAACTTCCGACTCTGCCTCCGCACGATTAGTACTGCAAATCTGCAACCAGTACTCGTTTATTCCTTCGATCGTCATAAAGGAGTGACCCGTTTCGCTTGAAGTCATCATGACCCCACCGTTCTCACGATCTGTCTTGTTACTGATCAGACAGTTCCGAGCTGATTCGCGGCTCAGTACGTCTGTAGTTTGTCGGTATTGCTATCGATCATCGGGCTCCCCGCATACTCACGCCCGCCACTCTTCCAGAGCCCCCACAGACCTCTCGGACCAACGAACGCGGCCCATCGAGCCCGTTATCCACTCCCACTCGCATCGACCAATTAATCGAATTCAGACGTGTTTGCATAGTCCAATCGGCCCCTCCAACGCTCACGAGCCTTCGCCGCGCCTAGCGGGCGACGTTTTCTCTCGCTCTCTCGGGCTCCGCGCTCTCTGGGTCCGTGCAACCATTGTGCTTGGCGGATGGTGCATGCTGACCTTGCAATCTTGCAGACTGCCTGCACACCACGGTCCGGCCCGGGCAGCGCATAGCGTGCTCGCTGGTTGATAACCTACTCGGGTCAGCCCCTCCATAGAGTCAGTGGATCGCAACTCACGCTACCACGCAGACCCTTTCTCAGATTCGTCGGCCGGTGAATGCGCGCATGGCGGCTTCCACCGGTTGGCTCTCTTGTCTCGCGGCGCGGTGTCTCGGAGACCTTACGGTCTTCCTCCTGACGTTGCGTCGCAGGCAAGTCTTTCCCCCGCAACCTCTGTAGTTACTGTCTAATGTATGCGACGTCACAGCCAGTCGCAGACGCTCCGTTCGCAAATCCCACCCATCACACCACTATGTTGCTCACATCATGTAACATTTCATGTATTGCTTGACTTCATGGTACTGTCGCAATGCCACTCGCTCTGGTCGGGCGGCCCGCGCTTAGCGGGGCCGTCGCGCACCGCTATCACACATGCCGCTCGATCTCTACGACCGAGGGACAAGCCGATTGGTTGGTGCTGTACAATGTGCGGGTCAATGAGAGGCTCCGAATCGGAACGTATGCGGCACTTGACGCCAGTGCAATGTCACGGTACGGACCTTCCGAGACGGCACGCATTCTGACAACCCCATGTCTATGCTCCACTATGCACGCCACGTGTGGGTCTAACCCCGTACACACAAGGTACCATAACGTACCGTATGTGCATGATCAAGCTCCGTCACGCCACCCCATGATCACACAGTGGCAGTCGGAAGGAGACAGATTTATCCTCTTCTCTGCTACCCCACACCACCTAATGAAGCGATGACTCATGGACCTCGTCATAGACTCCAAGCGTGCAACGCTTCGAGAAACTCGAAGACCATCATCTCCGCTATACTCAAGCTGCTCGGCCTGTCCAACGCGCGGATCTTTCCTTACAATTCGGCGTGCTTCTTTTATTGGATATCTCAGTGAACGGCGTTCTCAGTGCTAGACGGGTTCCGGACGTTGCCAATAGTCGGTGACCGCCCCGCAGACGATGGAGTGTGGACGAGTGCGTCCTGGTACAGATGCGCTAGGACCGCGATATCTTTCTTGGTTTGTGTCAACTCCGCAGAGATGGGCTTGAATTCAAAGTGGATGAATCGTGTATAGATGGCCAACTGAATTCGATACGATCTAGCATTATTATTATACAAAGTGGAGCGGCAAGCCGAGTTGGAGGAGCGACAACAAATTGGTTTGACGCAGAAACATTACATCTCATAAGCATGCGTGATGACGAGGGAAGTCTCATTCGACACGCGAGGTTGATTAGATGGATCAATCATACGGTAGTAGTGGCGGGATAACCAGTGTCGTGAGTCGTGCCGCCGTGAGTCGTGCCGTGCGTCATGCCTGTCGTCGACATGACCTGCGGGTTGTCGTAAACCTGCGCACCAGCGGTAGAGGCATGATGCATCAGGCCGAGGATGATGATGAATGTCAGGAGACTGAAAGCAACCCAAGAGAGGGCAATGAGTGCGGCAAGAACGGAGCCGAGGAGACCACCGCCGCGAGTTGCTTGAGTAGGGAAGCGGTTGGTGAGGAATGCCGTGCCAACAAGCCACATGATAGCAAGAATGGTGTCTCCAACAATCTCTGGGATCCAGCGAGGATGGCGGAGTGGACGAGATGCGCGGCCTGTTCCGGTGACGCCGGTGGCGGCATATTCGCGGTGAACACGAGTCAACAGCCAAATGCTGATGAATTAAGATGCATAGTTAGAACAACACCCCAGAACATGGAATAAAACGTTGAGACTCACGCGATAGGGCTCCACAGAATGTTCAACGCCGAAGTTGCGATGAGCTCGCGGATAACCGGTCGGCGACTGCCAGAGAAGTTCGGGGTGCGCTTATGGCGGTACGCAGCCAGACCCAGAACGGCACAAGAGACAAGGAAGAGGAGGGCATGGAGGATGATGCGAGGTGTGGTGTACGTGTACCTGTTGCGGGTGGCAGCCATTGCGGATAAAGTTGCAGTGAGGTTGCGGACGAGCTGCGTTGGGGACGAGTGATGTTTCAGTCTAATGCCAGACCGTGCCCTTAAGTATGGCGCAGGGCCACGGAGCCAAGGTACAGGAAGCTAATTTTGCAGATGACCGCGGACTGACGAGAGGCATGATGTGCAAATGAGCCGTCGCTGACGACTCGTGGTGCAGGGTCCGCTCTTGACATTGACAGCCTAGCCTCATTGGCTGAACCCACGCCAGCCAAGATAACACGGAGCCACCCGACACCACCACCGTAATAATTTTGACCTGTTCGACGGCGGAACATGCAAGAAGTGTTTCGAAGGTTCTCAGGGATACTATGGCGGCATTCGCCGACAGCTTACTTACAGCAATCTATTGGCTCCGTGTCTGCTTCATTACTTTCCTGCATCTAAGTAGACGCATGGAAACACGTCCAGAATGTCCGTTTGTGAGATACTCGAGATTGAATTGGTTTGAAACTCCGCGCGCTTCTCGCGGCGATGTACCTTCCGCACGCTTAGCCGTGTCGACTATCGCAATTGGCCAGCTCCGCATAGAGAAGCCATGCAAACATGGTTCCAATAGCTCTTATCGCGTCAATTGTCATCCCATTGATATGCAGCCAGTAATACGAGGCGCGGCGCAGGTGGGTATCCAGATATAGCTCCAACACTTCCAGCCGATCGTCAAATATACACCCAGCTGCTCTTGACGATTCGGACAGGTCGGTTTGCATCCCAGCGGACTTTACTATGCTACCAAGTCATAGGACTGGCATAGGACTGAGCCGTGAAGCCAGTCCGTGTTTGCTGACGACATTGTCCGCTGACCTGACGCGAGTGGGGATGTTTGCAAGTTGGCGAGAATTGGCCGTGCGTCCAGCCCGCCATGGCGGCCTGGAAACCAAACTCGCGTGATGCCTACGGCACCATGTACCCCCGGCTCTCCCAGTGAAGAACTGCGCGAAGCCTGGCGAAGTTACACCAAAAAAAAGAAAAGAAAAAAGAATTGGCCGTGTGCTTTGACCGGAGGATCCCGAGGGTCCCTTCGTTTCAAAGATGCGCGGCGGACTTGCACCCACCACGGGACGCGATCGATCACGAACTACAGGGGTTTCTCTAGAATGTTCAGCAAGAGAAGCAGCAATGCGACGACCGGGGGTGTTTGTAAAACGATGGCGCGGTGGTCATCGTCACCTGCGTACCTATGACGCCAACTGGCTCCAGCTTGCGCAGCGGGTACAAAGCCCCAATGTCACAGCATGCATTGGCCGCCACATTTCTGTCCGCACGCCATGGCCCAACTCGCATCCTCGATTAAGAACACAGTCGAACGCATGAGTGTCAACGACAAGCATGCACAGCTGCTTCGCCACACCGTAGACCCCGCCGAGGCGGCTTCGGGAAAATACATAACGTCAATGCACGGTGTTCGTGTTGCCAACACCGACACCTGGCTCAAGGCATCCGACCCAACTCATGGTGGTCCCGCGCTCCTCGAGGACTTCCACGCGCTCGAAAAGATTCAACGCTTTGACCATGAACGCATCCCAGAGAGGTCTCACATTCTGCTACCCATTTTGACTGCCTCGGCTGATACATTCTCTACTTCTCAGAATTGTGCACGCTCGTGGTGCAGGCGCACATGGCTACTTTAGGGTGTTTGACGACTCTGCTTCCAAGTACACCTCTGCCAAGGTCTTGACAGGTCAGCTATCTCTGGTATCTTGCCCTTCCCGAGGAAATTGCTGATTGTCTGTTGCATCTGCTCAGACTCCAGTCGCAAGACGCCCGTCTTTGTCCGTTTCTCCACAGTCCAAGGTTCGAGAGGCTCCGCCGACACCGTTCGAGACGTCCGTGGCTTTGCTATTAAGTTCTATACACAAGGTATGTTCGAGTGCCAGACGCTTAACGATACATGCTGACGTCGCTGCAGAGGGCAATTGGGATCTCGTGGGCAACAAGTACGTTTCTCTTCGCTCAGAACGTCGCCCATCACCTGACATAGTGCAGCATCCCGGTATTCTTCATCCAGGACGCGATCCAGTTCCCAGACTTTGTTCATGCTGTCAAGCCTGAGCCGCATAACGAGGTGCCTCAGGGCCAGTCGGCGTACGTTCCCTTCCTGCGACCGAACAGACCCCTACTGAGCAGGACACAGACACACAAACTTTTACGATTTCGCCTCACTGCAGTCTCAGACGGCACACATGATCCAATGGGCCATGTCTGACCGTGGAATTCCGCGCTCTTACAGAATGATGCAAGGTACGTCTTGGCATGTTTAGAAGAAGCATGACTGACCACTTCGTTGCTCGCTCAGGTTTTGGCGTGAACACCTATACTTTGATTAATGACGCGGGCGAGCGCACCTTCGTCAAGTTCCATCTCATTCCGGAGCTTGGAGTTCACAGCCTTGTTTGGGATGAAGCACTTAAGCTGAATGGTCAAGACCCGGGTAAGAACGTCATCTCGTCGCGCGACTTGTGCGGTCTCATTGACGTCTCGTCCTCGCTCTTCATTCTACAGACTTCCACCGGAAGGATCTCAACGAGGCAATTGATAATGGAGCCTACCCGACGTGGACGTTCGGTATTCAGGTGCTCGCAGAGTCGCAACAGGATGCCTTCGACTTTGACATCCTCGACGCGACCAAAATTTGGCCCGAAGATCTCGTGCCGGTTCAGATCATCGGCGAACTTGTTCTCAACCGCACAGTTGACGAGTATTTCCCGGAGACGGAGCAGGTGGCATTTTGCACAAGTCACATCGGTGTGTGGTGGAATAACTTGGAGTCAGCTGACGCTGCTCGCTGACCGATATTGCAGTCCCTGGCATTGGCTTCTCGGACGACCCCCTGTTGCAAGGCCGTCTCTTCTCGTACCTCGATACCCAACTCACCCGCCTTGGCACAAACTGGGAGGAGGTGTGTACCTGCCCGTCTCTGCTTGACCATCACAGCTGATGCTCCTTTCTTCTTAGCTACCGATCAACCGCCCCGTCTGCCCTGTGCTCAACCACATTCGCGATGGTCAGCATCGCCAGACTATTACCAAGGGTAAGGCCAACTACTGGCCCAACCGCTTCGAAAATGCACCTCCAGCGCCAAAGGAACAGGGTGGTCACGAGCACCACCATGGTACCCGTCTGACCGCCGCGAAGGCTCGCGCTCGTGCACCCAAGTTCCAGGAGCACTTTAGTCAGGCGACTCTCTTCTACAACTCGATGTCGCCACTCGAGAAGCAGCATATCGCCAACGCGCTTGGGTTTGAGCTGAGCCACGTCGATGAGCCTGAGGTCTGTGAAGCATTCATCCACAGGGTGCTCAACCACGTCGACCACGAGCTTGCATGCAAAGTTGCTGAGAAGATCGGCGCAACTGCCCCAGCATCTGCTGCTCGTCCGAACCATCGCCTCGTCGCCAAAAACCTCACGCAATTCGACTTCCCTGCCTCAAAGCCGACGATTAAGAGCCGTCGCATTGCCATCTTGGTCGGCGACGGGTTCGACGAGGCCTTTGTTGTTGGTATCAAGGCCGCGATCACCGCCTCCAGCGCGTTGGCGTTCGTCATCGGCCCGCGGCGCGGTCCCATCAAGTCGGCTGGTGGCTCTACCGTCAAGGCCGACTTCCACCTGGAGAGTGGCCGGTCGACGATGTACGATGCTATTATCATTCCACCCGGCGCTGCGAGCGCCGCCACACTTTCCCAAGATGGTCGCGCCGTGCACTGGGTGCGCGAGGCATTCGGTCACTGCAAGGTTATCGGTGCTGTTGGCGAGGGCGTGGCGTTCGTGCGCGAGGCCCTCGGCATCGCGTCGCTCCAGTTCTCGGCGACCTCAGGCGACGATACCGTTGTCACCGACTACGGTATTGTGACGACGGGCAGGTACTCGGTGGGCAGTGCGGCTGCCGACATCCAGATTGGCAAGGAGGAGAAGGGATGGTTCAGCAAGTTCGCCTACGAGTTGAGCCAGCACCGGTGCTTCCAGCGCGAGCTGGATGGTCTGCTCAGCAAGGTCGCGTTCTGAGCGCACTGAATGCGTATCACACAGTTACGCAGACACGGCGGTACTTGTACTTCCGATCTATTGTATTTGTATTTGCAGCGATGCCAATCCTGAACTCAATCCACTATGCTTGACTCCTTACAACGATCGGCGTGTTGCTCATCGAACGCAACTACGGTTCTTCATTGGTCAAAGGCATACAAAAGTGAACATAGTGAAGCAAGAGACGCATAGACGGGTGATTTGGACGCAGGTAGGAATGAAAATGGGCAGATGAATAGCAGCGTTCCCGACGAGCGGCAGGAGTGTGCAGAGTAAGCTGCACAACGCAGAAAGAGAGGAAACCAAGGGCACGGCGAACCAAGCGCAATGCGGTTACAGTAAAAATAAGGACTGCAAGTCGCAGTAGTGGAGGGATAAGACAAGACTGGGCACCGGGCAGGTGAAAGCAAGGAAGCCGAAGGGTCAAGATAGCGATGACATGGTGGCACAGGAGCTGTATGGGCTTGAGAGGAGGAGGGGACGACGAGGAGGATACACCATGGGACGAGGGCGTGAACGATGCAAGGGCAGGAAACTTGGGGAGGGGGGCATTGGATGTGAAGTGACGGGGGTCGGAATTGGGAGGACTGCGATGGGAGAGCAGGTGACCAACAAGAATCTGAGAGGGCGCGCGATGACGAGAGACTGAAGCTGGAGACGGAGACGGAGAAAACACGAAGGCCACCCAGACACGGATGTCTGGATGGTAATTCCCAAGAAAGTTTCTGGGCGATCGCAATGGAGACGCGATTCGAGTGAGGCGAGAGGCGGGACGCCACGAGACGGAAACTAGGACTAGCAGGGCAGGTCGTACACAAGAACACTCCAACTGGGGGAGGAACAAGAAGGGAATGGCGCAGCTGTGGCGCACAGTACGTATACTTTCGCTTTCGGTTCGGTGGAGAAGGGGCGCGGAAAACTTGAAGAGGGGACGGGGACGGTACGGGACGTGAGTCCTTTGTTCGCTCAGTGAAGCGAAAGGCACATCGCCATCGAAAGACGCGCTTTGTGCGCGTGCTGGACCAGGACGGATCGGATGTGCCAGGATTCTAGAGGTGCGGAGGTTATAAAAGTACTTGTTTGAGGGTGTCCTGATCTTGGGCGTGTTGGGAGCCGGGAAGTGGGCACTCAGGGTGCAACTCAGAAATCGGTGGTACGCAGCGGCGAAGGCGCACCACCGAACTCAAACGGCTTGGTCGCGTCGTAACCGAAAGCCCAGGGGCTCGCGAGCGCGCCTCCAACGACAGCACTGGGAACGTGCAGTGAGCTGCCATGACCACCTAGCTCGAACGAGCGATCGAACACGGTGCGTCCTGCAGCATTGGCGGCCGCAGTCGCACAGGTCGTTGGCTGAGGGCCATACCTCGAATCGAAGTGGAACGAGTCGATTCCGCGGCCGCCATAAGTATTGAGAGGGCCGGGGAACATCTCCTCGGTAGGCGTTGGCGCCCAGAGTCCGCCGTAAAGGCTGCTGCTGTCCGTGCGGCGTGGGAGCGGCGAGCGATTGATGGGCGGTGGGGCGAGCGGTGCGTGCATGACCTTGTCCGACGGCGTGATGGGCAGTGGGTTTGGACTGGGCAGAGGCACACTAAGTAGACCACCCGTCGCACTGAGTGGAGTCGCCATGCCACTGTTCCCCGTAGCGGGACCAAAGTTCTTCGAGTTGAGGTAGGTTTCGGCATTTGGGATCGCGATAGTGAGGCCACCGCGACGACCAGTACGACGCATAACAATCGGCTCATCGTCGACAGATGATGCAGCTGACACCGAGGTGGGAATGGGCGTTGGCGGGATCGCGATCGGTGGCGTGGGAGAGCCGAATGTAGCATCTGACTCGATAGTCGGGCTGGGTAGGAGCTTAGGTGGCTCGGTGAGAACGGGGCGGATAGATGGCGAGAACGACGACTCGAGGGTCGGCGTCCAGAAGGACACAAAGCCTTCTTCCGAGGAATCTGTGACGACACGGAACTGGCAGGCGAGAACGAAAACGATTTTAGGGCCGGTAAACTCCTGGGCGAGGAATCGGAGGATGACGAGGGAATGCTGCTGGTCGATAGCAGGTACGAGTGCAAGCGGGATATGGGAAGTCGTGTCGGTGAAAGCAGTAGTGGCGGAAGTCGTAGAATTGTCGTGACGATGCTGGTTGAGGATGCGGGTCAAGAAGTCTGGGGCAAGCTGGGCGGAGTATTCGTATGCATTATGAGGGTTGCTCGCTGTGAGGAGGGCGACATCCTCGTTGTTGGCCATAAGGGCGCCATCGCAGTAGATGCTGGTGTCGACACGGAGGCGTGTCTCGATGGGACAGGCGACGGTGACGACGGAGCTCAAGAGGGACTCGACTGGGTGGGCGAGACCGACCTGGGCAAGGACGACGGGACAGTCGAGCTGGGCCAAAGCAGAAACGAGAGGCGTGTAAACGCGTGAAACATCTTCTTCGGCGTGAGGGAGGCAGAAGAGCGGGTGGGGTGTGGTGGAAGTTGCGCTGGCACGGGCGTAGACGTGGTCCCGAGCGGTGACTGCAATGCTGGCAATGAACATGTCGGCATAGTCCTTTGTGGTGGGAGAAAGACCAGGATCGAGCGAAGAGAGGCTTGGATAGTGGTACAGTGGCAGGCTGCGAGCTGTCGGTGTGGCCTTGACGTTGCGGGTGCCTGTGGCTCAAGGGTCAGATACAGCTCGCTGTAGGATTAGGGGCGAGCATACGGTCAAATAGCCACACGTCGTTCGGTCTAGCTCGCTTTGAGCGTGTACCCCTGGTCATGCTCAGGCTCTCTGCGTCGGCGCTGTGGGTGATGCTGGTGTGGATGCGGCGGAGAGCAGCGTGGCGGTCGAAGGCAACCATGTCCGAGCTGAGGTCTGGGCTTGAATTTGCCCGACGCAGACTGCGGCCTGCAGAGGTGGTTTCAAAGATCATTACAAGGAGGCGGGCGTGGGAGATGCGGGGTCGTGAGGGTGGGTCGTGGGAGTGGTAAGAAGCGGAGACACGGTATCGGCAACGGCCGTACTCTTCCTCATCCCAAATGCTTGCCGCAGCCAGAAGACGAGCACCGCAAATACCTTTGCTCAGACGCGCAGCATCCACTGCAAGCTCGCCTGCAGTTGCGACTGCGCGGACATGGGTTTATGGGACTGCATTTGTTGTCGGGGCAGGTGCATTTACAGCATATTACGCCGATAGCAGGTCCGCCGCGCACCGGTACATCTTCACACCGCTCATCCGCGCTGTACTCGACCCCGAGGCCTCCCACAAACTAGCTGTACAGACGCTCGCGACTGGGCTTGGACCTCGCGACCTTGGGTCTAACGATCGCGTTCTGGCGTGTCCTGTCAGTTACTCATCGGGTGACGGAATGCGCAGACCACTCTGACCTGCACCCGCAGATCTGGGACAAGCACTTGTCTAGCCCCGTAGGCCTTGCTGCTGGCTTTGACAAGGACGGCGAGGCAATCGACGGTATGTCGTAGCTGGCTTCGCGTCGCGTCGCGCTAGTGCTCATCCTCGTTTCTGTGCACGTACAGGTCTGCTCAACCTCGGCTTCGCATGGGTCGAGATCGGCAGCGTCACTCCAGAACCGCAATCTGGCAACCCTAAACCACGCGTATTCCACCTGCGTGACGAGCAGGCCATCATCAACCGCTACGGCTTTCCGTCTAAAGGCCACGGCGCCATGGCCGCCCGTCTACATGCTCGTCGTAACTCTCAACCGGCACCAGATGGCCAGCTGCTCGCCGTCAACCTCGGTAAAATGAAAACGTCTGCCGCAGATGCGCCGGACGACTATGTCGTAGGCGTCAAAAAGTTCGCGCCATACGCCGATGTGCTCGTCGTCAATGTCAGCTCGCCCAATACGCCTGGTCTGCGCGATCTTCAGCGGAAAGACGTTTTGGAGAATCTGTTGAAGGCTGTTGTGAAAGCAAGGGACGAAAGCGAGCGAAAGCCTAAACTCGTGCTCAAGGTCGCACCGGACCTCTCGAGGAACGAGCTAGCGGACATCGCTACTGCTGTCGTGCACTGCCGCGTCGATGGTGTTATCGTCAGCAATACCACTATACAGCGACCGCTGTCCGTAAAGTCTGGTAAGTCTCGGCCTGCCGAACCGAAGACCATGTACTGATGCACATGGTCATACAGCGAATGTTACCGAGACTGGCGGCCTCTCTGGACCACCACTCCTTCCACTCTCGCTCTCTGCCATCCGCACCCTCCGCACCTACCTCCCACCCTCGATCCCTCTCATCGGCTGCGGTGGCATCTCCTCAGGTGCTGACGCTCTTGAGTTCGCGCGATCCGGCGCATCATGTGTCCAACTGTACACCGCGTTCGCCTATGACGGCCCTGGCGCCCCGCGTCGCATCAAGGACGAACTCACGGCCCTATTGAAAGAACAAAACACGACATGGGAGGCAGTAGTCAAAACAAGCGTCGACAAGCTGGCCAAGGGTGCCGAGGAGAGGATACACGTGAGGGAGATGATACTAGAGGCGGAGGCGTTGAGAGAACGCGCAGATAGGTTGGGCAGGACGATGGCGCTTGTCGGACAGGTTGCGGCGTTCGAGTGAACTGTTTTGTATAGATGCCACCCGACCCCGGGAGAGGCAATTCAACCAGCCAGGAGGGGCAGTTTCTTTTCCAGCTTCGATCATCCGGTCATTGGCCCGTCGCGGAACTCTGGACCTGAGACCCTAATTTCGAGACATGCGGGCAAACATCGATAAGATGAGAGTTACGCCGGAGTAAACAGGCAGCGAAGCTCGGTGGCCGAACTTCGCGGTACTGGCGATTCAGAGTTCTCGACCGTACGTGAAGCCGACGCACTCAAAGTTGCGCTCCAGTCTGTCCATGGTCAGATTAAGAAGGATAGACAAGCTTGGTGTTCGGCGTGTGTCTGTTTTCATGCTCTCATTTAGCTCTGAGTTGAGGGGCTGGAGGATGGATATCGCCGAGATGCGTGCATGAATCGAAGACAAGCCACTGTTGTAATCTGAATCCGCGATTTCAGAACGAACAAAGCTCGAGGACAACACGGCTGAGACGCGGAGGAGGCATGCTTGGTTCGCCGACGCCGACCTGCGCTCAACTTGGTTTGACACAACAGTTTCTGACAATGCGAACCGGCTATTCGCTTTCATGACCGCATACAGGTACCGCGCAATGCAGTTGGCAGCAATCGTCAACCGCACGTGACACAGTCGGAGAATCCGGCGGTTGAGAGCACAGCTCCGGGATGAAATAGGGGGTTCGGAGGTCGAGAACCCGAGGACGGAAGCGACCCTTGGCCGTCGTCAGGCCGCCTTAGGAACCACATGCAGGGAGGTGGACAGAATCGTCCGGATCGCGATCAATATGAAACAATCTGCTATGAGCACTGCGAGCATGCAGCGCACGGTGACGCTGCAGTTGCGTCGACGATATTGAATCTGTGGAGTGCAGCGTCACTGGTTGGGATGGAAGCTGGACGTGGTGGGACCGGCGTCAGTGTGGCTCCGCCACCTATGGAGAAGCAATCAACTCGACGTCACGTCAAGCAACAGGTTGGATGCTGCCTGTAACGGCGACGGGCAGGGCCAGAGGCTAGCGTGTTATTTGCGGACACTTTATGTCCGTCACTGAAGTGGTTGAGAGGTTGATGCATGCTGTGTGCCGGAGTGACGGTCCGCTACGACCTCGCGTTCTCCGTACGAGAAAATGAGGCAGCACTGCATGGTTTCAGCTGGACCAAGCAGTCCTCGAGGCTTGTAAACTTGAGAAGTGCGGGGATATGTGATACAATAAAAGGGGCCGTTACACGTGCGACGGTTCGCAACCTGAAGCGGAGTCGGTGTCTGGTACTGCCGTTGTTTGTCCTCTTGCGCTCGTCTTGCCCTCCTCCCTTCCTCATCCCAGACCCGACCCGCCTGCTCTCGCGCAGGCCACAGCGCGCAGAGCTTCAAGAGTCATCGAGGATCAGGTCACATTCGGGCGCCATTGCCGACAGCCGATTCAACACACGCGAAGCATACTCAACCGCCGACGCTACCGGACACCGCGCGCCGCCCAACCTTGGTTAGACACTGTCAGTCCTCGGATTCATCCGTCTGGCGCTTCGCACCTTGTCCTTCACCATCGCCGCTGTCTGCGCGTGTCTCTGTGCTGACTTGA